>ENA-ORNW01003159-ORNW01003159.1-human-gut-metagenome-genome-assembly--contig:-NODE-3159-length-9870-cov-4.593174_pt1 | contig 9870 bp, 8 predicted proteins | sample MGYA00242121_ERZ509034 | MGnify/ENA primary metagenome ERZ509034 (study PRJEB26280, sample SAMEA2338689) | human gut metagenome | biome: human gut; feature: human-associated habitat; material: faeces... | reverse complement strand
GTCACTTTCCGAAGCTGACGGTTGAATCCTTCAATGGCATTTGTGGTATAAATCAGGCGTCTTACTGCCTCCGGATACTTGAAATAAGTGGACAGGGTTGTCCAGTTATCATGCCAGGATTTATAGATTTTCGGGTACTTGGACTCCCATTTATCTTTGAACAGCTCTAATTCATTTAAAGCTGTTTCTTCTGTTGGAGCCGCATATACAAGCTTCAGATCAGCCATCAGTTTTTTGATGTCTTTGTATGAAACAAACTTTGTTGAATTACGGATTTGATGGATAATACACTGCTGGATTTCTGTTTTTGGGTAAACAGCTTCGATTGCCTGTGGAAATCCATTCAAACCATCAACGCATGCAATCAGGATATCCTCGACTCCCCGGTTTTTTAATCCATTCATGATAGAAAGCCAGAACTTCGCACTTTCGTTTTCTCCAACATACATTCCAAGGACGTCCTTTTTTCCATTCATATCGATACCAAGAGCAATGTAAACCGCACGTTTTACAATACGTCCTTCACTGCGGACATGGTAGTGGATGGCATCCATAAATACTACGGCATACACTTCTTCCAGAGGGCGTTCCTGCCATTCTTTTACAATAGGCAGGATTTTGTCTGTGATTCTGCTGATTGTGCTGTCTGAAATATCAATATCATACAGTTCACGCATATGAGACTCGATATCTCCAGTCGTCATTCCTTTGGCATACATGGAAAGTATTTTTTCCTCCATGTCCTGGGTTACTGTATTCTGATACTTTCTAATCAACTGAGGCTCATAGTCACCATTGCGATCTCTTGGGATAGCTACATCCATGTCTCCATAGCTGGTGTGCATGGTTTTGTTAGAATGTCCATTTCTACTGTTGTCTGTTTCTTTGTTTCGGTAGTCATACTTGGAATATCCTAATTCCTCATCCAGTTCTTCATCCAAAGCACCTTCCAAAAGAACAGACATCATGTCACGCATGATGCTGTTCACATCCGTACCATCTTTGATGTTGATATCATTATTTTTCAAATAATCACGCATCATTTCTCTCATTGCTGCTTTTTGTGGACTGTCTTTTCTTCTTGCCATAAAAATAACCTCCAAACTGAGTAATTTTATCTTACATCAGTTTGGAGGTTTACACAAACTTTGGGATGCTCCCCTCTTTTGGTTTTTTTATAGATTATTTCATTACAATTTTACAGAATTTCTTCTTTCCACGTTTCAGAACAAATTCTTCTGCATTTTTAATATCATCCTGAGTATATGTGGTCTTGATGTCGGTTACTTTTTCGCCGTTGACGGTAACACCACCCTGCTCTACGGCACGACGTGCCTCAGAACGGGAAGCACAAAGTCCGGCAGAAACAAGAAGTCCCATGATATCGATAACGCCATCGCGAAGGTCTGCCTCTGCAATTTCAGCAGCAGGCATATCTGCATGATTGCCGCCGGAGAATAATGCTCTTGCACTCTCCTGTGCTTTTTTGGCTTCCTCTTCGCCGTGAACCAGATTGGTCAGTTCGTAAGCTAAGATTTCTTTTGCCTGGTTCAACTGGCTGCCTTCCCATTTATCCATTTCGTCAATCTGCTCTAATGGCAGGAAGGTTAACATACGCAGACATTTTAATACATCTGCATCGGAAACATTTCTCCAGTACTGATAGAAGTCAAATGGAGAAGTCTTATTCGGGTCAAGCCATACAGCACCGGACTGTGTTTTACCCATTTTCTTACCTTCGGAATTCAGAAGAAGGTTGATGGTCATCGCGTAAGCATCTTTTCCAAGTTTACGACGAATCAGCTCGGTTCCGCCTAACATGTTGCTCCACTGGTCATCGCCACCAAACTGCATATTACAGCCATATTTCTGGTATAAGGTATAGAAGTCGTAGCTCTGCATAATCATGTAGTTAAACTCTAAGAAGCTTAAGCCCTTTTCCATACGCTGTTTGTAGCATTCTGCGGTCAGCATACGGTTTACAGAAAAATGAGCACCAACTTCACGCAATACTTCAATGTAATTTAAGTCCATGAGCCAGTCAGCGTTATTTACCATAAGAGCTTTGTTATCGGAGAAATCAATAAAGCGGCTCATCTGTTTCTTAAAGCAGTCACAGTTGTGCTGGATGGTTTCCGGTGTCATCATCTGACGCATGTCAGTACGTCCGGATGGGTCTCCGACCATGGCGGTTCCGCCACCAATCAGGGCGATTGGCTTGTTGCCAGCCATCTGGAGACGTTTCATTAAGCAAAGTGCCATGAAATGTCCTACATGAAGGCTGTCTGCGGTTGGGTCAAATCCAATATAGAAAGTTGCCTTTCCGTTATTTACCATTTCACGGATTTCTTCTTCAGACAGTGCACATCTGATCTTATTTTCACCTAATCTCTCAATTTCCATATGTATTACCTTCTAAAACATCTTTCCGATGCTTTGCAATCCAAAAATACTTTATACCTTTCGAATGGCTTTGCATTCTTGGAATGCTGTTTCTTCTTATAAAGAATATGTTGTTATTTTCACAGCTATTATCCTATTTTTTTATGCATTTGTAAATAGGGTTTCGATTCCACATATCTGCCACAAAATAGGTCAATGCTGTCCATGTATACACGGAATAGAAAATGCCGTACTCATCAACGCCGTCCTTTAAAATTTTCTGTGCCTGCTCTTTTGTCAGAAAAGAAAAGCCGTCAAAACATTCACTTCCCTCTGCACCGTCCTGTGACATACCTGTCAGAGTATCCCGGTTCAACACGATTTTCACAAGTGCGTTGCTCTCATCCGTCATTCCCGGTGTGCTGAAAAGACATGGATTGATCACTTCCAGTTCATCTGTATCCAAAACCTCAATTCCGGTTTCTTCTTTCAGTTCTCTTTTTGCAGTCACAAGCAATGGTTCGTCTTCCTCTTTATCTGCCGGATCGATCAGTCCCGCCGGGACACTTAACAGAAATTGTCCTGCCGGATACCGGAATTCACGATTCAGCAGGAGCTTGGGCTCACCGTTGGATGGATTCCAGATCGTGATGCAGCTCACCGCATCCGGAAGCATATTTTGAAATTCTTCCGTAGACTTCACTGCCACAAGATCATCTGCGCTCCGTCTTGTTGCATTATAGTAATGTCTGCCCTCGGCATACTGAAGATCAAATACTTTGATAAACTTTGTTTCCAACAGCGTTTTTATATTCTGTTTTGTGATTTTGGGACGCATAATAAACTTCCTTCCTTAACCGATGATTGCGAAACTCCTTTACACAATACTTTACATTGTTTTATATTCAGGAATTTTATAAAAATATACTCTGTTTCATTTTTACAATAATTTACACCCGATAGCGGTTCAGGCAGGAATAAATTTCCTGAATTCTTGGGATTGCGTATCCACCGGAGATAACGCCATGCTCTGCGGCAAATACCATTCCTTCCTGCTCTAACTTTTGTTCTAACCACTGTGCCGTTTCTGAAATGGTACGCTTTCCATCCACCAGATGTTCCACAGTATATTTCAAAAGCAGTCCCAGTGCCGCCGTCTGCTCGCTGTCGATCAACTGCTCGATATAGCGCAGGTCGACATTCTGTTTTCCAAGCATAAAGCCATCCACACCAAGCGTCTTTACCTTCAAGCGCTCCGGCTCGCCTTTTTTCACTTCTCCGCTCCTGTAGTCCCTGCGTTTTACCGTTCCATTCCTGTCTTTTTCCATGACACGGTGGCTATCCGGTAAAACAAATGGTTTTGCTGTCTCCTGCATGATTGGAAATTGTCCACACAGGTTCTTTGCTTTCTCTGTGATATCCACAGGTTCATACTGATCCATCTGGATCACAGTGTCTGCAATGTGGAAAAATGCTCCCGAACTTCCCGCAACCAGAATGGTAGAAATTCCTGCTTTTTCATACAGATCCCCTGCTCTGGATAAAAACGGTGTGATCGGCTCTTTGTCCGGGCTTACCACTTTCTGCATAAAGGCATCCCGCACCATAAAATTGGTTGCTGAAGTATCCTCATCCAACAAAAGCAGTCTGCTGCCAGCCTCAATCGCTTCCACGATTCCAGCCGCCTGGGACGTGCTTCCACTCGCATCAGCAGTCGAAAAATCCTTCGTATCCCTGCCGTTTGGAAGATCATTGATAAACATGGAAATATCTACATTTTTGATAAATCTTCCATCCTCAGAGCGGAGCTTTTGTGCCGTTTCATCTGCGATCACATATTCCCTGCCATCTCCGGCAATATGATTGTATACGCCTAATTCCAACGCATTTAAAAGCGTAGATTTTCCATGATAACCGCCGCCTACGATCAGGGTGATTCCTTTGGGAACTCCCATTCCTGTAATCTTACCCCGGTGTGGCAGTTCTAATGTTACGCGCATTGTTTCCGGAGAAACAAATTTTACAGACTGCTTCATTGGCTTGGAAGAGATACCGCTCTCCCTTGGCAGCACAGAGTCATCCGCCACAAACGCAGCCAGCCCAAGTTCTGGCAGCTTCTCACGGATTGCCTGCTGATCTTCTGCCAGTTCCACAGCCTCTTTTACTTTTTGCGCATTCAGATTTTTATAATAAAAAGACTGCTCCACGCACTGTGGCAGATATTCAAATAAGATTTTTTCGAGTTCTTTTGCATTGATCGTTCTTCCATTTGCAGGAAACCCGACTGCAAATCTGGCGGTGATCTCTTTTTCACTGATTTCACATGCTGTCCTCTGCAGCACTTCCTGTCCGCAGTGTGTCACTGAGATCAGCCCGCTTTTCCCGGATCCCTTCGCTTTAAAGTTGAACTGATTCACTTTTGCCGCAAAATTGCGAAGCAGTTCATCCGCCAACGCGGTTCTTGTCAGCTTATCTTTCATTGCAAATGCCGGGAATCCGGCTGCCTTCGCATCCACTGTCACCCTCACATCCGATGGCGCCGCAAACGGATCGCCCTGCACATGGTCAATCGACAATATGTATTTGGGAAACTGGTAACTTCCGCGCAGGGATTTGTATAATGGGTAACTTTTATGGTCTATTGTTTTTAATTGTGATTGTAGGTCGTTGTATGATTGCATGGAGGGACTCCTTTTTGTATTGTGTTTTTATGAAATTTTTGTGCTATTTGCTCGTCTTTCTTATTTGCAAATATGTACCGCCTCTAATTAATACTTCATTTAACTGAAAACTATGAAAAAGCATCAAATAGGTTTTCTTTATAGTATCCATGATATCATATAAATAACTTTATTGGGCAGATATTTTTATAGATATTACGGAAAGTAAGTTATTTTCATTCAGCAGCAAAACACTTGCTGCTGAATGAAGTGATTCACGAATGAACAGGCTCCTTTTACAATGCAAAAACTTAAAATGAATTTTTTTCATCTATTAGAATCACTTTTTACTTGTTTTTTAAAGATAAACTCCCTTGCCCCTCATGAATAAGGGGCAAGGGAGTTAAAAATCTGAATTTTATGTAGGGTTACTTTTGACATCTACATAAAATTTAATATAAATGTTTCCTTTTTCGATAGTATGTAACACCGGCAAAACCGGATCCTAATAAAAACAACCATGCTGCCAATACCAAAAGATTATCGTCTTCGCCTGTCTTAGGAGATTCATTTTTCATTGAATCTGTCTGTTCCGTATTATTTTGAGGCACGGACTGCGGATTTTGATTTGCAGGATTTTGATTTGCAGGATTTTGATTTGTATTCAATTCCTTAACATCATCATCCGGCTTCTGGCTTTCACTCTGCTGAATTGCAAACGCAGTACTTGCCGAACCATCTGTCCACAGAATTTCCAGACTGTGTGTTCCTGCTGTCAGAGTGTCCAGATAAGAGGACTTCAACGTAACAATTGTGGATCCGGACTTAGCTTCATAATTCTCTGCTCCAATCTGCACACCATCTACCTTAATTCCGGTAAATTTAGAAAAGTCGCCATTTCCCCGGACTGTGAGGCTGTTACCGCTCTGCAGGGCATAGCTGCTTCCTGTTCCTTCCGTGATTGCATAAGGAGTTTTGATTTCTCCCTCCGGAGTCTCTGCTGCTTTTTTTGGTATCACAACATCCGCCGCTTTAATCGCAGTCGTTCCACCTGCATCACTGAAATAACTGCCACACTTTGTACAAATCCAATACTCTATATTTCCATCTGTCGTCTGAGTTGCCTCTTTCGCATCAACCTTAGACAGTGTATGACCACCGTAAATATTCTTACACAGATTTCCAGAAACTTCAATCGTTGTTCCTGCTACTACCGGAACAGTAGCTTCGTCACCCTCACCGTATGCTGCCAGGCCAGGATTTTTCTCGCTGTCAAAGGAACAGTCTGTATAAGTGCCTTCTGTATGTGTTCCAACAAATCCTCCGGCTTTATAGTCAGGACTGGCTGCTGTCACTTTTCCGGCAGCATAGCATTTCTCCAGTATCGCACCACCTGTCACATTTTCTTCTCCGATTTCTCCTGCAAATCCTCCCACTTTCGGATTGAATCCGTTTACTGAACTTGTCACATCACCGAGTGCGGCACAGGAAGAAGACTTTCCCTTCTCCATGTATCCCGCAAATCCTCCGGCGCGCCATTCATTTGCGACAACATCAACTTTTGCAATGCAATTATCGAAAGTACTCATTGTGGCTGAATCAGCTTCCCCTGCATATCCTACAAAGCCTCCGATTGCCCATAATCCTGTGACTTTTCCGGTTACTTTGCAATTCGTATAAGTGGAACTGGCATCCATTCCCACAAAACCACCTATATTATCACCGCCTTCGATCGTAACGTCTGCCCTGCAGTTATTTGCCGTTACACGACATGCCTGTCCAATTAGTCCGCCTGATATCATTGCCTTTCCTACTCTTGTATTTATAATTGTTCCAGATACGGAAATATCATCAAAACGGATCGTATGACCAGAATTTGCCATTACAAATCCGGCTAAAATGGCAGAACTACTTTGTTCCATTCCTTCATCCATTGCATAAATTCTGGCATCCACAATGTTGAGATCTTTCACTCCAACATTCGTTGCAGCTCCTGCATTATCTCTTATATTCCCAAAAAGTCCCGCACTGTTTTTATCTGTACGTTCGTCTACAATAAGACCTTTGATCGTCTTTCCGTTCCCATCCAGAAAACCTGCAAACGTTTTATTCTCGGTTGCTCCGCCCTCATACCACTTATATACGCCGATTGGATTCCATCTGTGTGCAGACAGATCGATATCATTTTCCAATCTGAAATACGCATCCTTATATACTGTTCCATTTTCCACATCTTTTGCAATTTTAGCAAGCTGTGCTCCGTCTGTGATCTGATATGGATCTGCTTCCGTACCGCTTCCTCCTGCAAAATCTGCTGCCGCATTGTCCCGCCATGCTGTCTCCGGAACTCCGTCATCTGCCATAACCGGCATCCGTATGAATAACACTGCGATAAAACAGATGAGCATTGCTCCAGCATACTTAATTTTCTCTTTCATACCCAATCCTTTCCTTTACTGTAATTTATTTGAATATATTCGTAAAAATATTCATATAATCCTATTTTATCTGCAAAAACAGCTTTCTTCAATCCGTCCGGCTCAAGCGGTTGATTTTTGGCTCAAGTGGTTTTTTTTGCTGCTGTTTCTTGTTTTTTATCCGGAATTCATCTATTATGAAGTCAGATTATTTTTACGAAAGAGGAATTTGCCATGAGGATTGCACTGGTTGACGACTGTCCTAATGATTTAAGTATTATGCATCAGTTTCTTGCAGAGGCATTAGATACGGACTCTGTCATTACAGAATTTCATAACGGAGAAGATTTTTTACAGCACTGGAGTGCAGATACTTTCGATCTGATCGTTCTTATTTATATGGAACAGTTAACAGGGATCGAGATCGCACGGGTCATACGGGAAACGGATCCGAATGTCTGCCTTGTATTTGCCACTACAAGCAATGAATTCGCAAGTGAAAGTTATGAGGTGAATGCCTGTTATTATCTTTGCAAACCTTTTTTGAAACAACAGGTTCTTGCAATGCTTGACCGGATCGGTCAGCAAAATCTTGAAGTTTCACGTACCGTCCCTCTTCCGAATGGGGAAAAAGTACTTTTACGCAGCATTATTTACGCAGATTACGCCTCTCACCGGGTAACTTTGCATTGTAAAAAGGATGAAACGATCACTCTGCGTGTACCCTTTCAGGAGATTGAACAGCTTCTGTGCCACTATTCCTATTTCTATAGTCCATGCAAAGGGATCATCGTTAATTTTTATGAAGTGTGCGGTCAGTCCGGTACGGTATTTTCCATGTCTGATGGCTCACTGATCCCGATCAGCCGCCGGAAGTCCGCTGATGTACTGTGTGCTTACTCATCGTTTTGCTTTGATAAGATCAGAAAGGAGATGTCATAATGCTTCCACCGCTTTCCCGCGTTTTTGAAATCTGCCTGTATTCCCTGCTGAACTTTTTTCCATTTTTGATATTTGCATTATACCCGTTCCTGGATGATCTCCGTTTTTCACGCACGAAAACCGGACTGTTGATTGTCGTCCTCACGTTTCTTCAGATTCTGTTCGGACTTCTCGCCTGTTTTTCAACCGGGAATATCTCTGCCGTATTGTCTTTGATCAGTACGCTTTCTTATGCATTTTTTTACTTTACTGTCATCAGGAAATCCCCAGGCCAGCTTTTATTCGTACTGCTTATGATTTCGAATATTGCCAATCTGACCGTCATTACCGCAAAGTGTCTGGAAGGGCAGTTCTTCCCAGATTTTGCTCTTTTGCCTTACCGTTATTCAATGTCTTTGTTTATGGTGATCGTTGAAATTTTTATTTTAATACCGGTCTTTATTTTTCTGAAAAAAGTGATCACTCCTGCGATTTCCTGCTCACAGTCTTTTCATGAGTGGCGTTATCTCTGGCTGATCCCTGCAACCTTTTATCTGATCTGGTATTATATGGTCTATGGCAATTCGACTTTATCCGGGCTTGAGATCGCTCTAAATCCCAAAAATATCATTGTATCTGTCTTTATCAATGCCGGAGCACTTCTTATTTATTCCATCGTTGCCAGACTGATCGTAAATCAGGAACAGATTTTAAAACTGCAGCAGCAAAATCATCAACTGGAATTGCAGACTGTCCAGTATGAAAAACTTCAGGAAAGAATTGAAGACGCCCGCCGTACAAAACATGATCTGCATCATCATCTATCTGTTATGCAGGCTTATTTGGTGAAAAAAGATTATGAAGCCTTAGCTTCCTATCTGGAACAGTATTGTAAGCAGTTACCGGATCATTCCCTGATCACCTTCTGTGAAAATATCTCTGCAAATATCGTTCTGTCCTATTATGCACAGGAAGCAGAGCGTCTTGGTATTGCTTATTCTGCAGTTGCGAGTATTCCGGCCTCCTGCCCGGTTGAAGCCAATGATCTTTCTGTTCTTTTTGGAAATCTGCTTGAAAATGCAGTGGATGCCTGTGTGGCTTCTAAGACAACTGCCCGAAGCATCTTTGTCCGGGCAGTTTATGAAAAAGGTTCTCTTTGTATTGCGATCGACAATACTTTTGATGGTAAAATTATACAGGATCCGGATGGAACTTTCTTATCCTGCAAGCATGCCGGCAAGGGATTAGGTACTGTTTCCGTCCGGACAATTGCTTCAAAATATCACGGCACCTGCCGCTTTGACTGGAAGAATCAGATGTTCTATGCATCCGTGATCTGCTTTGAAAAATAAAGGATTTTCAGTATAAATGGAATGTGGTTTGTAAATAGATTTCGGATAAGTGGTAAAATTTCTGCAAAAAGACGCAAAAAAGAGAGTTATAGGACAAAACGTGTTGATGGCTAATCCCATTCTGTAAAAGATTTATCC
>ENA-ORNW01003158-ORNW01003158.1-human-gut-metagenome-genome-assembly--contig:-NODE-3158-length-9872-cov-52.856779_pt1 | contig 9872 bp, 10 predicted proteins | sample MGYA00242121_ERZ509034 | MGnify/ENA primary metagenome ERZ509034 (study PRJEB26280, sample SAMEA2338689) | human gut metagenome | biome: human gut; feature: human-associated habitat; material: faeces... | reverse complement strand
CCACATGCCTTTCGCATTACACTTCCGTCAATCAATACAGAAGCATTTTTGCATGGAGTCAAACATTTATACTTGTTAGTCAAATACTTTGAATAGTCTGATACATTTTTAAACTTATTGGCTGAATTCATAGCGTATCCTGCATAATAATTTGAATTTATCGCCACTGACATATTCTATCCCTCCTTTTCTTAGTTATTAAAACCTTTCCATAGCACATCAGGAACATTTTAGCGTCTACCGTTTTAATATAACATGAAATCTATACTTTTCAATCAGCATTGCAGAAAGTGACCTATTTTTGCAGAAAACGTCCAAATAAAGGAAAATACCTCCTTATTATGCTCAATAGTCACCCGAGTTTCCCGTTTTGTAAACGAGTTTCACATTTTGAAAGCGACCTTCAAATTTTGTACCCGACTTTCCACTTTTGTAATGACTTTCCCGTTTTTTTCCTTGCTTTTATGATATAATCACCTTATGGCAGAGTATTTTTTTGCACAAAAACCGGACGTCAGTTATGGCTTACAAATTTTGTAAGCCATAATTCACGTCTTTTGCTGTTCTTATTTCAGCCGGCGGTCTGTGCTTTATTCTGTCTTCTGGTTACTTTTTGAGAAGTCTTGCGGTGAGGTTGATGTCTTTGGCTGCAACCTCTTGGCATCCCAGCCTCTCCGCCAGGTCTTCTCCATAATAAAAGCAGAACACTTCATACGGACTTTTTCCGTTCAGTTTCCTTCTACGGTAGGAATTGATATGGTTCATCATCAGCTCTACGTCTGCCTGCGTCAGTTCATCAAAGCTTCTTCCTTTCGGCAGGATCCTGCGTATAAATTCATGTCCCACCTCGATCTCTGCTTTCTGATACGGCGCACTTGGATTGCAGTAATAGATCCTCGTCCTTTGAAATCCTTTTCCATCCGGTCCGTTCTCTATACACTTGGGATTGGAAAACTCACTTCCGTTATCCGTCAGGATGACCGGAAACAGCTTCCTAAAATCCTGCCCTCCCAGCCGGTGGTACAGTTCATCATAAATATCTATCACTGACTTTGAGGTATTTGCTTCCCGCAAAAATCCCAGCATCAGTGACACATTTACGAAATATATCGTCAACAGGACTTTTCCTCCCTTGCTCCCGATCACGGAATCCATCTGCACCACTGCTGTGTCCGGATGCTGTTCCATATATACTTCATAATCATGATAATTCCTTCCCACACGGCATCCACGATCTACTTTCAGCTCCGGTTTTTTATATCTCGGACGGTACTTTACCTTTCTTGGCAGGTCTATGTTCCTGATATCAAACAGGCATCCATCCACGTAGTTGTAGAGGGTCTTTTCACTGCACATCAGTTCATCCTTATGTGTCAGGTAGATCTGATGGATAGACTGCCCCTGTTTTACCAGCGGCACCAGGATCTCATTGAGTCTGGCGATTTCCCCTTCCGTAGCAAGGATCCCGCTTCGGGATTCCGATATCTTTTCCGTCGCCTGTCTCTGGGCTTCCAACGCATCGTACACGGTTTTGGTCAGCGTGCACTTTTTCACTTCACTGCATCCGTTGCATACATATGGCGGTTTAAAACGGTGGGTACATATTTCCTCTTCAAAGTGCTCACAGTAACGGTTGCATATGGGTTCACACTGTTTACAGACAGCTACCAACGGATGCCTGCAATCATTTGTTCCACACACTTTTTTCTCCTGCACGCCTTTCTGTATTTGCAGGTATTGTGCGGATAACCTCCATAACCGGTATCCTGTTCGATGGAATAGTTCCTGATCTCCTTTGTGATGGTAGTCCTGTCCCTTCCCAGTTTCTCTCCAAGCTCTGTGAAAGTCATGTGCTCCTTTAGTCCGCTTTCTATCTCCAGCCGGTCCTCATAATTTAAGAACTTTGCCATACTGTCTCCTTTCCCCGCCAGCTGCTGAAGTTCTGTTAAAAAACAGGAAGAACATTTCTGCTCTTCCTGCATTTGTATCGTCACTTTCACTGCTGTAATTTATTCTGTTTGTAATCAACTTTCCCCCTCACACGGGAATTTCAAAAAACTATTGAGGTTCTATATAGATACAATAATACAAGGACTAATTTTAGTCCACATTCTTCCTTTTATCCAAAATCAATGATATAATGCTAATAGTTTTATTTATACAGATAAAGGAGTCAAAACAATGGATACCCAAATTGAGCAGCTTAATCTTTCTTCTATTACCAAATTTGCATTAGCATATGCCGGAATTACTACTGTTTCCGAACTTAAGGAATATAATTATATCTCTTTAGCAAATGTTCTTCCTCGTAATTGTTCTCTCAATCCCATTATGAAAGAGCTAAACACATACGGTTACATATTTCCTCCTGAAAATGAAATTCCTATTAGCAGCATTCCTATGTCTAAACGCCTTTATAATATTCTTGATCGTAATAACATACTGTATATCTCCCAGCTAACACATTATGCACGGGAGGAAATCATGCAGTTCCGCAATCTCGGAAGTACTACATTAATTGAACTTGACGCTCTGTGCCAAAAATATCACGTAAAAATAAATTCTCTTTCCATTGTAAAGGAAAGTCTCCAACAATTTAATTTTCCTTCTAAATTATATATTTATCTCTTTAGGAACAATATCCACCACATCAATGACTTTAACGACAAAACCGTATATGACCTCTATTGTATATGTAATAAGGACTACCTCCTTACCATGAAAACATACCGTATATTAAGAAAGCATGGGAACACACCTAAAAGCTGGCATGACAAATTTCTATTTGAAATTACGTCTGAGCCAAAATCTATTACTCTTTTTAAAAAGAATAAACTTACTACCTTGTCTCAGTTTTCAAATTTAACTGAAGCGGATAAAAAAAGAATAACTCCTGCCTTGCTCAAAGATATTTTAAATTATCAGCACAAGAGCTAATTTGATTATCCTAATTTCTACATAAAAAGACAGTCAATTCCACATTATATGAAACTTGACTGTCTTTTTCATTCTCTATTTTAATAACTCATCATAAGTAGTCTCTAATACATTTTTTATTGCCCGGAGCTGCGTTGCCTGAATATGCGTAAACGTCAAATCCTGCGCCTTGGCTAATTAGTCTTTTTGTGCCACACTCTAAATGACACGAAAAAACTATTAGTTTTTTAGAGGAGGCTAAAGCGCATGGATCAATTAACTCACAATGTCCGCAGGTCGAACTGGATAAACATCATTCGACAGTGCCAGGACAGACCGGCAGGCACTACGGCAAAGCAGTGGCTTGTTGAAAACGATATTTCTGAAAAATCTTATTATTACTGGCTCCGAAAGATCCGCCGGGAAGTCTGTGAACAGGAGGGACTCCAGGAAGACACCAACCCGTCTGCCCTCTCTTTTGTAGAAATCCCGGTAAAAACTGCTCTGGACACAACACCGGTGCCAGCCGTCCCGGCAGCAATGACTCCGGTTGCAGTGATCAGATCAGGCCGCCTGACGCTGGAATTATCAAACGATATTTCAGAGTCCCTGCTTTGCAGGCTGCTGCAGGAGGTGCTTCATGCTTGAAGATGCTGCCGGTATCCGCAGAGTCGTGATTGCCTGCGGATATGTGGATCTGCGCAAAGGGATCGATGGGCTGTCCATGATCATCGGAGGCAGATACCATCAGAATCCTTTTGAAAAGGGAACTTTATTCCTATTCTGTGGCAGACGGTCCGACCGCATCAAGGGACTTCTATGGATGGGAGACGGTTTTCTTCAGCTCTACAAACGGCTGGAGGCAGGTTCCCTGTCCTGGCCTAGAACCAGCGAAGAGGCCGCAGACCTTACAGAGGAACAGTTCCGTTATCTTATGATGGGGCTGAATCCCCTGAACCCCAAAGTCAGGGAAGTAACACCGCAAAAGCCCACCTGATCTTTGTGCAAAACATAGATTTTTTATGCCTGTTATCCGGTCAGATCCATTCCCGGTGTTACAGCCTCTCTGAACGCTGTTTCCTGGTCTGTGACGTATCCACAGGAGGATCCGGATAAAATTTCAGCGCCTTGAAAACTTTATATTTCCCTGGCTCTATGACCATCACACCGCCTTACAGGCATAGGCAGAATGACGAAACCTGCGGGGTTGCCGGTTCGCAATCCTTTGTGTTTTCTGGTATAATGAAAACAGTTTAAGGAGCAGGACAATGGCAGACAGACATACATTGGAAGAACTGAATAACTGCAGCAGGGAAGAACTGATCACCATCGTTCTTATGATGCAGGGACAACTGGATACCCTGAATGAGAACATCGAGCGGCTGATCGAACAGGTACGCATAGCGAACAGCTATCGTTTCGGAAAACATACAGAAACACTGGATTCCATAGATGGTCAGCTGTCCTTCTTTGATGAGGCAGAAAACTGCTGCAATCTGTCTGTCCCGGAGCCTGCTGCGGAGGAAGTACTTCCATCCCGACGTAACCATAAGAAAAAAGGGCAGCGGGAAACGGATCTGAAAGATTTCCCGGAAGAGATCCTTCCTCCTTATCAGGTATCCACAGAAGAACTGGATACGTTTTATGGTGCAGGCAACTGGCGCAGAATGAAGGATGAAACCTACAAAAGACTGCGCCATGAGCCGGAATCCTGGACGGTGGAAGTCCATACCGTGGAAGTCTACGTGGGAACCGGCGGAGATCATCAGGACGAATTCTTACGTGGAAAACGCCCCAAGGATCTTCTGCGTGGAAGCATCGTTACTCCTTCCCTGCTTGCATCCATTCTGAATGTAAAATATGTGAACTCCTCTGCACTGCACAGGGTCGAGCAGGAGTTTCAGCGGAATGGTGTAAATATCTCCAGACAGACCATGTCGAACTGGATCATCCGGTGTGCTGAGAAATATTTTGCACCGTTTGTGGATCGTATGAAGCAGGAACTGCTGTCCCTACCGGTGACACAGTCGGACGAAACACCGACACAGGTGATCGGTGACAGTGACCGTCCGAACAGTAAATGCTACATGTGGGTACACCGTTCCGGGGAGTTCTATAAGGAACGTCCTGTGGTGATCTACGAATACCAGAAAGGCAGGGATCACGAAAAGCCGCTGGAGTTTTACCGGAACTACAAAGGAGTTCTGGTCACGGACAGTCTGGAGCAGTATCATCTGCTGGACAAAAAACTGCCGGGAGTGACAAACGCAAACTGTTGGGCACATGCAAGAAGAGCCTTTGCAGATGCCGTAAAGGCAGCGGATAAAAAGAATCCCCTGTCAGTAAAAACTTCCGTGGCATACCAGGCATTACAAAAGATTGCAGAATTCTACCGGATCGATACCGAACTGAAAGAACTTCCGGCAACGGATCGCCTTACACAGCGGCAGACAAGGATAAAGCCGCTGGTTGAGGATTTCTTTGCGTGGGCAAAACAACAGGCTGCAGAATGTACGGTGCCTCCGAAATCCAGGACCGGACAGGGACTAAATTTCGTCATCCATCAGGAAAACTATTTAAAGGTATTTCTGACCGATGGGGATATCCCAATCGATAACTCCGCTTCCGAACGGGCTATCCGGACTTTCTGTATCGGCAAGAAGAACTGGATGTTCCATAACACAGCAAAAGGTGCCGGAGCCAGCGCTCTTGTTTACAGTATTTCAGAAACAGCAAAGCTGAACAATCTGCGCCCGTACTACTACTTCAGGCATATCCTCACGGAGCTGCCTAAGTATTGTGACGAAAAAGGAAATATAGATCCGGCAAAACTAGATCAGCTGATGCCCTGGGCAGAGGAGCTTCCCGAGGAATGCCGGAAACCACGCCGCTCATAAAAGCGGCGTTAAATTTAAGGGGAGGCGCAGGATTTGACGTTTACGAATATGCTGGATTCCACGTTCTATCTTTACCAGAGCTTCTCTTGTAATCATTACATTCTCCAACTGCAACAATGCAACCATTTCCGTCTGCCTGATTCCTTTTTCTTTCCTTATACGCCGGATATTCTTACCAATAAATATCTCATCTTGCTTTATTTTCTGTTCCATCCATTTTCACCATGCCCATGAACCCATTTTGGTTCTTTTTGCATTATTTTATGCAATACGCATGGTGAAAAGGGACTTGTTTTAGTCCATGTCACGAAATAAGTGAAAACTTCCGCAATAAAAACTCTATTAATGTATAATGCTCTTACTTATATAAGAATATATAAAATTCCCTTGAGCTGAACCACACTTTCTAGTCCACCTCAAGGGAATCCCTTATTATTCTTCAACTTTTTTACCAAACTTATAATTACTCGGATACTCTATATTATAAATATCCTCTCCGTATGGTATGTCCAATGTATGAGATTCACTTAAAACATATTCCTTATTACCAATCTTAAAAATATCTCCAGCTTCATATTCGTCAAGCAAAATACCACCCGAAGTCAAATTCTTATATCTTGCATCATATCGTTCCTTAGACTGAATTGGACTTGTTGTTTTAGTGGCAGAATAAAATTGTGTTGCTTCCCTATCTCCCATTTTTACTGTGAAAAAGCCATTTTTTATCCCTGCATTTTCCATATATCCTCTTATTTCTTCATCTGAATAAGACAACTGAACATATACAGGGTCTTTTGTCATCATATAATTCCAAAAGCTCGCATACCTTTCCAACACCGGATCATAAGGCTCGCCACGCATAATCTCGGAAACAATAGCGCCTATCCCCTTATTATCTGTGTATAAACAATGCTCCTGTCCGTCACGGGAGACATATTTAAAATACTTATTCTTCCCAAAGTCAATGATATTATCTTCCGCTTTAATTTCATTCAAAGAAGTTCCACTGATTTTAGGTATCTGCTCCGCTGTAAAAAATGTTCCTTCGCATTCGTATATATCGCCTTGTTTTCGTACCTTAGAAATATCATTATTCATAGCAGATAATATACTGTTTGAAATCATTTTATTTCTTTTTCCTGCTGAAGCTGTATAAATTCCTGTATCATACATTGTATTTCTAACAAATAAATCTTTTTTCCTACTTTGAGTAACACTTTGCTGATTGCACATAATATTTGCCAAACTCTGTCTACGACCTAGAATTTGAAGTGAATTACTAAAAGGAAAAAAATTAACATTCATAGCATCACTCTTTCTAAAATTATTGTATAATCACAACATCATCCTCAACATATGTTGATGTAACCGGATATGCATAATACAAAGAAATAGTAGGAGTGAAAGATATATCCTTACTATAGCCATACGTTATTGACCATCTGCCTTTTAATGGCATGTTTAAAGATACTAACCCCGATTTATCCCACGTATATGTAGATAAGTTAACTGTATTATTGCTACTAAGATTTCTAACTGAAATACTATCTACCGCAGTAGTTCTTATTCCACTCATTGAAAGCATATATACTACAGCATCTTCTGGCAGAGCATCCTCAAATCGTAAATCTATAGATGATGAACTATCGCTGCCATTTGCCATGTTTACAGTAGGCATTTCCACTTTACAACTTGCAACAGAATAGGTTGGACCACCTACTAGCAATATATAGTCTGAAGATGATGATGTAATTCCTTTAATTTTTACATAATAAAATCCATCTGTTGATGCCACAAACGGATATGCTGTTGAACCAAATCCTATCTTTGTATATATTTCATCTAAAACAAGACTGCCGTTTGGATCATAAACCTCAAATTCAAAAGGATCATCGTTACAAGTAACATACTGCGTTCCGGCTGACAAATATACCTTAAACCAATCCTCGTCAGTATTACTTGTACTTCCTGTAACTACATGCTGGCTAGGACGACTACCACTGACTGCCTGTGCAGCGGTTTCATGATTTGCCATAATCGTTTCAGCGGTTTCCATAGTATTATTAGGCTCTGTTTCTCTCACACTTTCTGCATGTACAGTCATGCTTGCAGTACCAATAATAAATACAGACATTAAACAGGTTGTCAACATTTTTGCTAATTTTTTTTTGATCATAAAACCATACCTCCTAAGATTTTTGTTTTTCTCAATAATTGAGTACCTAAACTACACTTCTAACATAAACCCGATTCAAACATTTTTACAACTACCTGTGCAGAAAGTGACCTTTTATTGCAGAAAATGACACTCAAAATATAAAAATCCCCTTGAATCAAACCTTAATTCAATTCAAGAGGACTTTTCTCTATCGGCTTTTTCCGCTCTTTGCAGGCTCATTCTTTGTTGCATTATCCTTAATCATTGTTTTCTCTGCTTGCTGAAAATACAAATGTCAAAAAAATATTGCTTGAATATAAAAACATATATTCATCAGAAATCAATCTAATCATTTTTTTGTAAACCCGTCAGGCACTCCTTTGTCAGATCAAACAGTACGGAGAATGATTAACAAATACACTTCTCTTGCTGCTATTGAACAGCATATTACACCTCATATGTTCCGTCGTACATTTGCAAGCTCACTGTTAGATGCAGATGTTGACATTCGATATATTCAGGAAATGCTTGGTCATAGTTCTATCAATACAACTCAGATTTACACTCATGTCACTATGGCAAAGCAAAAAAACATATTAACAACAAAACATTCACGAAATAAGTTTAATTTTTAACCTCTGGTCTACCTTAGCTGACTGATAATACCTGATTATCAGTCAGTTGTCTTTAAATCAAATTCTAATATCAAAAAATAACAATTGATGGAAATAAGTATCAGGTTAATCGTGGAATACGCAGAGCCTTCACGCTCCAATAGCTCCCTGTACTGTATAACCAGCTCCTTTGTTATCTCATTTCCATCCACATATTTCAAAAATTTTTTGACATATCTGGTATAGCTTTCAATCGTTGATTTCGATTTTTCTTTATCTGTCAGGTATCCCACAAATGCTGCTAGGTGCTCATTCATTTTTATCTACTCCCCTCGCACAATTATATTATTACGCAATTACGTGTGTCATTTATTATAAAATGCCACATGTATATAACCAATCTGCCGTAGCGATGACAATAGTGTAGAATCAATAAAATAGGGACGCAGGATATTCTCCCACGCCCCAATTACTATCTGGCTTTATCTTCTCTTACCTTCGATACTTTCTCTGCTGTCCCCACTTTCACATCGGCACCACCTCTAGCCTCAAATGCATCGGCATTATACTGATACTCATGTGCTTCAGCCACCATTGGAGTATACACAATCTCAGCATTGACTCTCTCCGGCTCTGCTTCTGCCCTGTCAGGTACATTCTGCTTCTCACTCTTCGTATTCTCCACACGCTTTTCCTTATCTATCTGCACATTCATCGCCAGATTATCCAGCTTATCAATCGAAGCGTCCAGATGCAGCTCCATTGATACAAGCAGTTTTCTCACTGCTTTCATAGGGGTAAGTACCGCCTTTGTGAGAGGGTGTTTCTGTTCCTTCTGCGAATAATCCACCTCCGGCTTATCTGCAAAAGTACGGAATGCATTAGCTGCTGTCTGACCAGCTTCACGAAATCCTTTTGCAAGAAGTGCTGTCTTTGCTATATCCGTATCCGTGGTCTTTATTGCACCTCTTACATTCTCTCGGATATCAAGAAGCCTTTTCTTAATTCCTAAGAACTCCGACACTCTGTATAATGCAGCTCTTCCCTTTACCTTTGCCTCATCAACTATGCTCTTTGCTGTAGATTTGACCTGTGCTTTCACTTCCAATACCTGCGACTTTATCTGCTCACATCTGGCATTAAGTCGCTCCTTTGCTTCCGACAATGCCTTTTTAGCATTATTGACAAGTGTATCTTCCTGCATTTCCTTAATCTGGTTCTGCATATTGGTGAGTTCTTCCGTCATGGAATCAATCTTTTTCTCCAGTCCATCCACATAGCTGCATA
>ENA-ORNW01003147-ORNW01003147.1-human-gut-metagenome-genome-assembly--contig:-NODE-3147-length-9892-cov-3.812240_pt1 | contig 9892 bp, 7 predicted proteins | sample MGYA00242121_ERZ509034 | MGnify/ENA primary metagenome ERZ509034 (study PRJEB26280, sample SAMEA2338689) | human gut metagenome | biome: human gut; feature: human-associated habitat; material: faeces... | reverse complement strand
TGATTCCTTCATACATGATCGATCCAAACATCATAACTGTACATCCGCCAAGCACCGCCTGTGGAAGTGAATTGAAGAATGCTCCAAGCGGCGGGAATAAAGATGCAAGTATCAGAATCAGTGCTCCCATCAGAATCGTAAAACGGTTGATCACCTGTGTCATCGTCACAAGTCCGATATTCTGACTGAATGATGTCAGCGGCAGACATCCGAAACATCCGGAGATTGCACTTGAAAATCCATCAACTGCCAGTGAACCGCGAAGTTCTTTCATCTTAAGATCACGTCCAAGTGCTCCCGTACAGACTGCCGTCGTTGCACCTGTCGTCTCTGCTGCCGATACCAGGAATACGATTGCGATCGTAAAAAATGCTCCCAGATTGAATACCGGCTTATGACTGGTCAGGAACACAAGCTTCGGGATACTGAACACACCAACCTCCTGAATCGTCTTATGAATACCGGAAAAGTCAACCATCGGTGCGATTCCCGCTACAGTAAATATAATTGCAAGTGCATAGCCAAATACCAGTCCGACCAGCACATTTAAATTCTTATATACGCCTTTCAGTACTTCTCTGGATACCAGACATACGATCAATGTAAATGCTCCAACGACCAGATGATACCAGGAACCGAAGTCTTTCACTCCACTTCCGCCGCCCCAGGAATCCATACCTACCGGCAGAAGTGATAATCCAATCGCGATAACTACACAAGCCGATACAACCGGAGTCAGATATTTTCTCCAGTACTTGGCACTCAGTCCAACAAAACCTTCAAAAATACCACCCAGAATAACTGCACCAACCATACCTTCATATCCAAGATTCGGATTCGTTGCAATTACCAACAGACTTCCAAGAAACGTAAAACTGACTCCCATAATAATCGGAAGTCCTGATCCGATCACTCCAATCGGATATAACTGTAAACAGGTTCCGATTCCGGCTACAAACATCGCACACTGCAATAACTGTGTAATCTCCGCCGAACTTAAATGCGCCCCATTACTTCTAAGTACTGCCGCACTACACACGATCAGTACCGGAGCCAGATTCGATACGAACATCGCCAGTACATGCTGTAAGCCAAACGGAATGGCTTTTCTAAGTGGAACCCTGCCGTTCAGCTTATAAATATTCTCTTCACTGACCGTCGTTATCTGTTCCTCTTTGTTGCTTTCCATGACATTTCCTCATTCTCTCTGTAAAATTTTATTTATTATAAATTTAACTTATATTTTACGAGAAAGCAACCGTGGAAGTAATAAATCCATTTATTACTTTTAAAAGAAGACTATTGCATCTGCAACAGCCTTCCTGATTTTGCTCAATTTTCTTTTTTTGTTTCTTCTATAATTCGTTGAATTGTAGTTACCGCTTCCTCCAATTCATCCGCAATTTGTTCTATAGGCTTTCCTTTTTTCAACTTCTTTCTAATCTGATTTTCCAGAAGACTCCGTTCTCCAAGTTCAATTCCAGCTTCTACCCCAGCCTCATACTCCGCTTTCCGTAATTTTTTCTCTTCAAATTCTTTATCATACTCATAGATGCTCACTTTGATCACCTCAGCCTTATTCTTCATCAAAAATTCTGCCAGAATTCCTTCCTCTATGCATTCATCTACCGCTCGCGTAACTGCTTCTTCCAGAGGAATATTCTGCGTCACATATTTTCTTACCCTCGCAACATATTTAGCATATTCCTTTAATGTTCTGCAGTGTTCCATCAGTTCTAGATTATGACCATCATTTACATTCAACATAGTCACCCTTAATTCCAGATCCGGATTATCCGTCGGGTTCTCATAAGCTGAAGATAATCGGAATTCATTATAATCGTCTACCTTTTTCGTCCCATTATAAAACACAATAAATCTTGGTGTCGGTATCTTTTGTATTACCGTTGAATATAAAGATTTCTGAACTACTAATCTTTGATATTCATCCGCAATATAGAATAAATTTCTAAGCGGAATATTCGGGTTATACGTCGACTGGTGCTCATACAAATATAAATTCATATCCATAATAAATGCCAGATCATTTTTCATCCCCATATAAATAGCATTCTCTAATGTGACGATTTCCAGATCATCTGGATTATTATAATCGCTCTGGTTTACTGCATTATAGAGGGACAGCAGGTTCTTCCGGTCAGAAAACAACATCCGAAAAACGGTGTCTTTATAATTCCGGTTTGCCGTCGGTGTTTTGACTGTAAAATTTCTTTTTGTCTTGTTACGGTTTCTTTTGCATTTTGCCATAAATTGTTTCCTCCTGAAATTGTAGGACAGCTTATTTATAAAACTGTTCGTGATTGCAGGAGAAAGTGATCATATATTTTACTAAGTTCCTTCGTCTCCTGCTTTTCAATTGCTAAATGGGTAACAAAAAGCATAGATACGAATGAAGCATACAGATTATTTGGGGCTAATCTGTCGCCGTTAGAATATAGATGACAAAAATGTCATGAAATTTGTAAAATATGCTTTAGATTATTGTAACACAAGGGTAGGAAATGAAGCAAGAAATTTTATAGCAAAATCCGTTCCACGTCATATCCATCATCCGTCAATTCTAAGATTGCAATGCCTTTTCCGTCGCCGCGGTCAGCCCCGGCGCTGCCCGGATTGATAAAAACTTTTCCGTAGCGGTCGTAGTGCGTGAATACATGGGTATGTCCGAAAATTATAAAATCCGCATCCGTGAGATCAAAAGGCAGGTCAGCTTTGTTATGGACAAGATAAAATAATTTTCCATTAATCGGCACGGAGACAAACTCATGCAGGTAGGACGCCCACTCTCCGTGGTCACAGTTCCCACGGACTGCATACATCGGAATGCCGCAGTTTAAGAATCTGTTATAGGTACGTTCATTGTCAAAATCTCCGGTGTGAATGAGATAATCACAATTTTTGATATGGTCAAATAATTCTTTACGGCATACACCGTGTGTATCGGAAACTAATGCAATTTTCATGAATCAGACCTCGCTTCGTTTGTTTGTAATTTTTTTATCTCATCTAAAGACAGCCCGGAAATAGCAGCAATTTTTTCAAGCGAAAATTCCTGAAATTTAAGCATACGTCTGGCAGTTTCAATAGAATTTAGAAAAGTACCACGTTCTATACCATACTTTTCACCCTCAGAGAAACCGGTTTCATGTCCATATTTTTCGCCTTCTGAAAAACCAGCCTCATATTCTGCTTTCCGTAATTTCTTTTCTTCCAATTCTTTATCATACTCAAAGATACTCATACTGATGACCTCGTTTCGGTTGCAGGTAAGAAATTCGGCTAAAATCCCTTCCCTGATACACTCGTCTACGGCACGTTCCACGGCCTGATCTAAAGACATATCCGCTGCATAGTGCCGTACTTTGGCAACATACTGTGCATATTCGTTTAATGTATTGCAATGCTGCATTAAATCTGCATTGTGCCCCTCATTGACGTTTAAAACCGTGACAATCAATTCAAGTTTTGGTTCACCTGACAAATGTTCAAATGCCGAGGAAAGTCGAAGCTCTGTACAGTCAGCAATTGCCGTCGAACCATTGTAAAACTCGATAAAATTTGGTGCAGGTATTTTCTCTGATTGACGGCATTGTAAAGAGAGAGCAGATTTTTCCGGTCAGAAAACAACATGCGAAAAATAGTGTCTTTGTGGTTTCTGTTTGTAGCTGGCATATTGACTGCTGAGTTCCTGGATACTTTGTTATGGTTTCGTTTGTGTTTTGCCATAGGCTTCCTCCTGATTGGTGAGACAGCTCTTAAATAATACTGTCTTGGCAGGAGAATAAATATATTCTATATCTGATTTCTTTCGTCTCCTGCTTTTAAATTCGTTAATGGGTAATTAAAAGCATAGATACGAACGAACAACGCAGATCATTGGGGATAATCTGACGTTTCCAGAATATAGATGGCATAACGCCATAAAGATTTTGTAAAATATGCTTTGGAATATTATAACATAAACATGGGAAACAAAACAAGAATTTTTATGTATTACTTGCCACAGGGAATAACATTACTGAAGCTATCACGGGTGCTAAAGTGCAGACCGGAGGAATTGCTGGCATATGTGGATTGTTTGTGAAAAATTACCTATTGAAAATATTTGCCACTCATAGTACAATGCAATTGTTATATGACTGACGGAAATAGTGGGGTTTACCACGTGAAGTATAACAAAAGAATGCCGACCGTCTGGGCGAAGAGTCCAGACGTGCGGTTCTTTTTATTTTTAGGGTAAATTTTCCAAAAAATCCCATCAGCATGAGAAAGGAACCACTCATTGTATTTTTTCGAATACTTACCGGAAAAAGCGCACGTGACTCTTGACAAAAGATGAAAGTTAGGATAGCCTAACTATGGTTAGAAAAAACTAACCATGCATCGATCAAAAATCAGAATGAGCATCATAAAAAAGTGTGATGAACCATGCAAGGCCACACGGTGGCAGAAGGAGAGAAAAATGCAGACAGAATGGAGAAGCTTCCAGGGCGGAGCCTGGGAAACAGAAGTAAATGTAAGAGATTTTATTCAGAAGAATTATCATCCATATGATGGGGATGATTCCTTCTTAGAGGGACCAACACAGGATACCACCGATCTCTGGGATCAGGTATTAGAACTTTCCAGACAGGAGAGAGAAGCCGGCGGAGTGCTGGATATGGACACAAAGATCATTTCCACGATCACTTCCCATGGTCCGGGTTATTTAGATAAAGAGAAAGAGAAGATTGTCGGTTTTCAGACGGACAAGCCTTTCAAACGTGCTCTCCAGCCTTACGGCGGTATCCGTATGGCGATCAAGGCGTGCGAGGACAATGGATACAAAGTCGATCCTGAGGTGGTAGAGTACTTTACAACACACAGAAAAACTCATAATGCCGGTGTATTTGACGCTTACACACCGGAGATGAGAGCGTGCAGAAGCGCACATATCATCACTGGACTTCCGGATGCATACGGACGAGGACGTATTATTGGTGACTACAGAAGACCGGCACTTTACGGTGTAGACCGTCTGATCGAGGACAAAAAAGAGCAGCTGAACAACACACGTACCATCATGTACTCAGATGTGATCCGTGAGAGAGAAGAGTTATCCGAGCAGATCCGTGCGCTGGAAATGTTAAAGAAACTGGCAGAAATTTACGGCTGTGATATTTCGAAACCTGCAAATAATGTATTAGAGGCAACACAGGCTGTCTATTTTGCATATCTTGCAGCAGTAAAAGAGCAGAACGGTGCGGCAATGTCCTTAGGACGTACCTCCACTTTCTTAGATATTTATGCAGAGCGTGATCTCGCAGAGGAAACATTTACCGAAAAAGAGATCCAGGAGATCATCGACCAGTTCGTGATGAAACTTCGTCTTGTAAAATTTGCGCGTACACCGGAATACAACACGATTTTTGCCGGCGATCCAACCTGGGTGACAGAGTCCATCGGTGGAATCGGTGTGGATGGAAGACATATGGTTACAAAAATGTCTTATCGTTACTTAAACACCTTGAACAACATCGGAGCAGCACCGGAACCAAACATGACCGTACTCTGGTCTGTAAAACTGCCGGAAAACTTCAAAAAATTCTGTGCCGAGACATCCATCAAACACTCTGCGATCCAGTATGAGAATGATGATATTATGCGTGTTGTCCATGGTGACGATTATGGAATCGCATGCTGTGTATCATCTATGAGAATCGGTAAGGAAATGCAGTTCTTCGGTGCGAGAGCAAACCTCGCAAAATGCCTGCTTTACGCGATCAATGGCGGTGTCGATGAGATGACAGGAAAACAGGTCGGACCGAAATACCGTCCGATCACATCCGAATACTTAGATTACGATGAAGTATGGGATAAATACAAAGATATGATGAAATGGTTAGCAGGAGTGTATGTGAACGCATTAAATATCATTCACTACATGCATGATAAATACTGCTACGAAAAATTAGAGATGGCATTACATGACAAAAATGTGAGAAGATGGTTTGCAACCGGTATTGCAGGATTTTCTGTAGTAGCAGACTCCCTTTCTGCAATCAAATATGCAAAAGTAAAACCAATCCGTGACGAGAATGGTGTGACCGTTGACTTTGAGATTGAGGGAGATTTCCCGAAATATGGAAATGACGACGATCGTGTCGATGAGATCGCAAAACAGGTGCTCCACACCTTTATCGGATATGTAAAAGGAAACCATACTTACCGTGGCGGTATCCAGACAACATCGATTTTGACCATTACATCCAATGTTTCCTATGGAAAAAATACAGGAGCAACACCGGATGGAAGAAAGAAAGGTGTAGCATTTGCTCCGGGTGCAAACCCGATGCATGGACGTGATACCCATGGCGCGGTTGCATCCCTGGCATCTGTCGCTAAACTGCCATTTATGGATTCACAGGATGGTATTTCCAATACATTTACCATTGTACCGGATGCACTGGGCAAAGATGAGGCAGCACAGGAGAACAATCTTGTTGCAATGTTAGACGGCTATGTTGTCAAAGGCGGACATCACTTGAACGTAAACGTTTTAAACCGTGACACATTATTGGATGCACAGAAACATCCGGAACTGTATCCACAGCTTACCATCCGTGTATCAGGATATGCGGTCAACTTTATCAAACTGACAAAAGAACAGCAGGATGAAGTGATCGCACGTACCTTCCACGAGCGGATGTAGTGCAACAGGTGCGTTTTGCGAATGGCGCGTGTGAGCGTTATTCATAGAAAAAGGAGAACAACATGGGAAAAATTCACTCGTTAGAAACATTTGGCACAGTGGACGGTCCGGGCGTACGGTTTGTCGTTTTTTTTCAGGGCTGCCCGATGCGCTGCCAGTATTGCCATAATCCCGATACATGGAAGATAGAGGATGGGGAAGAAATGACAGCGGATGAGATTATAGACCGTTTCGAGCGCAACCGTTCTTTCTATCAGACCGGGGGGATCACGGCAACGGGTGGAGAACCCATGTTACAGCTTGATTTTCTGACGGAGCTTTTTACGAAGGCAAAGGAAAAGGGCATTCACACCTGTCTGGATACATCCGGAATTATGTTTCCAAAGAAACATACAAGAACAGATCAGATCAGTGAGAGAGAGATCAGCCTCACTGGAATAAGTGAAAACAAGGCATCAGACAGAATGGAAAAGATAGAACAGCTCATGTCCGTGACAGATCTCGTCATGCTTGATATTAAGCATATCAACGATGAGGAACATCAGAAACTCACTGGGCAGTCCAACAGCAATATTCTTGCGTTTGCAAGGTATCTTGATTCGATCGGAAAGCCGGTCTGGATCCGCCATGTAGTCGTACCGGGCATTACGTTTGATGAGAAAGAACTGACGGAACTTGGGCTGTTTTTAAAGACGCTCCACAATGTGGAGAAACTGGAAGTCCTTCCATATCATTCTATGGGAAAAGTCAAGTACGACAATCTTGGCATGGATTATGTTTTAAAAGATACGCCACAGCTTACCAAAGCAGAAGCAAAGGAAGCGGAGAATATGATTCGGGCGGCAATGAAATGACAATTTACTTCGCATATAAGCAGGCATTGTATGTACAAAAATTAAAAAAACAAAAAAAATAACGGCACAAAATTAATACACAGAATTTACAAAAACTGTACAAAAATATATTGAAAAAACTTAATGCTAATGCTATAATGCGTATGTAAATTAAAGAAAATGAATGACAATTATTGTATGAGAGCGGAGACACAATAATCTTTTATAAGATTTTGTGTCTTTTTTTTACAATTATTTGCTTGCATGAACATAAATGTATTGATGTTTTTATATTTGAAAAAGGGGGGAAAAAAGAAAACTGTTTCGTGAAGCAAACGTCATTCGCCAGATGTAAAGGAGATTGTGTTATGGGAAAAAAATTAACAGCAAAAACGTGGTTAGTCATATCATTGATTTTGTGCTTTGTCAGTATGGCAGTATCTTCTGTCATACAAAGTTCTGGTGGAAGGGTAAAAGTATCTGAACTACGCCTTGTGGATTCAACAGGTCATGAAGTAAGTGCGCTGTTATATAAACCAAAGTCTGCAACGGAAGAAAATAAGTCGCCGGCTATTGTTACTGTTGAAGGGTGGTTTAATAATAAGGAAATGCAGGATTTATATTCTATAGAATATGCGCGTCGGGGATATACTGTTATTGCTGTAGATATGCATGGACATGGAGATACAGAAATTACTGCGGCAGATGAAGTTTATTCATCTGCAGTTGGAATTGACGCAGCAGTGGCACTTGCTGCTTCATTGCCATATGTAGATAAAGACAAGATTGGAATTACAGGACATTCAAGTGGTGGAGCTGCCTGTGATATGGAAATTGCAATTGATAATGAGAGGGAAAATCCAATTGTATCAGCTGTTCTATTTCAGGCATCTACATGGTGTGATGACACAGGTGTAGATCATAGTGCAGATTTTGGAACAAGAAATGTAGGAATTATTGCAGATAAATATGATGAATTCTTTTTTTGGACAACAGATGAAAATGGAAATGAAGCTGTACCGAGAGTATTTCTGACGACCCCGGATGCAAAGAATTTTGTAAATTTCAATAATGGATCAGATGGAATGTCTGATGTTGAGTCTGGAAAGTATTATGAAAAAGATGGGGCATTCAGAGTTATTTATCAAGTAGGTGGAACACATCCATGGGTACATTTTTCGAAAACAAGTGTAGAGCATGGTATTGATTTTTTTGAAAAATCATTTGGAGCACCTCATGAAATAATTGCGTCAAATCAGGTATGGCAGGCAAAACAATTTTTTAATGTTTTGGGGCTTGTTGGTATTATGATGTTTGTTGTTGCATTTGTATTAACACTTGTTGAAAATACAGCATATTTTGGATGTCTTAAGGCATCTACAGATGTCAAGCCGGTTGTTATAACTGAGCCGAGACAGAAAAACTGGTTTTGGATTTCTATGGTTGCAGGGGCATTGTTTTCAGCATTAAGTTACCGCTTGATGATCATTACCATATATTCAAAGGCAAATCCTGTGTGGCCTGCAGCAGGTCCATTGCTGTCAGGTGTATGGAGTGTTTTAAACGGGCTATTCCTAGGGGCAGTCATACTTATTTCAAATAAGATTGCAGGAAACAACCGGATAAATGCAAAAGCAGCCGGAATTATGATGGAAAAGGGTAAATTGGTAAAAACAATCTATCTTTCAATTTTAACAGTAACGCTGGCTTTTGGAATTTTATTCTTTGCAGATTATTTCTTTAAGACAGATTTCAGATTGTGGGTATTAACACTAAAAGCATTTGATGCCGATAAAGTGCTGATTGGATTGAGATATATTCCATTATTTATGTTTTATTACATTATGCTGTCGATAGTTTCCTGCTGTTATAACCGTAATACAATTTGTGGCAGGGAAAACACGGTTGTAACAGCTTTGTTCAACATTGCTGGACCTGTTTTATATTGGCTTGTTCAATATATACCATTCTTTGTGACAGGTGCATTGACCTGGTATAAAACCGAGGGAGACAGAATCGGAGGTATCTGGTTATATCCTATGATAGTATTTTTATTTGTTAACCCGATTTTGGACAGAATCATATATAAGAAAACAAAAAATCCATATATAATGCCAATTATCAGTGCAATCATCATCACCATGATGTGTATTGCCAATACAACTATTATTCTTGGTGGTGCACCAGTGGTAGCAAATAATTATTAGTGAATAAAAAGGGACAGTGAAAAAAGGATAGTTCTTAAAAAAGCAGGATCAAGGGTTTATAGTAACCCCAAGGTCCTGCTTTCTGTTATGGGCTTTAGCCTGTTGAGTGCATCGGAGTTTCTCCCAACGGAGAAATGGAG
>ENA-ORNW01003144-ORNW01003144.1-human-gut-metagenome-genome-assembly--contig:-NODE-3144-length-9895-cov-3.661179_pt1 | contig 9895 bp, 9 predicted proteins | sample MGYA00242121_ERZ509034 | MGnify/ENA primary metagenome ERZ509034 (study PRJEB26280, sample SAMEA2338689) | human gut metagenome | biome: human gut; feature: human-associated habitat; material: faeces... | reverse complement strand
TACCGATGAGACTTTGGCATGCGGCCCGAAAGGGCACACCAGATGGTGGCAAAGATACAGTGGACACCTGCAAGGTCTATTGCAACGGTTAATATTGAACAGCTACTTATATATAATGTGTGTGAAAAAGTTTTGCGTTTCGCCCGAATTAGTTTATCTTTGCAGACTGAACGCGGTGCGAAGCGCACTTTTTGCGTGGCGCACAGGCGTGGCATGACAGAACTTAATTTAAGATTTAACTATACAAATGGCACAGGAAGACGTTTTCAAGAAAATCGTGTCGCACTGCAAGGAGTACGGTTTCGTGTTCCCCAGCAGCGACATCTACGACGGACTGGCTGCCGTATACGACTACGGCCAGAACGGCGTTGAGCTGAAGAACAACATCAAGGAATACTGGTGGAAGAGCATGGTGCTGCTACACGAGAACATCGTGGGCATCGACTCGGCCATATTCATGCACCCCACAATATGGAAGGCCAGCGGCCACGTGGACGCTTTCAACGACCCGCTCATCGACAACCGCGACTCGAAGAAGCGCTACCGCGCCGACAACCTCATCGAAGACCAGATTGCAAAGTATGACGAGAAGATAGACAAGGAGGTGGCCAAGGCACGCAAGCGCTTCGGCGACGCCTTCGACGAGAGCCAGTTCCGCCAGACCAACGCCCGCGTGATGGAGTACCAGCAGAAGCGCGACGCGCTGCACGAGCGCTACACGCGCGCCATGCAGGGCCCCGACCTGGCCGAGCTCAAGCAGATAATAATCGACGAGGAGATTGTAGACCCTATTTCGGGAACAAAGAACTGGACCGACGTGCGCCAGTTTAACCTCATGTTCTCGACCGAGATGGGTGCCTCGGCCGACGGTGCCATGAAGGTATACCTGCGCCCTGAGACGGCACAGGGCATCTTTGTCAACTATCTCAACGTGCAGAAGACGGGCCGCATGAAGGTGCCTTTCGGCATCGCGCAGATTGGCAAGGCCTTCCGCAACGAGATTGTTGCGCGCCAGTTCATATTCCGCATGCGTGAGTTTGAGCAGATGGAGATGCAGTTCTTCGTAAAGCCGGGCACCGAGCTCGACTGGTTTGCCAACTGGAAGCAGACGCGCATGAAGTGGCACCAGACACTGGGCTTCGGAGCAGAGAACTACCGTTTCCACGACCACGAGAAGCTGGCCCACTACGCCAACGCCGCCACCGACATCGAGTTCCGCATGCCGTTCGGGTTCAAGGAGGTAGAGGGAATACACAGCCGCACCAACTTCGACCTGTCGCAGCACGAGAAGTATTGCGGAAAGCAAATAAAATACTTCGACCCGCAGACCAACGAGAGCTACACCCCATACGTCATCGAGACGTCAATCGGCGTGGACCGCATGTTCCTCAGCGTGATGTGCCACTCTTACGAGGAAGAGAAGCTTGACAACGGCGAGACCCGCACCGTGCTCCACCTGCCCGCCGCGCTGGCCCCGGTGAAGCTGGCCGTGCTGCCGTTGGTGAAGAAAGACGGGCTGCCCGAGAAGGCCCGCGAGATAATCGACGCGCTGAAGTTCCACTTCAACTGCCAGTATGACGAGAAAGACACCATTGGCAAGCGTTACCGCAGGCAGGACGCAATAGGCACGCCATACTGTGTTACCGTCGACTACGACTCACTCAAGGACAACACCGTGACGCTGCGCCACCGCGACACCATGGCGCAGGAGAGAGTAAACATAGCAGACCTCAATGGCATCATCGAAGACAAGGTGAGCATTGCCAGCCTGCTCAAACAACTGCAGTGATGAAGAGACGAGGCTTTTACTTCCTTGCCGTGGCACTCTTCGCCGTGTTTGGCCTGGCCTCGTGCAGCGAAGAAGACGACACCGTGGAGGAGTTTCCCAACTGGCAGGCGCGCAACGACGCTTTCTTCAACAGCCTTACCGACTCGGTGATGAACCTGCTGGAGCTCAATCCGGCACGCACCGACTGGAAACGGATAAAGAGCTGGTCGAAGTCTGACAGCATAGAGGGTAGCAACTCAGACTATATCATCGTCAACGTGATTGAAGAGGGCGACGCCGCTTCGGCGACGCCGCTTTACACCGACACCGTGACGGTGCATTACCTTGGCCGCCTGCTGCCGTCGGTGTCCTATCACTACGGCTATGTGTTCGACCAGTCGTACTATGGAAACTACTACGATGATGTGAGCAAGCCGTTGCAGATGGCCATCGGGAACTCCGGCGGAAACATGCTGGTGGATGGTTTTGCCACTGCCCTCCAGCACATGAGGCGGGGCGACCACTGGATGGTGTACATACCTTATCAGCTGGGTTACGGATCACAGTCGCAGACGGGGGTGCCGGCTTACAGCACCCTGATATTCGACTTGCGCCTGGTCGACTTCTGGTCGCCTGTGTTGCAGTAGGGTTGTAAGCCGCGTACAGCATTGCAAACAACAAGGGGAGGCTTGCCTGTGTGGCAAGCCTCCCCTTGTTGTTTCTGCCTTTTTGTGCCGCTGCCTGCGGCAGCCCGCAAACGGCCCCGGCCCCTGTCAGTGTCAGGCGCGGGCCAGCTGCTCGGCGCATTCCTGCACCATCTCGCTCAGGGTGGGGTGTATGTGGGTCATGGCGGCCAGCTCGGCGGCTGTCGTGTCGCGGCACATCAGGGCGCTCACCTCCTGCACCAGGTCGGCCGAATGTGCCCCATAGGCGTGGCATCCAATGATTTTGCCGCTCTCGTCGGCCAGCATCTTCACCATGCCTTCGGTCTCGCCCATGGCCAGGGCCTTGCCGTTGGAGCGGTAGTTGGCCTTTGCCGTGCGGCAGGCCGTGCCCAGCGCCTTGCAGGCGTCTTCGCTCAGGCCCACGCAGGCAGCCTCGGGATGGGTGAAAATGGCCAGCCGGCATCACGTCGAGCCGTATCCCTTCGGTGCGGCCCAGTATGCTGTCGACAACCTTCAGGCCCTGCATGGTGGCGGCGTGGGCCAGCATCTGCCGGCCGTTGACGTCGCCTATGGCGTAAATGCCGGGCACGTTGGTGAGCAGGTTGTCGTCGGTGATTATGCCCTTCGGGCCGTATTCCACCCCGGCGGCCTCAAGGTTGAGCCCTGCTGTGGCCGGCGTGCGGCCCACGGCCATAAGCACGCAGTCGGTTTCGACGGTGGTTTGCTTGCCCTTGCGGTCGAATGTCACGGTGCCGTCGCCCACGGCCTGCACGGCCGACTGCATGAAGAAGGCCACGCCGCGCTTCTCTATGGCCTTGCGCAGTCGCTTGGCCACATCGCTGTCGAGGGCCGGCAGGCACTCTTTGAGAAACTCAACCACGGTGACCTCGCAACCGAAACTGTTGAGTATGCAGGCAAACTCCATGCCTATAACGCCGGCGCCCACTATGCAGACACGGCGCGGCAACTCGGTGGCGGCCAGCATACGGTCGGACGTCCATACCATCGAGGCGTCGTCGATGCCCTCTATCGGCAGCATCTTTGGCACCGAACCGGTGGCTATGATGATGTTGGGCGCTGTGTAGTCCTCGCCGCCTGCCGTCACGGTGTGGGCGTCCTTGAAGGCAGCCTCGCCCCTTACGAGCGTTATGCCCGGTGCCGACAGCAGCGTCTCAACGCCGCTGCGGAGCGTGCCTACCACGCCGTCCTTGCGCTCGGCGGCCTTTGCGAAGTCGAAACTGTAGTTGAGGCAGCCTAGCCCGAAGGCCTCGGCGTCGGCCATGATGTCCATTATCTCGGCGTTGCGGGCGTATGCCTTGGTGGGTATGCACCCCCTGTTGAGGCACGTGCCGCCCACTTCGGCCCGCTCGATGATTGCCACCTGCAGCCCGTTGCGTGCCGCGTGCTCTGCCGCCCGGTATCCTCCCGGGCCGCTTCCGATTATTATCAGGTCTGTGTTCATGTGTGTCCTGGGTTTTGATGGGGGTATCAGTCATCGTTGGCACCATAGGCATAGCCTGTTGCCTATGATGCCATTGATGTTTATTTGCTTTCTCCTTCGGCAGCCATCTGCCTGTAGGTTACCACCGGGTGCTTGGCCGCCAGAACGTCGTCAACACGCCCTATGGGTGTGTAGTGGGGCGCGCCCTTCACCGTCTCGGGCTCGGTGGCGGCCTCGCGGGCAATCCGCCGCATCACTTCGATGAACCCGTCGATGGTGTCTTTGCTCTCGTTCTCGGTGGGTTCTATCATTAGCGACTCGTGGAAAAGCAGCGGGAAGTATATCGTCGGGGCATGGTAGCCATAGTCGAGCAGCCGTTTTGCCACGTCCATGGTGGTCACTCCGGTCGACTTGTCCTTTAGTCCGTCGAACACAAACTCGTGCATGCATGTCGTGGCGATGGGCAGTTCGTAGACGTCTTTGAGCGACTCCTTGATGTAGTTGGCGTTGAGTGTGGCCAGCGGGCCCACCTTCTTGAGATGCTCCTTGCCCAGGGTCAGGATATAGGCGTATGCCCTCAGCAGCACGGCATAGTTGCCGTGGTATGGCCCTACGGATATTTCAGACTCGCCGGGTAGCAGCTCCTCCAGTCCGGCGCGCACCCCTACGGGGCCTGCACCGGGCCCGCCGCCTCCGTGGGGCGTCGAGAACGTCTTGTGCAGGTTGATGTGCATCACGTCGAAACCCATGTCGCCGGGGCGGCAAACGCCCAGCATCGGGTTGAGGTTGGCGCCGTCGTAATACATCAGGGCGCCGCAGCTGTGCACGAGCTCGGCTATCTCGGGTATCTCCTTCTCAAAGAGGCCGAGCGTGTTCGGGTTGGTCATCATCATGCCGGCCACCGTGTCGTCGAGCAGCGAGCGCAGGTCTTCAACGTCGACTATGCCCTCGGGCGTGCTCTTCACCTCAACCACGTCGAGTCCGCAGACAGCCGCCGAGGCGGGGTTGGTGCCGTGTGCCGAGTCGGGCACAATCACCTTGGTGCGCTTGGTGTCGCCCCTGCGCTCGTGATAGCTTCGTATTATCATCAGCCCGGTGAGCTCTCCGTGTGCGCCGGCAAACGGGTTGAGCGTGAATTTGGCCAGTCCGGAAATCTCAGACAGTGCCCGTTGCAGTCCGTCGTACACCTCGAGGGCTCCCCGGCATGTCTCCGCCGGCTGCAGCGGGTGCAGGTTGGCGAAGCCGGGCATGGCCGCCACCTCTTCGTTGATGCACGGGTTGTATTTCATTGTGCAGCTGCCGAGCGGATAGAACCCGTTGTCCACTCCGAAGTTGTTTTCGCTATGGTTGGTATAATGGCGCACAACCGTGAGCTCGTCGCATTCGGGCAGCTCGGCGTCGTGGCTGCGGCGGATGTCGGCGGGTACCTCGTAGTTGCCAAACTTGTTGTGCGGCAGCGAATAGCCCCGTCGCCCTTCGTGTGAGAGCTCGAATATCAGGTTGCCATAAAGTTTGTTGTTCATAAGTCAGATGGTTTCGATGAGTTTGTCAATTTCTTCCTTAGTACGTTTCTCGGTGACGGCAAACATGATGGTGTCGGGTGCAATCTTCACTCCCCCAAGGATGCCATTGTCGATGAATCTCTTCTGTAGTTCGTCAACGTCGCCGGCATAGCGCACGCAGAACTCATTGAAGAACGGGCGGTCGAAGGCCGGTTTGAAGCGGCCTGTGGCCACGAGCCTGTCCATAAGGTAGTGGGCCCCGGCGTATGACAGCTCTGCGGCCTCTTTCAGCCCTTGCTTGCCCATCAGTGACATATAGATGGTGACGAAGAGTGCCATGAGGCTTTCGTTGGAGCAGATGTTCGACGTTGCCTTCTCGCGGCGTATGTGTTGCTCTCGCGCTTGCAGCGTGAGCACGAATGCGCGTTGGCCGCGCGAGTCTTTTGTCATGCCGACAATGCGTCCCGGCATCTTGCGCATGAGCTTCTCGCGGCAGCACATGTAGCCCACGTAAGGTCCTCCGAACGACATTGGCAGGCCCAGGCTCTGTCCGTCGCCCACGGCGATGTCGGCCCCCCATTCGCCCGGGGTGCGCAGCACAGCCAGGTCGGCGGCCACGCTGTTCATGATGAACAGTGCCTTGGCCGCGTGTGTTGCATCGGCGAATCCGGTGTAGTCTTCCACCACACCGAAGTAGTTGGGCTGCTGGACAAGTACGCCGGCCACTCCGCCGGCGGCCAGTTTGCTGTCAAGGTCGGCCTTGTCGGTGGCTCCGTCGGTGGCTTTCACCATCTCGATGTCTACGCCGTGGAAGTGGGCGTATGTGCGTATTACAGCCAGGATTTTGGGGTCTACGGTCTCAGACACGAGCACCTTGCGCGCTTTCTTTGCCGAGGCCACTGCCATGAGCACGGCTTCTGCCGTGGCGGTGCTGCCGTCGTACATCGACGCATTGGATATGTCCATGCCCGTGAGTTCGGCCATCATGGACTGGTACTCGAAGATATAGTGCAGTGTTCCCTGCGATATCTCTGCCTGGTATGGGGTGTATGACGTGAGGTATTCGGAGCGGCTGACAATCTGAGGTACTGCCGCTGGCGTGTAATGGTCGTATGCTCCTGCTCCGGCGAAGCACGTCAGCTGCTTGTTCTTGGCAGCCAGGCCGGCGAAGAACTGCCTTATCTCGAGTTCGCTCTTGGCTTCAGGCAGGTCGTAGTCTTTTTTCAGGCGCACCTGTTCGGGCACTTCGGCGTACAGTTCGTCGATAGACTTTATGCCGATGTGCTCAAGCATGCCCTTTATGTCGGCCTCTGTATGGGGGAAATACTTGTACATAGTTGAAGTTAAGGGTTGGGAATTAAGAATTAAGAAAAATACTCTTGTTGTGGCAGCGGCTGCGTCTTGCAGGTGAGGGCTTTGCTTTCCGTTGATGGTGTCATGCCGCCCCGGTTGTGGACGGGCCTTGTCTTCATTGGGGTTATTGCTCTTTTGGTTGCGTAAAGATATAGCAATTACGCAATAGCACCCTGCGTTCCCGTTGCCGAGACTATTTTTCTTAATTCTTAACTCTTGATTTTTAATTTATTTGTTGCACATTTCCTCGTATGCCTTGGCGTCCATGAGGCTTTCGAGTTCTGATGGGTCGGAGAGCTTAACCTTGATGATCCAGTTGGCAAAGGCGTCCTGGTTGATGAGCTCCGGGGTGTCTTCGAGAGCTGTGTTGACTTCGACCACTGTTCCGCTGACGGGGGCGTTGAGGTCGCTGGCTGCCTTCACGCTTTCTACGGCGCCGAACTCTTCGCCTGCGGTAATGTCGTCGTCTACTTCAGGCATGTCTACATATACTACATTGCCTAAGGCATTTTGTGCATAATCGGTTATGCCGATGTAGCCGTATTCGCCTTCAACCTTCACAAATTCGTGTGACTCTGAGTAGTAGAGTCCTTCAATAAATCTTGCCATATTAGTTGTTTTTTGTTATTTGTAGGATTGTTGTTGCTGGTTGTTATGGGAGCTCTGGGAGGTCTGGGAGTGCTGTGAGCACTGTGAGCTCTGGGAGGGTTAGGGCATGATGGGGTTACTTTTTGTAGTGCTTGTCGTAGAAGCGCTTCTTCACTACCGTCCCGGGGAAGGTCTTGCGGCGTATCTGTATCTCCACTTCGGTGCCCAGCTTGGCGTATCGTGAGTCGATGAGCGCCATGCAAACGCTCTTGTCGGTGGAGATGGTGTGGTAGCCGGTGGTTACCTCGCCAATCTTCTCGCCGTCTTTGAGCACTGCATATCCGTGGCGCGGTATGGCCTTGTCTGCCAGTTCTATGCCCACCACCTTGCGCTCAACGCCTTCAGCCTTTTGCCTTACAAGGGCTTCGCGGCCGATGAACTCGGGCTTGTCGAGCTTGCAGAACATGGACAGTCCGGCCATGACCGGCGAGATGTCGGCCGACAGCTCGTCGCCGTATAGCGGCAGGCCCACTTCGAAGCGCAGCGTGTCGCGGCATCCGAGTCCGCATGGTTTGCACCTGCCTCCGGTGGCCATGAGCTTGTCCCAGCAATCGCGTATGTAGTCGTGAGACCCGTATATCTCGAATCCGTCTTCGCCTGTGTAGCCTGTGCGGCTTATTATTACGTCGCCAAGCTGCTTGAAGGTGTAGAACGTGAGCTCGCTGCATGGCACCGACAGCACCTCCTCGACCACGCGCTCAGCCTCCGGGCCCTGCACGGCGAGCTGTGCGTAATGGTCAGACTTGTTCTGCAGGTCGATGTCGTAGCCATCGGCATTCTGCTGCATCCATGCCCAGTCTTTGTCGATGTTGGCTGCGTTGATTACGAGGAAGTATTCATCGTCGGCCATCTTGTATACGAGCAGGTCGTCTACGGTGCCCCCGTCTTCGTAGAGCATCATTCCGTATAGAATCTCGCCGGGCTTGATGGCGTTGACATCATTGGTGAAGATGTGGTTGACGTATCGGCTGGCATCCTTGCCTTTGACCGTCACTTCGCCCATGTGCGAGACGTCGAACACCCCGCATGCGTTTCGCACGGCTTGGTGCTCTTCTTCGATTGTGGTGTACTGGATGGGCATGTCGAAGCCTCCGAAGGGGCTGATGAGCGCCCCGAGGGCCTCATGCTTGTCGTAAAGACACGTACGTTTGTTTTCCATTGCCTTTATATGTTTTAGGTTTTGTTTGTCAGCAGTGATATCAGGGCTTCGGTCTGCATGCCTCTGATGGCAGCGGCCTCGCCCCCGGCGAGGGCCATTGTCAGTCGCGCGGGTGTGAGCTCGGCTCCGGCCAGGGCGTTCTCGAGCCTCTCGATGGGCACCTCGCCCGGCAGGAAGTCGCCCTTGAAGCACACGTTGCGTATGGTGTTGCCCCTGAGGTCGATGCGCGCCTCTACCGTGCCCACGCCTTCGATGCGCTGTTTGCGTGCCACTGTGTATGGCGGGTTCTTGCCGAATATGAACCCGGTGGACATGTATTCGGCCTCGATGGCCTCTATCGACCTGATGTCGGCCGGCGTGAGCGTCACGGAGCCGTCGCACAGTTGGCGCCTCAGGGCGTCTTTCAGTTGGCCCAGCGAGAGGTCGGTGTGGTCTTTGAGCAGCGTTATCCTGCTGCGCACGCTGCCCACTCCCTTGCTCTGCAGCTTGTCGGATGGCGGCGTGATGGCGCTTGTCATGTTGTCCATGTCGGTGTCATATAGCAGCGTTCCGTGCACTATGCTGTGCCCGTGCGTCTGGTAGAAAGCGCTGCCCGACACCTTGCCGCCGTCGACGAGTATGTCGTTGCGGCCGCTGGCGGTGGCATTTATGCCTATCCGTCTGAAAGCAAGGAGCAGGGTTGTGACATACTTGTTGTAGGTGAAGCCCACGGATTCGCCGCGTGTCACGTATGACATCATCACGTTGCCCATGTCGGCGTAGACGCATCCGCCACCGCTCTTGCGCCTGAACGTGCGTATGCCATGCCTGCGGCAGTAGTCGAGGTTGACCTCGGCTTCGGCCACCTGGTTGCGTCCGAATATCACGCTCGGTTCCACCTGCCACATGAAGAAGCAGTCGGCTGCATCAACGTGGTGTGCCACATATTCCTCCATGGATAGATAAAACGACACGTCTCGTTGTCCGTGGTCGGGCAGTTCAATGTATGTCATAGGCTTTTAGTGTTATGTTTGCCTTGTCCGCATACCCCTTGGCGGCTCAGCGTCGAGCGTGTTGCCTTGCGGCTTTGGGGGCGGCATCGTCATTGCAAATATATGAAATAAAACCGTTATGCCCAAAATTAAACCGAAGAAAATGGGCAATAAAAAATTAGTTTCGGCCAACTGTCATTGCTGTGCATGGTTTGCTGCCTTTCTGAAATAAATTAGTCGTGAAAAGTGTCAATTTGTTTTGCCGCCCGTTGCCGTACATGATGCGTTGAGTGGTGCGCCTTTAGGCCGTGGGCAGTGCGCCCCGGTGAGCCACCGGGCCACTGCCGGCCGCAGGCCATCGTGCCTGCGGCGCCTGTCGCGGTGGCGG
>ENA-ORNW01003142-ORNW01003142.1-human-gut-metagenome-genome-assembly--contig:-NODE-3142-length-9899-cov-2.559630_pt1 | contig 9899 bp, 9 predicted proteins | sample MGYA00242121_ERZ509034 | MGnify/ENA primary metagenome ERZ509034 (study PRJEB26280, sample SAMEA2338689) | human gut metagenome | biome: human gut; feature: human-associated habitat; material: faeces... | reverse complement strand
TGCCTGGTAGATCCAGCGCAGATGCATCTGGAACATTCTCTTATTAATAAACAGATTCCTGATGAGGAGCGAGTATTAGAGAAACTTTATGTCATGGGGAAGGAAGAACAGATGTCCATTCAGAGAATGAGTAATGAGAATGGAAAGCAGGTTATGGATCAGGCGGATTTCATGATGGAGAATACGATGAGTGACGAGTATTTTTATGAGAGAAAGGCAGACACCGTTTTAGATTCTATTCGTTCTGTTCTTGGAGATCATGAATTAAAGCAGAAGTATATGGCTCTTATTATCGCAAAGAGTGATTTATTAGAGGAACTTGGAGAGATAAAGGAATACAGGGGAAACAGTCTTTTATTTGAGAGAAAACAGGTATCTTATGGCTTTATGAACATGGATCATCATTTTTTAAGACAGGAGATATTAAAGCAGATTTTTGATCAGAAGGTGTTCCGCCTGCAGCGTAATCTTGCAGATTACAAAGAGAGTGGTCTCTTTGCAGTATCAGCACTTGGCTGTGAGACAGAGGAGACGATGGAGGGAACACAAAAGGAAGTGAAAACAGTAGGAAGAGTACGGCCGATTCGAACAGAGGAACCAATACTGTGGATGATGATGAAGTTCATGCAGGAAAGAGGGTGGCTTGAATGAAGACAGAATATTTAATACATGAGTATATGTGGTCTAATCATTGCATTTCCGGGAATAAACTTGGCTGGGGAATTACTGTTTTTTGTATTGTAGTATTGCTGGTTCGAATTATGGGATTGCCGCTCAGCCTTGTGATGGGCGTGACGGGACTGTTTGAAAAAGAGAAAAATGTCGGAGCATCCTCCGCACTTCTTAATCTGATCGTGTCACTGGCACTTGTAAAACCGTATGGGATGGCAGGCGTTCTGCTTGGAACCTTACTGTCTTATCTGCTGCAGATCTTGTATCGGTATATCATTTATTTCCGGGATTTCCTCGAGATGCCGGGAGAGGCGCTGCGGTATGCGCAGGATATCGGAGAGTATCTGGCAGTCATAGCGGGCGAAGTTCTGCTGATGCAGAAAATCGTACCACTGATATACGGAGCAGGCGGTATGCTTCTGTTCTGCGTCTGCTTTCTCCTGTGTATTGCGATTCCGCTGCTGCTGGATCTGGTGATCTTTGGAAGAGGCTGGAGACTTCAGAGCATTGTAACCATGGTGAAGGGAATGCGAAAAGCCTGATGCAATAGAAATTTCTCTGTGCATTTTGAAAAAAATTCGGAGAGGACAATGAAAAAATCAGTGCTTCTGAAAAAACCTGCGGAAAAAAGCCGTTACCGACCAGAAAAACGGGCGGACAGGGCGTAAAAAGAGCCAGATGGAAGAAAGCATCCGATAAATTGGATACGAAACAGAAAACGATTTTCCATTGCGTACGACACCAGTCAGTTTTCCATGAATCTGCTCCGGGGAAAGAGGTCCTTCCACTTCGGTCTGATTGTCCCCGACCAGATAGAAGCCATCCCTGGTAATTCGGCAGATGCGGTGCAGAACAAGGATTCCCTGCACACGGCGATACAGAATTACATCGCCGCGATGAAGTTCGGAAGGAACACAGTGTTCAATGACAGCTTCGTCCCGGCCCGGAAGAAAAAGAGGATACATACTGTAGCCCTGCGGTTTCAGTTTGACGGCAGAACCGTTTTTTAAAAGTTGTTCAATATCGTAAGTGTACATAAAAAACTCCATTTGGCGGATACGCCGAACCGACGAAATGCGTGGCATTTTGACGAGTGGCTCTGAATAGTTACCTGAATTTTATTATAACAGCTTACCCTGAAAATAAAAAGGATGATGAGCAGAAAAAGCATAACTTTACATACAAAACGAAAGACAGCAAATATAAGAAAACAAACACAGGAAGGGAAATCAGATTATGAGAATCAGAAGGCAGGAAGGATATTTACTGCAGAAAATCGGGAACACACATTATCTTCTGCCTTATGGGCAGAAAATAGCAGACCAGCAGCGAGGAATGGAGCTGAATGAGACCGCACGGATTCTCTGGGAAGCGCTGGAAACACCAAAAACAATGGAAGAACTTCAGCAGAAAATGATTCGCTGTTATGAAGTGCCGGAAGAAGAGCAGGAGGAACTGAAAAAAGATATTCAGGCTTTTGTGAAGGAGCTTCTTGCCTTTGGTGCGGTACGACGGGAACTTGGTTCTCCGGATGGAACTTGCGCCGGAGAATTGAAGATCGCAGGAATTTCCATTGCTGTTTATGGAAAAGAGGGCTGCATTCCAAAACAGTTTGCTTCTTTTGAGAAGAAAAGAGGAAAGGAAGAAGCAACAGAGAAAACAGAAGGAGAGGCAGCGAAAAAAACAGGAGAAAAAGAAGTGGAAGAAACGGTGATAAAAACAGAAAATAGGCAGGATGCGGCGGATCTCACGTTAGAATTGATCGAGCATGTACCGGAAAGCCACCAGAATGGAAACATTCTGATCCGGAATAAAGATCTGACAGTCTGCGCGTGGGAAGAAGGCTATGTCCTCTGGTTCCCGGCTCTTAAAAATATCTATGAAATCTGGATGAAAGCGGATGGAAGCTTCGCCTGTATTTATTACCGTCTGCCTATGACAGAAGAAGAGCAGGATTCCCTCTTTCTGGCGATCCGGCCGGTATTTCTGTTCCTGGCACAGAAAAAAGGCATGTTTGTGCTGCATTCCGCATCTCTTCTTTATCTGGAAAAAGCATGGCTGTTTTCCGGTCCGTCGGGAATGGGAAAATCGACTCATATGGCACTTTGGAAAAAACTGTTTGACACGCCGTTTCTGAACGGAGATCTGAACCTCATAGGAAAAGAGGGCGATCAGTTTGTAGTATACGGAATCCCGTGGTGCGGCACATCAGAAATTTTCACAGTCGAAAAGAAAGAGCTGGGAGGGATTGTGCTGCTGGAAAAAGCGCCGGAGGATAAAATCGTTTCCCTGACGAAAGAGCAGAAAACACTCCGTGTGATGCAGCGGATGATCTCGCCGCCCTGGACGGCAGGGCTGATGAAAAAGAATCTTGCTTTTGCGGAAGAAATTGCAAATGAAAAGCCGGTTTACTTCCTGCGCTGTACGAAAAATGATACAGCGGCAGAAGTGATGCATCACAGAATCACGGAGGATGAACTTGCGCAGGAGGCTTTAAAATGAGAAACTTGTGGACAAAAATAAAAAAATGCCTCCAGGCGGAAATGCTTCAGAAGATGTGGAAAGAATTTCTGTGGATTGCACAGTATGCCAGACGATACTGGAAAGCCATGATTTTCTATACCGCACTTGGTGTTTTCGGAACCGGTGTTTCTCTTGCGTCCAGTGTGATATCGAAAGATCTGGTTGATATTATCACCGGGCACCAGACAGGAAAACTTTTGCAGACCTTCGCACTGATGATCGGCTTTTCTTTTGGAAATACCCTGATTTCGCAGGCATCTGCGTATGCATCTACGATGATTAACCTGAAGGTAGACCGCGAAATCCAGAATGATATTTTTGCCAAGATTCTGGTCACGGACTGGGAATCGCTGACAGCGTATCATACCGGAGATCTGGTAACACGGTGGAGTTCTGATGCTTCAAATATTTCCAGTGGTATCCTGAACTGGCTGCCGAATCTTGTGATCTATACTGTGAAATTTATCAGTGCATTGGCGATTGTGGTACATTATGATCCCACCTTTGCCATTTTTGCATTGCTTGGCATCCCGTTCAGTGCGCTTCTGTCCCGCCCGCTGCTGCGCCGGATGACGAACAATAACCAGCGGAGCGCACAGATGAGTGCGAAACTTTACGGATTTAATCAGGAAGCATTTTCCAATATTCAGACAATCAAGGCATTCGATATGATCCGCTTTTATGTCGATCGCCTGAAAAATCTGCAGCAGGAATACATCAAAATGCGCCTGGATTTCCAGAAAATGTCGATTGCAACCTCGCTTCTGATGACGTTAATCAGCTATCTTGTATCTTACAGCTGCTACGGATGGGGAATTTACCGTGTCTGGAGCGGGGCAATTTCTTACGGAACCATGACCATGTTTCTGTCTCTGTCCGGTACACTGACGGGTTCCGTCAATTCGCTGGTCAGCCTTGTGCCATCGGCGATTTCTCTTGGCATCTCAGCCGGCCGTCTGATGGATATTGTGGAGATGCCGCAGGAGGACTACAGTGCGGATCGGGAAGTGGAGCAGTTTGCAGAAAAATACCGGGCAAGCGGCATCGGGCTTGCTATGGAGGACTTGAGCTATACCTACCATACGGGAACAGAAGTGTTCCGCGATGCTTCCATAGAAGCTTATCCACACGAGATTGTTGCCCTGGTCGGTCCTTCCGGGGAGGGCAAAACAACGATGCTGCGGCTGATCTTATCCTTGCTGCGTGCCCAGGGGGGAGAAGCATGGATTGGTGCAGGGGAAGACAGAGAACAACGGATTGCACTGTCGCCGTCCACAAGGAAATTGTTTTCTTATGTGCCACAGGGGAATACGATGTTTTCAGGAACAATTGCAGAAAATATGCGAAATGTGAAACCGGAAGCCACAGATGAAGAGATCGTGGAGGCGTTGAAACTGGCATGTGCATGGGAATTTGTGGAGAAACTGCCGGATGGTATTGAAAGTATGGTGAAAGAACGCGGCGGCGGATTCTCAGAAGGACAGGCACAGCGGCTTTCGATTGCGCGTGCACTGCTTCGAAAATCTCCGATTTTGCTGCTGGATGAAGCAACTTCGGCGCTCGATGTGGCGACGGAACGGAAAGTGCTGAAAAATATTATGACAGATACGTATCCGCGAACCTGCATTGTAACGACACACCGGCCGACGGTGCTTGGAATCTGTACGAGAGTGTATGCGATTCGAGGAAAGAAGTGTGAGGAGCTGGGCGAGAAAGAAATTTTGGAGATGGAGAAGGATTTCTAAAATTGAAGAAAGTTGCAGAATTGAAAGTACCTGCAAAATTTGGAGCCGAATTTGTAAAAACAGGTTACAAGCGAATAAAAAATGGAATGCCAAAAGGCATTCCATTTTTTAGAATACGGGAAGTGATCCATTAATCGGTAATGCTTACTCCAGTAATTGCAAGACCTGCATCGGAAGTAACAACCAAGTCACCGAAACCGATATTATCGGTTGGATTCTGATGATAAGCCAGTTTTACTTTCAGTGTAGTGGTTTCGTTACCGGAAATAAGTCCTGCGCCGCCAGAAACATAAGTAACATTCTGGTTGAAACTGATAGTCAGAACCTGGGCTTCCTTGGTATGATCAGCATTATGCTTTCCATTTACCTGAATACGGTAATCGCCACGTCCGTTTTCTGGAGTCTGGTGAATATATGCAGATGCAGTATAACATCCACTTGCCGCATAAACACCTTCAGCCATTCCTTCATCCAGAGAAATTACAGGTTTTACATATTTACTCATTTTCTGCACCCCTTCCGCGGCCATTCTGGCTGCTTTTTTCTGTGAACCATATCTTTTCAAACGAAGCGAAAAGATATGGTTCACATACATGGTTCATTTTTTAGTTCACTGAGTAGTCAAATCCAGTGAGCTGCAGATCGTCGATGCTGGTTCCATGGTTCAGATGAATACCAATGGTCAGCGGATTGGTTGCTGTGCTTGCAAAAGTGAGGGTGGCAGTTTTTCCAGACCAGGATTTCTGTACGGAGGCATCATCTGTCTCGATTGAATCAACAGTATCATTGAAATTAATATTCAATGTGATGGTTCCATCCAGATCAGACCAGCTTGCCTGTGCAAGTCCTTTACCACCATTTGTGCCCCAACGATCCCATACGCCATAATAAGTAACGTTCAGAGTTCCTTTTGTTGCACCACTTGCCGCATAAACACCTTCTGCCATACCAGAATCAATTGTAACGATTGGTTTTGTGTAATTTTTAGTCATATATATTCACGTCCTTTTCTTGCAAAATCATCCTTGGTTACAATTCTTATTATAGGAGGAAAATCCCGCAAATGTCAATAGATTTGGGGTAAAAATGTTACTATTTCGATTAAAAAACAAGAACGTTCCGATAACGTAATGCCAAAATAGATGCAGATAAATTTCCGCCTCTGAATATGGAACAAAATTTACTTTTCAAACTGTGATTTCTGCGGAAAAAGTTTGGAAAAGGCATCGTTCAGTTCCCGTTTTACATGTTCATATGGGATTTCAAAATTGCTGTCATTGATGCAGATGCACTTTGCAGTCTGCTTTGTGATTGTCTTTACCAGTTCCGGGTTTTCCGGTTTTAAATTGAAGTATTTACAGAACTTGTGCGTGTTTCTTGGAACGAAATCACCACTCAGTTTCTGATATTCCCGCAGAACATATTGGCTCACATCATCTTTATGACGAAATGGGTGGCTGCAGACACCGTCTAACAATTCTTCTTCCTTTTCCCAGAAGAAACGATAAGTCTCCTTTTTCAAAGGAGACGGGCCATGAACGGTGTAAAAACCGGTAAATCGTGGAAATGCCATTTCCAGAAGATTATATCCAAAGTACATGGGAGGATATCCGATGTGAAAATAGGCACCTGGCTGCTTTTTCATGTTTTCCCGTTTGTCAAAGTACTTGGCAAGCAGCATAGTATTGTTCAGATAGATATATGGCATAATGGTATCTTCTACGTTTGCAACATCGGGCTGCAGGGCAAGCATATCAACGGGTTTTCCGTTTTCAAAAAAATCGGTTGGCTTTATTGGATGCAGCAAAAACATATCATCATTAAAATAAACAAAGTGTTCCGACAGATTTTTTATCCGGTGGAAATTCCACTCAATGGAATGCGAGTTAAAGGTGGGGAGATATTTTTCGGGAATAAAATCTTTGTGTGAAACAATCTGCAATTTTGGACATTCTGTATTGAGCCACGCCGGCAGATGACCGCATGTTACAAAATATACGTTATTTACCCATGGAGCAAAGTTTTCTATCGAACGAAATAGATACTTTAGAATTTCCCAGTCGCGATAGCGTTCAATACGGTCGTCGATATCAACAGAAACTCCTTGCTTTTTTTTGGCGTTCTGTTTTTGGCGAAACCATAAGGGGTCTGATCCGTCCACCCATGTGATGACAAAATCAATGATCTGTTTTTTCATTTGTAACGATCCTTTCGTATATTGTACCAAAAAAAACAGTATACTTTCGATAACGAAACAGTACAAAAAATCAGTTTACATTGTCAAAGTTGTTCAATTTTCTTTGTAGAAGTTGATATATTTTTTTACTTTAATAGTGAGAACGATTTATTTAGTGTTTAAGGAATTTTTTGATATAATGTATAAATGTTGTTGGTATACAATTCAGTATAATCTTTTTCCAGATATGTTTGTACAATTTGGTTTTGAATCTGCACATTGCGCCCTGTTACTATGTACATAGGCTCTCTGTGCTCGAATAAATTTTGAATATGCTGAAAAATTTCATTTGAAAGCATCGAAAAATGGTCTGCTGTAATACAGTATTTGTCATAAGGTTCAAGTCCAGACAGCAGCCATTGGGAACTTGTCTCATAATTATATACACTGGACCGCTCATTTTCTGGTATTTTATTTAAGATAGCATCTGGTAATAATGGATATATCCATTTCCAAGATTCATGATTAACAACATGACAAAAGCATCCAGACAGATAAAACGTATTTTTTTATGATCTGTTCGCCAAAGCCATATATTGATGCAACTGCTAAGTAGGAATACTGCCAGTAATGTCCAACGTGCAGAATATATCCGAAAAATGTTTTCAGGAAAAATAGGAATGGGTGTGCAAATGTTTGACCCTTTTATAACTTTAGCACAACATATACTGTGGTGTAAAGAGTGGATGAGAAATAGCTTGTTTTATAGAATAATGGAGGAATCAATACGCTGAGACATTTGTAAATGAAAACAAAAAGAAAGCAAAGTTCAGTTGACGTTTCTTTAAAAATCCGCTATATTTTGGGTACAAAGAATAGGAGAAGAGGAAAGAAAAAAGATGTTTTATCCACTGGTAAGTGTGATTATTCCGGTCTATCAGGCGGAAAAATTTCTGACGGAGTGTGTTGAGAGCGTACGAAAACAGGACTATTCAGAGTTGGAGATTGTTTTGGTGAATGACGGTTCAACAGATCGTTCCAATCAAATGTGTGAGGAACTTGCTGCAGCAGATCCAAGAATCCGTGTGATTCATCAGAATAATAAAGGCAGTGGAGCAGCCAGAAATGCAGGGATAAAAGAAGCAACAGGAAAATATCTTCTCTTCCTGGATGCAGACGACAAGCTGGACGATTCATCTGCCATACGTTCCCTTGCCGCACGGGCAGAAAGAGAGCAGGCAGATATTGTGATCGGAACATATCGCAGATGGAGGGCGAATGGCGAAAAAGTGAAATGCTGCAGTAATCTGGAAAAAGAAAACCCGGACAGCGCAGAGTTCCGGTTTCATGGATTTTTTCAAAAAGGAACGCTTTCTTACGACTGGGGAAAACTCTACCGCAAATCTTTTCTGGAGTCTCACGATTTGTGGATTCCCCCATACAGTTACGCCGAAGACAAGGCACATAATTTTAGATGCTGTGCATGCCATCCGAAATATGCTTTTGTCCCACAGAGCATCGTTCTTTACCGTGAAAATCTCCAGTCCCTGACATATCAACCGAAAAAGAATCTGATGAGAAACTGGATTTTGATTGCATCTGATTTTGAACAGTTTCTGAAAGAAAAGCATCTTTCCAGAGAATATGGAGATCTGATTTTCTTTCATCTGCTCATTGGTGCAATGTATCTTGCCAAAGAAGAAATGACATATCAAGGGAAAAAAATTCGTGTCGCGGCGAAGATATTAAAGCAATACAGCAGAAACCCGTTTGTAGAACAAAAACTGACACTAAAAGAGTGCATTCGTTATACAAGGCAGATTAAATCGCTGTTTTGGAAATTATTAGCATTTACCTTGGTACTTTTTATACAGATGCATATGTATTTTGTTGTGGCAGCTGTTTTTGTATGGATGTCAAGCCTTGGAATTGATAGTTTATAAATAAAAAATCAGTCTTTATATTTCCTTTCTTTATTTCCTTCTTGAAAGAGCTGTTTTCCAGTTTTTCATTTTTATAGCCATTCCTTTCACTTCACACAGGTGCAAAACGTTATGAAAATGTAATCTGCTTTTTCGAACGCTTTAAACATTACAAATTTCTTCGTTTCTATAACTGCATCACAACAGATAGGAGTGTGTAAAGAATGGTTGTAGCCGTTTTAAAATGAAAAGATGTGATGGAAGAATAAGAAGATCGGGTTTTCTGCGCTGTCTCTGTGCGACCAGTTCTTAAAATCCTGTCTTTTTTCTGAATATTCCACCTCTCCGCTTGCTATTTTCATTCTCATATAGTATCATGAATCCAACAGCCAAGAAATCGGAAAGGAGAGAGGAGCATGGAATATGCAGTGTACTGGCTGATTGCGCTTGTGGTTTTGCTGGTGATTGAGGCGGCAACGTTAGGTCTGGCAACCATCTGGTTTGCGGGCGGCGCCCTGATTGCTCTGATCGCAGCTATGTGCGGAGCCGGATTTGTAATTCAGATGGTCTGCTTTCTTGTTGTATCGCTGATACTTCTGATTTTTACACGTCCTGTAGCCGTCCGTTTCCTGAATAAGGATACCTTAAAAACAAATGTAGACCGCGTGATTGGAATGGAAGGGATCGTCGCAGAAGAGATTTCCAACCTGGCAGGCACCGGAAAGGTATCGCTGGGCGGAAACACCTGGACTGCGAGAACGGAAAGCGAAGGAGGCATTATCCCGAAAGAGACCGTGGTGGAAGTGCTCCGTGTGGAAGGCGTCAAGCTGATTGTAAAGGTCAAAGAAAAAGAAGGAGGAA
>ENA-ORNW01003138-ORNW01003138.1-human-gut-metagenome-genome-assembly--contig:-NODE-3138-length-9915-cov-1.944929_pt1 | contig 9915 bp, 7 predicted proteins | sample MGYA00242121_ERZ509034 | MGnify/ENA primary metagenome ERZ509034 (study PRJEB26280, sample SAMEA2338689) | human gut metagenome | biome: human gut; feature: human-associated habitat; material: faeces... | reverse complement strand
TTCTTTCTCCGAAATATTATCCACGGTAGAACAGATTAGCCTGCTATTATATGAATAGTTTTTCAAAACACAATATATTGTATTTAATTTCTATTTAATATATATATTATATTTCACACTTGACAGATACAAGATACAGTGCTATACTCCGAGTTTGCCACTTAAAAAGACCGAAGGGGCTGTGAAAAAATTCTGCTTTGAAAATGCGTACCGTTTTTTCCAATCTTATATGCGGTAAAAAACTGCGTTGCAATTCCCATTAAATTTTTGTATACTATAAGTAATGTAAGTCAAGACTTAATATAGGAACGAGGAATGGGAGGCTTGTATTTGTGTCTGATGCAGTAAAGAAACAGCAGGGCAGCGCCAGAAAACCGGGGAGGCCCAAGGGAAGTACGACAAAAAAGAACACGGGGACAACTACTGCAAAGAGGCAGAGCAGCACATCCAGAGATAAAAGCCGGCCAAGACGCCCGGCTTATGAGGAAGAAGAGGATATGGGATTTATGAGAGCAGAAGTGATCATCATCTGCTCTTTTGCTGTGGCAATCCTTTTGTTTTTAAGCAATTTCCGCTTATGCGGAGTGTTTGGAGATGTGCTGCGCAGCGTGCAGCTGGGACTTTTTGGCATGATCGGCTATCTTCTGCCTATCATGCTTTTTGTGGGAACCTGTTTTCACCTGTCCAATCAGGGGAATATCCACGCAGCAGTGAAACTGGCTGCAGTCATAGGAGTGTTTTTCACGCTCTGCGGCCTGCTCCAGCTGATGTTTGGAAAGGCGCCTGAGGGCGCTTCCCTGATGGAGTATTATACGGTATCCTCTGTGAATGGAGCAGGGGGCGGGCTGGTCGGCGGAGCATTATCCGGCCTTTTGAGCTTCCTTCTGGGACGGGCCGGAGCATATCTGGTACTGGTGGTGCTCCTTATCATCTGTATGGTATGTATTACGGGAAAATCCTTTGTATCCTTTGTACAGCAGGGAAGTGACCGGGCCTATCAGTATGCAAGGGAGGATATGGATCGCAGGAGAGAACTCCATGCTCAGAGAGCAGAAGAAAGACGTCTTCTTAAGGAGGAGCAGCGTGTCCGCGGTGTGAATCTGGAGGCGACTGCTCTGGGGGGAAGAGGGGATCGGACAGAGGAATTTTATGAGGAAGAAGGCCTTGCAGAGGATGCATTTGAACGGGAATTTGGAGCGGATCCTGTAAGAAAGGGTGAGCCTGCAGAAAATGAGGCGTCTCCAGCAGATGAATTTCGCGGAAGGATCCAGCTTCCCAGAAACTATGACACAGCAGGCACTGTGGGAGCAGACAGGAAAGGACGGAAGGAGAAGCGGGACGTCTGGCCAGAGAGCTGGAAGACCGTGAGAAAACATCCGAAGCCAGAAGAGAATGCAAAAATGAACCGACGCCTCAGAGCCGGACAGAACAGGGAGACTGCGGGGGAGCAGAGGAAGAAGAGCCGATATATGAAACGATCCGGGTTCAGAGAGACAGGAGAACTCTGGATGAGCTGGATATGGGTGTAGGCGCTCCAAGACCGGTAAGCTTTGAAGAGGATATAAGTGGATTACAGGAAACAGTTTACCGGCAGGAACCCGTATCTGCCCCCGCGCCGGCAAGGGAGCCGGAGAAGCAGGAGAGAGATGAAATGCCGGAGCAAAAGGCTGTACATATTGCTCCCTGGGATACAGAACCTGAAGAGGAAACCATCCATCTGGATGAAGGTTCAGAGGAGCCGGACTGTGACGGAACCTCTCCCTGGGATCCGGATCCAGACAGCAGCCCCACTTCTGCGCCAAAGCCATTCGAAGCGGTACAGCCGTCTATGATGGCCGCTCCCGATACTCTGTATCAGCCGGAAGGCACAAAACGTGTTGTCACTGCCTCCGGAAAGATCATCGAAACGGAAACGGATCTTCTTCAGAAAAAACTGGAAAAGAAACGGGAGGCGGCAGAGGTTCAGGCAGCAGAGGTTTCGGTGGCTCAGGAGATCCATAAAAAGATAGAGGAAAAAAAGGAATATGTATTCCCTCCTACGGATCTGCTGAAAAAGCCTGTGCATAATGCCGCTTTTTCTGAAAATGAATTTAAGGCCACAGCGATCAAGCTTCAGCAGACCCTTCATAATTTCGGTGTAGGCGTTACTGTGACGAATATCAGCTGCGGTCCTTCTGTTACCCGTTATGAACTCCTTCCGGAACAGGGCGTAAAGGTCAGCAAGATCGTTTCTTTGACTGATGATATCAAGCTGAGTCTTGCAGCGGCAGATATCCGGATCGAGGCTCCGATTCCCGGCAAATCCGCAGTGGGGATCGAGGTGCCTAATAAGGAAAATAACATTGTTTATCTGCGTGAGCTTTTTGAATCCGAAGCCTTCCGCCGCCACAAGTCCCGTCTGGCTTTTGCTGTGGGAAAGGATATCGGCGGTCAGGTGGTTGTTACGGATATCGCAAAGATGCCTCATCTTCTGATCGCAGGCGCTACTGGATCCGGTAAGTCCGTCTGTATCAATACATTGATCATGAGTATTATTTACAAGGCGGATCCGGCCGATGTGAAGCTGATCATGGTAGATCCCAAGGTGGTAGAGCTGAGCGTCTACAACGGAATCCCCCATCTGCTGATCCCGGTCGTGACCGATCCGAAGAAAGCATCCGGGGCGTTAAACTGGGCGGTGGCTGAGATGACAGACCGGTATAAGAAGTTTGCCGAGTGCAATGTCCGGGATTTAAAGGGCTACAATGAACGGGTTGCGAAATTAGATGATATCGATGATGACAAAAAGCCAAAGAAGCTGCCCCAGATTGTGATCATTATCGACGAGCTGGCCGATCTTATGATGGTGGCTCCGGGAGAGGTGGAGGATTCCATCTGCCGTCTGGCCCAGCTGGCCCGTGCAGCAGGCATCCATCTGGTAATTGCAACCCAGAGACCGTCCGTCAATGTTATCACCGGACTGATCAAGGCAAACGTGCCTTCCAGAATTGCATTTTCCGTGTCCTCAGGTGTAGATTCCAGAACGATTATCGACATGAACGGTGCAGAAAAGCTCCTTCGAAAGGGCGATATGCTCTTTTATCCCGCAGGTTTTCCAAAACCCCAGCGTGTACAGGGCGCTTTTATATCGGATGAGGAGGTCAGCCGCGTGGTAGAATTTCTTACCGAGCAGGGTATGGTGGCAGAGTACAGCCAGGAAGTGGTAAATAAAGTTGCATCTCCTTCCATGGATGGAGGAAGCTCAGGGGCAGACCGGGATGAACTGTTTGCACAGGCCGGAGCCTTCATTATTGAAAAGGACAAGGCTTCCATCGGTATGCTCCAGCGGGCCTTTAAGATCGGATTTAACCGCGCGGCCCGGATCATGGATCAGCTGGCAGAGGCAGGAGTTGTGGGCGAAGAGGAGGGCACAAAACCCAGAAAGATCCTTATGAGTCCGGAACAGTTTGAGGAAATGATGGAACAGGGGTATTAAAATGCATCAGGAGTCCAAAGGAGAATCCCAATGACTCCGGGCATAAAATATAAATTACCAGGCACCGGCAGGAGAAGGACATAACCTGATCGGGACGCCGAAAAAGAGGAGGATCAGCCAAATGAAATCAGATATTGAGATCGCACAGGAAGCTGCAATGATACCGGTAAAAGAGGTGGCCGCCAGATATGGAATCAAAGAGGACGATCTGGAACTGTATGGAAAATATAAGGCCAAGCTGACCGATGAGCTATGGAATCAGATCAAGGACCGTCCGGATGGTAAACTGGTGCTGGTGACGGCTATCAATCCAACACCGGCAGGAGAGGGAAAGACAACTGTGACAGTAGGCTTGGGAGAAGCATTTGGAAGAATGGGAAAAAATTCCATTATAGCGCTGAGAGAGCCGTCCCTTGGCCCCTGCTTTGGCATCAAGGGAGGAGCTGCTGGAGGCGGCTATGCCCAGGTTGTGCCTATGGAGGATTTAAATCTGCATTTTACAGGTGATTTCCATGCCATTACCTCTGCCAATAACCTTCTGGCAGCTCTTCTTGATAACCATATCCAGCAGGGAAATTCCCTCGGCATTGATCCAAGACAGATTTTATGGAAGCGGTGCGAAGATATGAATGACCGTGCGCTGCGCAATATTGTGATCGGTCTGGGTGCAAAGGCCGACGGCATGGTAAGAGAGGATCATTTTGTCATTACCGTAGCATCCGAGATCATGGCAATCCTCTGTCTGGCCGATGATATGAAGGATTTAAAGGAGCGCCTGTCACGCATTATCGTTGCATATAATTTTGCAGGCGAGCCGGTGACTGCGGGAGATCTTCATGCCACCGGAGCCATGGCGGCTCTTTTAAAGGATGCTTTAAAGCCGAACCTGATCCAGACCTTGGAGCATACAGGCGCGTTGGTTCATGGCGGCCCCTTTGCAAATATCGCACACGGCTGCAACAGTGTAAGAGCCACAAAGACAGCTCTTAAGCTCTGCGATATTGTTGTTACGGAAGCAGGCTTTGGCGCGGATCTGGGCGCTGAGAAGTTTATGGATATCAAGTGCCGCAAAGCAGGCTTAAAGCCGGATGCGGTTGTTTTGGTAGCCACCGTCCGGGCTTTAAAGTATAATGGCGGTGTCCCGAAGGATCAGCTTTCCGTAGAAAATCTGGAAGCTTTAAAGAAGGGCATTGTAAATCTGGAAAAACATATTGAAAACATCCAGAAGTTTGGCGTTCCGGTTATAGTTACCCTTAATTCTTTCATAAGCGATACAGAAGCGGAGTATGCTTATATTAAGCATTTCTGTGAGGAAAGAGGCTGTGAATTTGCTCTGGCTGAGGTCTGGGCAAAAGGCGGCGAGGGTGGGCTTGCCCTGGCAGAAAAGGTATTAAACACATTGGAAAACCGTCCCACTGATTTCCATGTGCTCTATGAGAATGAAGCTTCCTTAAAGGATAAGATCGGAACCATTGCTTCCCAGATATACGGAGCGGACGGCGTGACATACACTCCGGCAGCTTTAAAGGCGTTAAAGCGCATGGAAGAGATGGGCTTTGGAAATCTTCCCGTATGCATGGCAAAAACCCAGTACTCCCTGTCGGATGATCAGACAAAGCTGGGACGGCCTGCAGGCTTCCAGATCAACGTAAGAGACGCCTATGTATGTGCAGGAGCCGGTTTTGTGGTTGTTCTTACAGGTTCCATTATGACCATGCCGGGACTTCCCAAGAAGCCGGCAGCAGAGGGGATTGATGTGAATGAGGAAGGAAAGATCACGGGACTGTTTTAAGTATGAGAGAGGAAATATAGTTTCATGATATTGCAAGACTGGTTAAAAGAACTGGATTATACCCTGATTCAGGGAAATCCTGATACTCAGGTGGAAGAGGTTATTTATGACTCCAGAAAAGCGGGACCGGGCACTGTATTTGTGGCCATGACAGGCACCCGGATCGATGCCCACTGCTTTATCCCTGATGTGTTAAAGGCAGGCACAAGGATCCTTGTGACCGAACGGCCCATTGATATGGAGCTTGAAGCCTGTGAGCTTGATGAAGAGGAGAAGAAAAAGATTACGATCCTGCGGGTAAAGGATTCCCGCAGGGCTCTGGCCCTGCTGTCTGCGGCCCGTTTTGGATATCCTGCAAAGAAGCTTACCCTGATCGGCGTTACAGGCACCAAGGGAAAGACTACCACGACCCATATGATAAAGACTGTGCTGGAAGCGGCAGGAAAGAAGGCCGGTCTGATCGGTACCACAGGTGTTGTCATTGGAAAACATGTGACTCCTACCATGAACACAACCCCGGAATCCTATGAACTTCACAAAGCCTTTGCTCAGATGGCAGAGGCAGGCTGTGACTATGCGGTTATGGAAGTTTCTTCCCAGGGGGTAAAAATGCACCGGGTAGACGGTATCCTGTTTGACTACGGTATTTTTACTAATATTTCCCCAGACCATATCGGGCCGGATGAGCATAAGGATTTTGAGGAGTATCTGTATTATAAAACACGTCTCCTTGACAGCTGCCGCATTGGCCTTTTAAACGGGGCAGACCCTCATGCAGAGGCCATAAAGAAGGAAGTTTCTTGTAAGCTTTATACCTACAATGCAGGAAAGGAAAGCAAAGTGCCGGATGACTTTATGGCAGAGAATATCCGGTATCTGGCAGAGCCGGACTTTGTGGGAACGCAGTTTCATGTTTCCGGCAGATGTGAGATGGAAATCCGCCTTGGCATACCGGGACTTTTTAATGTGGAAAATGCCATGGCTGCAGTCAGCCTGTGCAGCTTATTGGGGCTGGATCCTCAAAGGGTCAGCCATGCACTGGAGCATATCCGGGTAAACGGACGCATGGAAATCGTACATACATCCTCCCACTGTACCGTGCTGGTTGACTATGCCCACAATGCAGTGAGCATGGAAAGCCTGCTTAAGACATTGCGGGATTACAGCCCCAGACGTCTGGTGTGTGTATTTGGCTGCGGTGGAAACCGTTCTAAGGACCGCCGTTATTCTATGGGAGAAATCGGCGGAAGGCTGGCAGATTTGTGCATCCTCACAGCGGATAATTCCAGATATGAAAAAGTGGAGGATATTCTGGCGGATATCCGGGGAAGTATTGAAAAAACAGGCGGAGCCTTTATGGAGATACCGGACCGCAGGGAAGCCATCCGATACAGTGTTTTCCATGCAGAGCCGGGAGATATGATCGCGGTGATTGGAAAAGGCCATGAGGATTATCAGGAGATCAATGGTGTCCGCCATCATTTTCTGGATCGGGAAGTGATTGAAGAAGCAGTAAGGGAACTGAGAGAGAAGGAACAGGGATGAGAGAGATAACAGCGAAACAGGCAGCCAGAGCCGCCGGAGGCAGGGGGATTTTCGGTGATCCGGAAAAAAAGATCTGCCACATCAGCCTGGATTCCAGAAAAATGGAGGGAAGGGATCTGTTTGTTCCTATCGTCGGAGAACGGGTAGACGCACACCGGTTTATCTGTCAGGCAATAAGCGCCGGGGCAGAAACGGTGTTCACCAGTTGTCATCACAGTGAAAAAGAGGTAAGAGAGGCCATTGAAAGCCAGTGCAGGGAGCATCCTGAATGGAGCGGACAGGCTCTTTTAAGCACCTGGATCTGTGTAGAGGATACAAAAGCGGCTCTTCAGGCGCTGGGAGCCTGGTGCCGCAGCCAGGCGCAGATTCCTCTGGTAGGGATTACGGGCAGTGTGGGAAAGACGACCACCCGTGAGATGGTAGCCTGTGCCTTGAGCGCCGGTTATAGGGTTTATAAGACGCCGGGAAACAGCAACAGCCAGGTGGGTGTCCCCATCACTGTTTTTAATATACCAAAGGAAGCGCAGATCGGCGTTATTGAACTTGGCATGAGCGAACCCGGAGAGATGACAAAGATTGCCCAGGTAGCACAGACGGACTGTGCAGTGATGACCAATATTGGAGTGGCTCATATCGAACAGCTTGGCTCTAAGGAAAATATTTTAAAAGAGAAGCTCCATATCCAGGATGGAATGGCAGAGGATGGTGTTCTTTTCCTCAATGGCGACGATCCTCTCCTGCGAGCGGTAATGCCGGATCAGGGACGCAGCCGGATCCTCTATGGCCTGTGGGAAGGCTGCGACTGCCGGGGAGAGAACCTTCATCTGGAAAATGGCTTTCCTGTCTTTACCGCAGTCTGCAAAGAAGAGCGGGTACAGGTACACCTTAAGGTAATGGGAAATCACATGGTAAGCAATGCCCTGGCAGCCCTGGCAGTGGCTTCTCGGTATGGAATACCGTTACAGAAGGCTGCTGCTGCCTTAGAACAGTTTGATGGTTTTAAGGGACGCCAGCAGATCATTAAGGAAAAAGGCGTCACCATCATAGATGACAGCTACAATGCAAGCCCCGTTTCCATGAAGGCAGGCATTGAGGTGCTTTCCTCCATGGCAGGAGTGAAGCGCCGCATTGCGGTTCTGGCGGATATGAAGGAGCTTGGGCCGGATACCATAACGTACCACAGGGAGGTAGGCGCCTTTTTAAAACATCAGCCAATTGACCAGCTGGTGCTTATGGGAGAACTGGCATGGGAGATTGAAACGGGTCTTAAAATGGATGGAGGAAAAATCTCATGCGTAAAAACCTCCACTTTGGAGGAAACTGAAACATGGCTGGCAGAAGCAGTAAGAGAAGGCGACTGCCTGCTGTTTAAGGGTTCAAACAGCATGGGGCTTTCCAAAGCCGTGAGCTTTATGAGAGAAAAACTCACGAATTAAAATGATTATCTGGAGGAAAAAACACATGGAATTAACGAAAGAAACCTGCCGTCAGACGGCAGAGGAGCTGCTGCACTTTCTGGAGAAAAGCCCCAGCAGCTTTCACGCTATTGCCAATATAACGAATATGCTGGAAGCAGCAGGCTTTGAGGAAATCCGTGAGGAGGAAAACTGGAAGCTTTTACCAGGCGGCTCTTACTATGTGACCCGCAATCAGTCTTCTGTCATTGCATTTAAGGTGCCGGGAGCAGATTTTACAGGCTTTCAGATCATGGCAAGCCACAGCGATTCCCCTTCTTTTAAGATTAAGGAGAATCCGGAGATGGAGGCAGAGGGCCATTTTATCAAATTAAACGTAGAAAAATACGGCGGCATGATCATGTCTCCCTGGTTTGACCGTCCTTTATCCATTGCGGGCCGCCTGGTTGTAGAAGAGGATGGAAGACTGGTATCAAAGTTAGTGAATATAGACCGTGATCTGGTGATGATCCCTAATTTGGCTATTCATATGAACCGACAGGTCAATGACGGTTACAAGTATAATGCACAGAAGGATACGCTTCCTATTTTTGGAAGTCTGGAAGCAAAGGGAAGCTTTATGACCCTGATGGCAGAAGCAGCAGGCGTAAAGGCAGAGGATATCCTGGGTCATGATCTGTTCCTTTACAGCCGCGACAAGGGAACCATCTGGGGAGCCGATGAGGCTTACCTTTCCTGCGGACGTCTGGATGATCTGCAGTGTGCTTTTTCTTCCATTAAGGGCCTGCTGGCAGGGGGACATCCTTCCTGCGTATCCGTTGCAGCCGTATTTGACAATGAGGAAGTGGGAAGCGGCACTAAACAGGGTGCAGATTCCACCTTCTTAGAGGATACCCTGCGCCGGATCAACCGCAGTCTGGGACGCAGCGAGGATCAATATCTGATGGCTCTGGCCTCCAGCTTTATGGTATCTGCTGACAATGCTCATGCGGTTCATCCAAATTACGGAGAATTTGCAGATCCGACCAACCGTCCTGCCATGAACGAGGGGATTGTAATCAAGTACAACGCCAACCAGAAGTATACTACAGATGCAGTATCCGCAGCTGTTTTCCGGGCAATCTGCAAAAAGGCCGGCGTTCCCTGCCAGACCTTTGCCAACCGTTCCGACAGCTCCGTCGCCGCTTTATACGCCGGGGAATCCGTGTCTGATTCAACCCCCAGCCGGATAGCGTCCCGGATATTGCCGTTATGAAGTGTATTTTTACCTTCCGCATAATTCCCAGCCCAATTTATGCCGCCCTGTACCCCGTGAATAACGCCGCCGGACAAAGCGCCTCCCGCAAAGGCGAGCCCTACCTGCTTCACCATATCAAGGGTGGCTTGCTTCTCCGCTTCCGGTTTACTCAGCCCGCTGTCCATGTATTGCTTGACGGCAAGCGAATAGTTGGACTTGTCTCCCATGATAATCTGATCGCTGATAATATTGGCTATCTCTGTTGCTACTTCTTCCGACCCTTCTACTCCAGCGCCCTTTAGTAGTTCCTTGATAAAGGATTTTATTCCGGTGACTTTCCCGGCCTTGAGAACCGCTTCCAAGCTGAATTTTTCAAAGGCCGCCTCCGCAGCGCCAGCCGCCAACCCGCTCCAGAAAGCTTGCGAGGCCGTTCCGCCACGGCTGGACACAT
>ENA-ORNW01003137-ORNW01003137.1-human-gut-metagenome-genome-assembly--contig:-NODE-3137-length-9917-cov-2.357635_pt1 | contig 9917 bp, 8 predicted proteins | sample MGYA00242121_ERZ509034 | MGnify/ENA primary metagenome ERZ509034 (study PRJEB26280, sample SAMEA2338689) | human gut metagenome | biome: human gut; feature: human-associated habitat; material: faeces... | reverse complement strand
GTCGTGTACGGACATCAAAAGTTGGAAGGAGGAAGCTTTTTTCTTCTAAGTTTTGGAAGAAAAGTTGGAAGAAAAGAGAGGGATTGTCTTGGCCTGAAAAAAGTTGACACGTTTTTCCTTTGCGGAAAGTGTCAACTTTTTTCAGGCCAAGACATCGAAACGTCTCGGAGTTTCCATTTCAACTCTTCGTCGTTGGGAACACGAAGGACGTTTGGTTCCGGAACGTACCAAAGCCGGACATCGTCGATACGATTTGACAAAGATCGGCGATGTACGTCCAATGCGGTCGGCTTTGGATTCATTAAAGCCGAAAAAGACGATTGCTTATGCGCGGGTTTCGAGTCGCGACCAAAAAGCCGATCTTGAAAGGGAGGCACAAGTGCTGGAAATGTTCTGTGCTCAGAACGGCTGGCAGTACGAGGTGATTACCGATCTCGGCAGCGGAATGAATTACCGCAAGAAAGGCTTGACTCGACTTCTCAATCTGCTAATCTCCGGCGAGGTTGGCCGTTTGGTGCTCACCCACAAGGATCGACTATTGCGCTTTGGTGCAGAGCTTGTCTTTTCCGTGTGCGAAATGAAATCGGTCGAAGTCGTCATCATCAATCAAGGCCCCGACAGCTCATTTGAAGAAGATTTGGCCAAGGATGTGCTGGAAATTATCACGGTTTTCAGCGCGCGACTTTACGGCTCTCGCAGCAAAAAGAACCAAAAACTTATTGATGGCATGAAAAGCGCCGTGCAGGCTGCGAAGATTGAAGAATGACGACCTTTCAGCTGGGATTTCGTACAAAGCTTGATCCGAACAAAATTCAAGCCAACTATTTTGCGCGAGCCTGCGGCGTTGCCCGGTTTTCCTACAACTGGGCGCTTGAGCAATGGCAAAAGCAATATCAAGCGCACAAGAAAGATCCGAGTCTTCCCAAACCCAACGAAGCCGCACTTCGTCGGCAGATCAACAGCATCAAAAAGACTGAATTTCCTTGGATGTTGGAGGTGAGCAAGTGCGCCGTGCAGTAGGGCATCAAGAATTTGGGAAAAGCCTTCCAGAACTTTTTCAAGAATCCCAAGCACTTCAGCTATCCGCAATTCAAGAAGAAATTCCAACACGACAGCTTTACGCTGTCCAACGACGATTTTAAGGTCGAAGGTTCGCGCATTCGCATCCCGCGTATCGGTTGGGTGCGAATGCACGAGGCTTTGCGCTTTGAAAATGCCAAACTGCTTTTTGCGACAATCAGTCGCGTAGCAGACGACTGGTACATCAGCTTTCAGCTGGAACTGCAGGACTTAAAGCATCTGACACCGGCTAAGAACCACGGCCGTGTCGGGGTTGATCTTGGAGTCAAGCAAATGGTGACGCTGTCGGACGGGCATGTTTTCGAAGTACCCAAGCCTTTGGGCAAGTACTTGCAGAAGCTCAAGCGGCTGCAGCGCAAGATGTCGCGCACAAAAGCCAAAGGAAGCAACCGGGCAAAACTCGGCAAGGTCATTGCAAGACTGTACCGTCGGATTGCCGACATTCGAAATGAGGCACTGCACAAGGTGACGAACTTTATTGCGTCGAATTACTCCACGGTCGTGATTGAAGATCTCAACGTGAAGGGCATGCTTAAGAACCACAAGCTGGCCCGTTGCATTTCGGACGTCGGATTCGGAGAGTTTCGTCGGCAGTTGAGCTACAAGATGCAGTTGCGCGGCGGCGAGCTGATTGTCGCAGATCGATGGTATCCGAGTTCAAAGATGTGCCGTTTCTGTCACTGCAAGAACGAAGACTTGACGCTGTCGGATCGAGACTGGATCTGCCCGCACTGCGGCAGCAAGGTCGAGGATCGAGATCTGAACGCAGCCCTGAATTTGTGTGAATACACAGAAAGCTGGGGATCTGAGAGTGCTTCGGCACCGAAAGATCCGTCCGAGAGTTCACCGGACTTAGCCCCGCCAGTGGTAGTCTGCCGGCAAGACGAACTGGTCGGCGGCATTGATTCCCTGCGGAACAATGCCTCAACCGATGAGGGAGCATCAATGCTGAAGGGGCATCCTGAAGTAAATGCTTCCGTAGACTGGGGAAGAAAACCGACCATTGAGCCCTCTAAATTGTAGGTGGGTAGAAATAGTTAGGTTTTCAGTAACGGTTTCTGCACCATTCGAAGCGCCTACAACAACATTCCGCTGCGGCAGCTGATTCAGGTGCTTGACACTTCTTTTTTGATTTCGCTGCCGAGACAGATTTTGCCTGTTGAGGTCCGCCGTTTTCCAACGTATGCAGATGTCATGGCACTGGATTCTCAGACATCCGTAGAGGCGAGAATTATTGACTTGATCCGGAAAAATGGGCCATTGACGCGAGCTCAAATCGAAGAGCAACTTGCCATTCCTCGTACGACTGCAAACTACTGGCTGAATAAGCTAAATGAAAAGCAGCAGATCATTCGGGAAGGATCCGGCAGAAACACCCGCTATGTGGCTCGGATGTCTTGAGAAAAAATGAGCGGCGTTTTGCAAAGCAAACGCCGCCCGAGATAAGCAGTGCACCCGTTTCGCGATTGAAGCGGGTGCTCATGGTGTGGAGATTAGTCTTCTTCGGCCTTAAGACTGAACTTGGAGGCAAGTTCGGCCTGCTTCTGGGACGGAACGGGTTGATAGCCCGACAGATCCATCGAGAAGGCGCCGGCGCCCTGCGTGAGGGCATGCAGACGGGTAGCGTAATTTTCCAGTTCAGCCAGAGGAACCTGAGCGCGGATTTCCATCATGCCGCCCGGGAGATTATCCGTGCCGACAATCTGGCCGCGACGGCTTGCGAGGTCGCCTGTGATGTCGCCCATGTAGCCGTCGGGAGCCGTGATGATCATTTCCACGATCGGTTCGAGCACCTGGGGCGAAGCCTTGGCAAGCGCATCGAGCATGGCCTTGCGGCCGGCCGACACGAAAGCCACTTCCTTGGAATCCACCGGGTGGTACTTGCCGTCGTAGACCGTTACCTTGATGTCTTCGATCGGGTAACCGGCAACGAAGCCCGTGGCGAGCACTTCGCGCACGCCCTTTTCCACGGCCGGGATCAGGTTGAACGGAATGGCGCCCCCCTTGACTTCATCGGCAAAGACAAAGCCTTCGCCGCGCGGTAGCGGTTCGACGCGCAGATAGACTTCACCGAACTGACCGGCACCGCCCGTTTGCTTCTTGTGACGAGCATGGCCTTCGGCCGAACCCGAAATCGTTTCGCGGTAGGGTACGGACGGCGTCTTGGTCGTCACTTCAAGCTTGAACTGTTCCTTCATGCGTTCGAGCACCGTACGCACATGCATTTCCGTCAGACCGCGCAGCACCGTTTCGTTCAGAACGACGTCGTGGTCGACCGAAAGCGTCGGATCTTCAGCAAGCATCTTGCCGAGCACTTCGCTCATGCGGCCTTCGTCGCCGCGGCGGGCCGGAGCGATCGCCAAGCCGAGCATGGGCTTGGGGAAGGGCAGAGGCCGCATGCGGATGTCGAGGTTCGGGTCGGAATGCAGGATGCAACCGTAGGTGAGTTCGTCGATCTTGTTGAGAGCGCCGATGTCGCCGGGGTGCAGTTCGTCGGTTTCAAACGTGTTTTTGCCTTGCAGAATCAACGGACGGGCAGCCTTGATGGGCTTCTTGTTGTCGTTGACGTACAGAGTGGAACCGGCAGTGATGCAACCCTGATGTACGCGGAAGACGCCGATCTTGCCGACGAACGGGTCGCTTACGACCTTGAAGACGTGAGCCACAACGGGCAGTCTTGTCGGGCTGAGTCTGGTAGGGAGCGCCTTCCTTGTCGATGAACTGAGCATCGTTGGCTTCGCTCGGAGAGGGCAGGTGGCGGATGATCACCTTCATGAAGTCGCGAATGCCGATGAGGTTCTTCGCAGAGGTGAAGCACACCGGAATGACGTGGGCTTCGCGCAGGGCTTTCGTCACGGGGCCGTGAAGAGTGGAGGGATCCACATCGCCTTCTTCGAGATATTTTTCCATCGTTTCGTCGTCGACTTCGACGACGCGTTCGATGAAGGCGCGGTGAACGTCGCTCACCGTCATGATGTCACTTTCGCCCGAATCCTTGTCAAAGCAGTCGATGACACGGGTGCAGCCCTTGGTGGGAAGGTTGATCGGCAGAACGCCGTCGCCGAAGGCTTCCTTGAGTTCGTCAAGAAGTTCATGAAGGTTGACGTCGGGAGCGTCGATCTTGTTGACCACGATCACGCGGCACAGACCGCGTTCTTCAGCCCATTGCATCATGCGGCGCGTCATCAGTTCGATGCCCTTGGTGGCATCGACCACCACGGCAACGGACTTGACGGCGTCGAGAGCGGACAGTGCCTGACCGACGTAGTCGGGGCCCCCCGGAGTGTCAATGACGTGAATGCGCACCGGGGTCAGGTCGGGCATAGCGGTGTCGATGTGCGCTACGGCCATACGAAGCGAGTGACCGACCGCCTTTTCCTGCGGATCGTTGTCGCAAACGGTATTGCCGCGTTCGACGGAGCCGGCTTCAGCGATGGCGCCGGTACGAACCAGCATAGCTTCGACAAGACTCGTCTTGCCCGAAGCGCTGTGCCCGACCAAAGCTACAGTACGAAGGTTTTCGGTAAGGTAATTGGACATCGCAGGCCCTCCTTCTTTCGTATGATGATCTCTGCATTTTGCTCCCGAGCGCGAGTAAAACTCAAGCCAATGACCTAAAGGAATGCGTGTCTTGACAAAACTGAAGACTCGGATTGCTGACGCGGCTCAAAACTTTGAGGTTTCTTTGCAATTGCACGGGGCGATGTCAAAACGAAGACAAAAGTGAGCAAAATTCCTTAGGCTAGATGGCTAATTTTGCGTGCAAAACCGCGATTTCCTTGAGTTTTTGGGCTTCGGCGTGGTACTGTCCGACCTAGAGGGCCTCCCGCCGGCCCCTTTTGTCCGTAACGCTTGAACGCAATCGACACGATTCAAAATGATCCTCGCGGCAGTTTTTCAAAGCAACATCAGCGGATACGCTTTTCCGGCGCGTCGTGATGACTGCCGCGTGGCTCGAGCGCGCCAAGTGTAATCGGATAAAGAGACAGCTGCCGCGCAGCATCGGCGGAAAGGAAAATTCCGTCGAGGGCATTGTGAGGACACTGTAGCGGAGGGAGATCGACAAAAGTCTTGCCTCCGCTTGTGTTTTCTGCATGCTTGGCTTCTTAACGGAAGCCTGTGCACGAGGAGCTGCCAACCCCCAGGTACAAACGATTTCGACAGAAAATGCCCGAGATCGGACAACAAGGAAGAACCAAATGGACCTTATTAAAAACTGGAAGCTTCATCTGCTGGCGCTTCTGATCGTGATCGTTGCAGAATCGATCGGCATGAAGCGTTTTGATCTGATCATTTTCCTGCCGCTGTTCTATGCCCTGATCATCGGCGGCATCATCAGCTACCCCAACTTCAAGATTCTGAAGTTGCCCGAAATGGAGCGCGCTTCCCGTGTTCTTTCCGTGGGCATGCTCATTTTGGTGACCAAGCTCGGTTTGGACATTGGTCCGCACCTGGAACAGCTCGCCAATTCTTCTTTGGCATTGCTCGTTCAGGAATTCGGTCACTTCTTCGGCACGCTCGTCTTCGGCCTGCCCGTGGCCTTCCTCGTCGGCATGAAGCGTGAAGCCATCGGCGCGTGCTACTCCATTGACCGCGAACCCAATATCGCCATTATTGCCGAGCGCTACGGGCTTGACTCGCCCGAGGGGCGCGGCGTGATGGGCATGTACATCTGCGGTACTGTCTTCGGTGCACTTTGGGTTTCGATTCTTGCAGGCGTCATTGCTCAGATGGGCATCTTCCATCCGCACGCTCTTGCTATGGGTGCCGGCATCGGCAGTGCCTCCATGATGGCCGCTTCCACCGCATCCATTATTGCTTCTCACCCCGAATGGGCTGAAACGGTGCAGGCCTACGCAGCTGCCGCTAACCTGCTCACCACCGTTCTGGGTATTTACTTTGCGCTCTTCATCTCGCTGCCGGTGACTGTCAAGGTCTACGGCTGGATGGATTCGCTGCGCTCCAAAAAAGCGGCTTGACGAATCGGGAACGTAACAACTAAGACTGCAAAGTTAAAGAGAGAAAGATCATGATGAAAATTTTGAATGAAATGAAGGATATGGTCTTTATCCTTCTGGTGACGGGTGTTTTCAGCTGGGTAGCCAACCTCATCAACATCCATCCGGATCTCGGTGCCAGCGCCATCGGTGTTTTCCTTCTGGTCGTGCTGGCTTCCATCGGCATCTTTATTTCGAAGCTTCCGGGCTTTCACAAGCTTCCGATGGTGTTCTGGGTTTCGATCGTGGCCGTGATGGTGTCCATTCCGGGCTTCCCGGGCGGTGACGTTGTGATCAGTTACACCAAGCAGGTGAGCTTCCTTGCGTTGACCACGCCGCTGCTTGCCTACGCCGGTCTCTCGGTGGGCAAGGACATGGAGGCTTTCAAGGCACTTTCCTGGCGAATCATTCCCGTGGCATTGGCCGTGGCTGCCGGCAGCTTCATTTGTGCAACGGTTCTGGCTGAAATCATGTTGGGCCTCGAAGGTGTATTCTGACGCCTAGTAATGCGCAGGCGAGCTCCAGCGGCTTGTGCGCCGTATGAAGGGCTCGCCTTTTTTATTGAACTTTTACGCCTAGAAACATCATGAGTAAGGAAGATCTCAAGCGCCGCGTGTGCGAAGCCATTCGTGCGCGTCGTGCCGACATCAAGGCTGTAGCCGAAAGCGTTTTTGCCGAACCCGAATTGGGCTTTAAGGAAACGAAGACATCCGACAAAATCAAGGCAGAGTTTGAAAAGCTCGGCCTGTCGTGCGAAACCGGCTGGGGCATCACGGGCGTTCGCGCCCGAATGAAGGGCAAGAAGAGCAAGAAGACGGTGGCGCTTCTGGGCGAACTTGACGCCATCATCTGCCGCGACCATCCTCATGCCGATCCCAAAACCGGGGCGGCGCACTGCTGCGGTCACCACGTGCAGCTTGCCAATATGCTCGCCGTCGGCATGGCCTTTAAGGACGCCGGCATCATGGACGAACTCGACGGCGACCTGATGCTTTTTGCTGTTCCGGCTGAAGAGTATGTCGAAATTGACTTCCGCAACGGCCTGCGTGAAAAGGGTGACCTGCGTTATCTCGGCGGCAAGCAGCAACTGATTGCCGAAGGCGCTTTCGACGGAATTGATATCGCCATGCAGATGCACCCCAACATCACAGACGATCCGCATGGCTTCTATGATCTGGGCGGCAGCTGCAACGGCTTTGTCGGAAAGCTTATGACCTATCGCGGACGTGCGGCTCACGCTGCGGGAGCGCCCGACAAGGGTATCAATGCGCTCAACGCTGCCATGATGGGCGTGATGGGCGTCAATGCCATCCGCGAACGTTTCCGCGAAGACGACTTCGTGCGCTTTCATCCGATCATCAACTCGGGCGGCGATCTGGTGAACGTAATTCCCGATTACGTCACGATGGAAAGCTACACGCGTGCAGCCAATGTGGATGCACTGCTTCGCTACAACACCGACATCAACCGTGCACTGCGTGCGGGTGCCGATGCCGTGGGGGCGACCTGTGAACTGCAGGATCTGCCGGGTTACCTGCCGTTGCGTCCTGACGAAAATCTGCGCAACGTGTTGCGCGGCAATGCCGTGGCGCTTTTCGGTGAAGAACACGTGGCCGTCGGCGCACACAATGCCGGCAGTACCGAAATGGGCGACGTCTCGCATCTGATTCCGGTCGTACATCCGTGGGTGGGTTGCGCCAAGGGCGTTTTGCACGGTGCCAATTTCGTTCTCGACAACGAAGAAGTGGCCTACGAAAAGTCGCCCGAAGTGCTAGCCATGACAATCATTGATCTTTTGTACGACGATGCGAAGAAGGCTGAAGAAATTTGCGCCAACTTCAAACCTGTCTTTACGAAGGAAACGTACTGCGAATTCCAGGACAAGATCGCATCCGGTCAGTGATTTTCGACAGTCCTGAAATCTGAAAAAAAGAACGCGGAAGGAGGCGAATGCTCTTCCGCGTTTTTTTTCAGAAATGGACTTAAGCGTCTGGATTGATTGTGTTGACAAACGGATACGGACCGCTGAAGTCGCTGGGGAACGGGAATTGACCGAAGTGTGTTACCCAACCGTCATCCAGGAAGGTATGCACGGCGTATCCCGGTGTTTCAAAGACAAATTCATCACCACCCTTGGGGGTTAAGTCAAGCAGCATCTGCAAAGAAACGGATGGTGCCGTGACAACGACAACTTTGTTTTTGGCAAGGGTTGCTACGGGGCGATGTAAATGGCCTGTACAGAGACGTACATCCGGCTGTTGCGAGAGAATGTCAATGAAGCGGTCCCCGTTTCCGAATGGTTCATCCATATAGCCCATACCGGGTTTGACCGGCGTATGGTGACAGAAAACCAAGGAAGGCTTGTTGGTATTTTTCATCTCAGCTTCAAGCCAGTCGAGTACACCATCGGGCAAAGCCCCCCAGTGAATGCCCGGTTGGAGCGTATCGAGCATGAAAAGCCGGTAGTCACCGAGATCGACCGAAAAACTCAAGTTTTCGGGACTGTAGACATTTGGGCAGAAGTGAGAGAGACATTCTAAAAATGGTTTTCTGCGGTCGTGATTGCCCGGAACCATGAAACAGGGTTTGGGAAGAGAACGGAAGATAGCATCAATGAGGTGGTAAGAATCAATGTTTCCGTCACAGCTCAAATCGCCTGAAACTGCAATCGCATCGTATTCATCTTTATGCTGGGCCAGCCATTCCGTTAGTTCAATCATGCGGCGGGCGGTGTTGGCACGTGCGTAGGCAAGTTTGCCGACCGGTTCGACGTGAAGGTCGGATAAGTGCAGAATCTTCATCATTTTTCTTCAACCTTACTGCCGGCAAACACCATCAGATCACTGGCAGGGATAATCATTGTTGCTTCACAGCCCGGTTCAATTCCGGCCGGGATTTCGGACATATTGACTTTCACAAGTTTGGTGTGCGATTTCAGCTCTACGGAAATGCGGATGAAGCTGCCCATAAAGTGAAAATCGCGTACGATGACCGGGACACGCAGCACGGGTTCTTTGTAGTTCTGCGCAGTAAGTTCAATACTGGCTGATTCGGGACGGACAAAAGCTCGCACGGTCATTTGATCCAAACCTTTCAAGCGTTCTTGGCTGGAGGGAGAAAGGTCGCTGACGGCAATCGTGCCGCCGTCAATATCCAAAATTCCGTTGGAAAGTGTTCCCTTGAGCTTGTTGCTGTTTCCTACGAAACCGGCCACAAAATCGGTGGCAGGATTGTCCCAAACATTTTGAGGCGTGTCGGCCTGATGGATGACGCCGCCCTGCATGACGACAATTTTGTCGCCGAGCACCATAGCTTCGTCCTGATCATGAGTGACGATGACGGCAGTGATCCCCAAACGTTTCAGGATGACTGCGAGCTCTTCTCGCACTTTGTGTCGCAAAAGTGCATCAAGAGCAGTCAACGGTTCATCGAGAAGGAGAACGCGGGGCCGGATGGCCAAAGCACGAGCAAGAGCGACGCGCTGTCTTTGTCCGCCTGAAAGTGCTTGGACAGGACGATCGGCGTATGGCTCAAGATTGACGAGTTCGAGCATTCTCGCGACGGTTTCTTTGATTTTTTGAGGATCTTCTTTGCGTACTGTCAGGCCATATGCCACATTTTCAGCAACAGTCATATTGGGAAATAGGGCATAGGACTGGAACATGAAACCAATTTGTCTTTTTTCGGCGGGAATGTTGGTTACGTCTTTTCCGCCGATCCAGATTTGAGATCGTTCATCGGGAGTTTCCAGGCCCGCAATCATTCGCAGCAGCGTTGTTTTGCCGCAACCGGAAGGTCCCAGCAGCACGGTACGGCAGCCGGCTTCCATCGTGAGCGAAA
>ENA-ORNW01003111-ORNW01003111.1-human-gut-metagenome-genome-assembly--contig:-NODE-3111-length-9981-cov-2.677111_pt1 | contig 9981 bp, 5 predicted proteins | sample MGYA00242121_ERZ509034 | MGnify/ENA primary metagenome ERZ509034 (study PRJEB26280, sample SAMEA2338689) | human gut metagenome | biome: human gut; feature: human-associated habitat; material: faeces... | reverse complement strand
TGACTGCCAGTATAACGACTGTAATCATTCCTAATGTCATGTTGCTTCTCCTTTTTCATCTGTTTGCATCAGACCGCCTCAAATTTTCAGCTCTGTCCTTCTATGTCTATACGTTACAACTAAAGTCCTATATATATGGAATCACTTATAATATAACGAATAATCGTTTACAAATGCAATATCATCTTCCCAATTCTTAATTGCAATAGAAAAATCTTTATCTTTTCTCCGTTCCCTTAGATGTATTAAGCCTTGCAAATGTTCAATAATTTGATATCTGGTCAATATTCTATTATCAAGAATATGTTTTAATATTTTGTGTCTTTCTTTACGGTTTAACCCATTTTTCCCTGCTGAATATCCGTACAATGCAAGTTTTGAAGATTCACGAAAATCCGCTTTATTAAAGGGTATAGAGCCGACATTGCATATATAAAAAAACGCTTGCGGATATATACCTGCTTTGTGAAGTTTTCTTATTTGTGTATCTGAGATGTAATATCTTTTGATTTTGCTATTATATGCGACTAGTAATTTATATCGTTTTTTAGTGCATATATCGTTAACATAAATATAATAATCAACAGTATTTTCTTTTTTTAAATTTAAAAACCCCTTAAAAACAAATAAACTAATATTTCCTTTTGTTTCTATTGTACTAATATTCCGATTGCTCCCATATCGTTCAAGTACATACTCCCCTTGTCGATGTGATTCTGTACTTTGTTTGTTAAATTTCTTCTTATATTTTGTAGTGGTCGAGAAAGTATTGTCATGAAAAACACGCTTATTTTTCTTACACTTTAATGAATTCGGTGCACAATTATCATCTCTCAACATACAATAATTTTGTCTCTTATATGGACATTTCGTAATATATTCTTTCTCCATTCTCTCTGAATTTATAAGAATCCCTCCCCCATATATTCTTAAGATCAGCGTAAGCAGTTCCGTTTCTCATTTACAGTCCGGATAACGTTCTCATAACCAAATCGACATCCTTGTTTTCTAACTCCTGAATAATATGCAAATACGTCTTTTGCGTTGTTGTCATGCTTGCATGCCCTAATCGCCTTGCAACACTTGCAATAGAAACCCCCGCAAATAACAACAAAGAGGCATGTGTATGACGCAACCCATGAATAGATATTTCTGAAATCCCACACGCTTTGCAGTGTCTGGCAAGAATATCATTCACTGTAGAATTATATATCTTTTCTTTCCTCACAAAAATCGGCTGATCTTCCGGTAAATTTTTAACCAGCTCTGAAAATTTCACTACAATTTGCCAATCTATTTGTATCTTCCTCACAGAGGACTTGTTCTTTGTTGGCAAAAAACCTCCTTCACCCTTATAGTCCCATGTCTTGTTCACTGACAACGTTTGTCTCGCGAAATCAAAATCTGCCGGCGTGACTGCTAACGCCTCAGAAAACCGCATACCGGTTTTGGCAACCAACAATATAAACCAGTCCCAGTTAGGCTGTTCCTTAATGTCAAGATGAGCAAGCAGAGTGTGAAGTTCAAATTGGTTTAGGTACTTAATTTTCTTGACCTTCGGCGTTTTTCCTTTGATAATCGCCTTTCGTGTCGGATCTCTCCCAATCATTCCTTCATCTACTGCATCCATGATTGCGCCCTTTAATTGATGATGAAAATCAAGCGTTGTCTGTCTTTCATGTTCCTTTGCATAATCATTCAAAAGCTGCTGGTATGTTGTTCTGGTGAGTTCGGAGACTTTTAAATCCGGTGCAAGTTTTTCCACCCATTTCTGAGTCATCCGATATTTCGCCATAGTCGCTTCTCGAATTGCATCCTTTTTATATACTTCTATCCACTGCCTATAATAAACAAAAAACAATTCTGTACTATTCACATCACTCTGCATATGTTACCTCCTTTTCACTGCTTACGCTGATATGAACAATATAGAAATTTGATTGAATTTCAACTACTTTATTCTAAGAAGCGGCTCAATTTCTTCGTTTAATATTTTTCTTAAATCAGAAAGAAGCATTGTATAATATTTAAACTTCGGTATCTTTTTCTCCTGTACTTCCTTATATCCTGTAAAATCTGCCGTCAGTTCAATCGCATTCTCATTCGGAATTTCTCCATTACGATAATGTGTTGCTGCATACATGACATCATCTTTAGACGCAAACCATAAATCACAAAAATCGGAGACCACTTCATCGATACATTCCTCCTTCATATTTTCTACAATATGAAGAATAGACTGACCCTCATATTTATGTTCGTCCTTCTCAATTTCTTCAACCAAAGCACTCATAATGTCTGCCACTTTCGGATTTTCATTACGAAGCTCTTCAATATACTGCTTTACTTCTTCGATTTTCTTCCTTCTTTCCTCAGACGAAATGTTGTCTGAATCGTCTGCCGGAGAAACAATATTTTGAATCAGATTGATAATATACTCATAGTCAATTTTAGTCTGACTATATGCCATCAATTCATAATCAGAATCTATTTCCGGTAATTCCTCCCCGCCGATCGGATCTTCTCTGTCATCCTTAAGTTCTTCTTTTACATTCAGATAATGTCCTACATAATCTTCATATTCTTTTTCTGTTATCCCATATCCCTCTAACATAGAATCATCATATTGTGTAAATGATTTAAGCTGTGCAAACAGTTTATCAAAATTCTGAAACATTTTCACAAAAACTGCTTTTTCTTTCTTAGACATATTCGGAATGTCAGCCGGTGATTCCGCTGCCACCCTAAGTGCTCCCAGCGACTTTCGGAATGCCGGCTCAATTTCATTCCATTCTGCCAGCAAGGCTGTCTCCGTACTTCCGGCAGAATATAACTTCACCGCATTATCAACACTTTCCTTAAACAACTTTGGAGCCTGGAACGTCACAATCTGACCATACACTTTGTTTTTGTCAAAGATACGGTTTGTTCTGGAAAAAGCCTGTATCAAATCATGTGGTCCCATAGGCTGTCTATCAATAAACAGCGTTGATAAACATGGTGCATCAAACCCGGTCAAAAGTCGATCTACCACAATCACCAAATCAAGCTGTTCATTTCTGCTCTGGAACTTTGCATCCTTTCTGGCAAGTCTTCTATTTAAGTTGCCATTGTATGTCTGTATCTGAGAAATATCATATTTTGTATTAAACATTGTATTATAATCATTTAACGATTCTTCCATCTTCTGTTGATTGACATGAGATCCCTCTTCATTTTCTGTTACGGAATATGTAATTGCAAATTTAGGAAAATCAGGCAACACACGTTTTATTTTTTCGTCAATCTGTAAGTCTGTTTCCCCATTTTTCACCTTTTTTAACAGCTCATAATACTTTTGCGCCAATGATATCGAACCGATCGTAAGCAATGCTTCATAGGTTTTTCCTTTTCCGTTCTGAAATCCCAATTTATGATATGATTTATTTAAGATCACATCTAACACCTTCAGCATATGAGTTTCGCTGTCATAAATTCTGTTATCTGTTTCATCTGCAAGATCCTTCGGACCATTATGCTCGACCTGGAATCCTAATACCGCGTTATCATGAATTGCGTTTTGAATGGTATATTTATGCAATCTCTCACCATACAATTCTTCCGTCGTACGTGGCAGATCACCCATTTGAGGATATGGATTTTCTGCAAATCTAGGTGTTCCTGTAAAACCGTACCATAACGAATTACCAAAGAACCGTTCCAATTCTCTTTTCGTTCCGGGAGTAACTGCTCTGTGACATTCATCTACAACAAACGCTATTTTCAGATTTTTGATTTTATTATATTCTGGACTACCTTCCACAAGTTTTTTCGTAACAAGACGCTGCAATTTCTGTATCGTCGTTACAATCACCTGACGATCCTCTGACTTAAGTTTTTTCTTAAGATCAAATACATTCTCTGTCTCATCCACGGCAATCAAATCATTGTTAGCATATGCCTGGAACGCCATTGTTGTCTGCGTATCCAGATCCTTCCTGTCAATCAGGAAAATCGTCTTATCAATAGCCGGGATATCCATCAATAAATTTCTTGTCGCCTTATAGGAAGTCAAAGTCTTTCCGGATCCTGTCGTGTGCCACACAAAGCCCGATTTCCCAACTTTTGAAGCCTCTCTGATCGCCTCTATCGCATGAATCTGGTAAGGACGCAATAAAATTAACCGTTTGGAATCCTCATCCAGCACAGTGTATCTCGCAATCATTTCGTGTGCCTGCGGAATCCGAAGAACACTCTTCGCAAAATCTAAATAATCAGAAACCGATGTATTATTACTATCCAACCACCCGCTGATAAATTTCGGATTCAGTTCTGTATCCCCTGCTGCCGAAAAATACTTCGTATCAACTCCATTGCTAATTACAAACATCTGCACTGCCGAAAATATACCAGTAAATTTCCCTTCCCCGATATATTTTTTAATTTGCCAGAAACCATCCATATAAGAGTGCTGTTTATTTTTTAATTCTATATGAATCAACGGTAAACCATTAATCATCAATGTAACATCAAATCTTCGCTCTCTCTGATTTGTCTGATTGTCATCTGTTTTCAATGCACTGTACTGATTAATCACCTCATATACACTGCTACCACCTGCGATATGTTCATGATTCATTACCACTAAATGAAGTTTCTTGGTATCGCGCTGAACATGAACCATAACCTTTCCGTTTTCTCCGACCAGCCACTCTCCGGCTTTGTAGAACGAAGAAAATTGCAACTGATTCTTCACCTGCTCAAATTCGGCATCCGTCAAATGCTCGCCATCCAGCCTCTCTTTATTATTCTGTTCCAAAATATATCTAAAATTATCCCAAAGTGCTTCTTCCGTCTTTAAATCTTCCCGGTATGTCCATTGAGATTCACCATAAACTAACTGATCAATAAGTTTTTGTTCGATTACTGACTCTAATTCTGTCATAATAGCCTCCTTTTGTTGTTTGTTTATAATAATTGTATCGTATTTTGGTGCTTTTTGGTATATAAATGCTTATGCTGGTGAAGGGTGATAAGGTTGTCAAGGTTATCTAACGCCTCTGCAATTTTCTTTTGTTCAGGCACTGATGGCATAAGCATTTGACATTCGCAAAGTTTATCATAATAAAAATATAAGCGAACACTTCCTTCCTGTAATCGTTCAATCCATTTTGGAAACTCATCGGACTTAAACCAGTGCCAAAGGAATCTATCATCTACGTAATCAGCTGTTTGAAAAACCTCGTAAAGCGAGCTAACTATTACATTTTCAGTCCCTTCATAGTAGCCTATTGAACCAACATTAATTCTTGCCGGATTGTATGCGAATGAATTAGGCATAACAATGTTATATGCTTTTCTATCTGTATCTTTCATATAGCCAAAGTCATCATGGGCTTCACTTTGCTTTATAAATCCATGCTCATTTGTGATGGCATATGGCTCTAAATCAAGATCCTCTTTGTTCCTTTTTCCCGCATTCCAAGTAAACTCTGAGAACTTACGCTGTTCCCAATCTTCCGTAAAACCATCAAATCTAATTTCTGGAACCAGTTTTCCTTTTTCAGGAAACATTTTTTGTAACATGTATTTTTTTAATGTTTTTATTTCATCACACTTACGTTGGTGAAGAGTAATGAGGTGGTCAAAGTCTTCTAAATATCTACTTATTTGTACCTGTTCTTCAATTGATGGAACCGGTATTTCCATGTCCGCAATCATTTCCATGCGTACCGAATCAACCGATGTTTTGGCAGTCATTGCCATTACTCGTCTATAGAACATTTTTGAAAATACTTGAAAAAAATACTTTGCATTCAGTTTGTCTGAAAAGTCATACATCCTATAACAACGCTGATGTAAGTCATATTTTCCATTGACGTAATGAAACACTTTTCCTGTTCCAACACCATCTCCAACAGTTAATACTGCTTCTTCATCATAAAGGTATTTATTGCTCCTCTCTATTATCGGAGAACGCACATAAAATGGATATTCTCCATCTTCTATTTTATCCTGTGTATTACTCTTTCCGGTGGCAATAGAGCACATTTCAGAAACCTTACGCTGTTCCCAATCTTCACTAAACCCCTTAAACCTAATCTTCGGTTTCGCCATTCCATCACCCCTCCATTCTTCCAATCAAACTCTGTAATGACTTCATAGCAGCCTCATCGGAAGAGGTCAACTCCTTAAGAAGTGAGACAAACTCTCCTTCTACCTTTTCCAGTTCATCATCGGTTTTCGCCATGCTTGTCAATAACTCATTCAGATCAATTTCTTCTTCCTTTTCAAACGTATCAACATAACGAGGAATGTTCAAATTGAAATCATTTTTCTCAATATCTTCAAAAGTTGCAAGATAAGCCTCTTTCTCCACCGTTTCACGATTATGATAAAGCTCTATAACAGCGTCAATATGCTCCTCCGTCATAGCATTCTGTTTCTTGCCTTTTTCAAATTTCTTCGATGCATCAATAAACAGAACATCTCGTCCTTCTCGATGCTTTTTCAGCACTATGATACAAGTTGGAATTGATGTGTTATAGAACAGATTGGCAGGCAAACCAATCACTGCATAAATATTACCTGCACGAAGAAGTTTTTCTCTGATTTTCCCCTCTGCTGCCCCACGGAACAGGACTCCGTGCGGTAATACAATTGCCATGGTTCCACTACTCTTCAAATGATAAAGTCCATGAAGCAAGAAAGCATAATCCGCTTTTGATTTTGGTGCTAACACGCCGTAATCACTAAATCTTTCATCCTGCAGGAAACCAGCAGCTGCACTCCACTTTGCAGAATATGGAGGATTCATAAGAACCATATTAAAGTCGGTTTCTTCTCCTGTCGGCCAATCCCCATCCAGGGTATCACCATTTCGTAAAACTTGATTTTCCGGAGTAATACCATGCAAGAACATATTCATTCGAGCTAAATTGTATGTAGAGGTGTTTAATTCCTGACCATAATATCTGATGTAATTAGGTTTAGACGCATATTTTTTTGCATTTAACAGAAGAGATCCTGATCCCATACAAGGATCATATACAGACAGTCCTCTTTTAGTTTCCTGTCCGGCAATTGCAATTTTAGTCAATATTTTTGACACTGCCTGAGGCGTATAAAATTCTCCTGCCTTTTTTCCTGTTTCGGATGCAAATTGTCCAATAAGATACTCATATGCATTTCCTAATATCTCTGCATCCGTATTTAATAAATCCGCTTTGTCGATTTCCTTGATCAAATTGGAAATGGTATCACTTTGTTTCTGATCTCCGGTTCCCAAACGGTTAGAATACAGATCAATATCTGCAAAAAGATCCGCAAATATTGGATCACTTTGTTCAATATTATTAAATGCTTTCTGTAATTGTTCACGGTTAAACGAATTATTCCGTGCCGCATCCGCAAAACATGTATATGTAAGTTCTGGTTCAATTACATAGTGGCATTCCGATTTTATCTGATCTTTCAGTTCTTCTGCACTCTCATCCTCCAACGCTTCTTTATACGCATCAAGTGCAACCTTTAAGTTTTCAGGTTTCTCATCATATACCAAATCGTAAACCTTGATCAGAAAAGAATCTGAGAGATACTTATAGAATACAATCCCAAGCAAATAATCCTTATATTCATTTGCATCCATCTTAGAACGAAGAATATCTGCTCCACTCCACAATACACTAATTAAGTCCTTACCTGTTTCCATTTCTGCCATTTCTTTTCTCCTTCCGCCCTTTCATAATAATATAAGAAAAGCATATCACGAAAGCCCGTTTTTTTCAATCAATGCCATATGAAAAGTGGCTTCTCCCCTATCAACAGCTTTATCCCAAAAAACACCCTTATTCCCCCTATGGAAATTATGCAACAGCTTGTTGCACTATTTCCATATCCATCCCCAAACAAACACAGCCGGTACGCCCTCTCGGTCGTACCGGCTGCATCCGTCTGGAACAAATTCCTTCGTTCCAAACCTCATTATATTAATACATATGGCAAATAAAATTTGGTTTTGTGAATGAAAAAAATCTTTTCGGAGTGACTACTGCATAACGATATCCGTGATCACCGGAGAATCGCTTCCGGCGCCGACACCACAATTTAATGTGATTGTCTTTCCGGCTGCCCAGTTGCCGTCCCAGCCTGGATTGCTTACACGGTAACGGTTGTTGCCGAGGCTGACGCACTCGCCGCTCCACATAGATGTGATCTCGCGGTCTAATGTGAACTCTACGGTCCATCCGTTTGTGTAGCTTACGCCTGTCTCGTTGGTCAGAGCGATCTGGGCGATTCCGCCGCTTCCCCAGTTACTTGTGAGCTTCACGCTGCCTGTTATTTTAGGGTCACCGGCAGGTGTCGTTGTTGGTGCAGTTGTTGGTGCTGCTGTCGGAGCAACAGTCGGTGCTACGGTTGGTGCAATTGTCGGTGCTGCTGTTGGCGCCTCAGTTGGGGCAACGGTTGGAGCTACGGTCGGTGCTTCTGTTGGAGCTACCGTTGGCTCCGGTGTTTCGCCGTCGGTGCTTGCAATAGAAAGACTGACGATCTTGCCGCCATTCCATACGGACAGACACAGATAAGTTACATCGGAGTTTGCTTTGATGTTTAATGATTTCTTCAGTTCTTTTACGGTGTAAACTTTGGTAACCTCTTCGGTTGCATTGCTTGCTGCAGAGTAGTTGTCACCATTCTGCCATGTATTGTCTACCGATGCGCCCCATCCGAGGATTCCCCAGTTTGCATGGGATGGATCGGTACATGTGTAAACAACGGTTACAATATCATCATCGGATGCATTCATGAGCCATGACGGATCATTGGTTGCATAGGTAGATGTCAGGTTGGATGCGATCACTTTCTTTCCTGTGATCACAGGAGCCTGCGTCGGTGCTGCCGTTGGCGCCTTTGTCGGAGCCACGGTTGGTGCTACGGTCGGCTTTGCAGTCGGTGCCTTTGTCGGAGCTACCGTTGGGGCTACGGTCGGCTTTGCAGTCGGTGCCTTTGTCGGAGCTACCGTTGGTGCTGCCGTTGGCTTCGCATCGCTTCCGTTGATTCCGGATACCGTAAAGTTTATTTTTACAGAGTTTACGGTCTGATAATTTACATTGTTGAAATATGCTTTGTAATTTGCATTTTCTACGGTTACATTGTTGACATGGGTGTTGGCCCATACGTTGATGAATGAGAAGTTAAAGATCGGGCAGATCAGACCATCATCGGATGCCTTCTGTGATACATCGTATGTGAAGGTATCGTTTTTCATGGTGTACTTCTGTCCGTTGATCTCAAAGGACTTCACTTTAATGGTTGCTTTATCAAATACAGATGCCTCATCATCTGCCGCGTTAATGTCCTTAATGTAAAGTGAACCGATGTTCTGCAGCTGGCTCTTTGTTGCATCGAGAGACAGAGAGAAATCTCCGCCGTCCGAATAAATGTCAACATACTCATCGCTGATCACTGACTGCCAGCTTGCTGTCTCCAACAGGTACATTTTAGCGCGTACATAATTAGCCTGAGGAACTGTCACCTCACAGGTTGCCTTGTAGCCGAGTGGTACGGATGCAGTGATCGTACATGTTCCGGCACCAACAGCGGTTACCTGTCCCTTGGAATTAACGGTTGCAACGGCTTCATCGCTGGAGCTCCATAAAACCTTATCCTTGCTGTCTGCCGGTGTTAATGTTGCGGTAAGCTGCTGCTTCTCGTCTCCGATGTGGATGGTCATGGAGGACTGACTCAATGTGATTCCGGTTGCAGTTGCAGACTCGTTTCCGCCATAAACCTCCATCATTGCATCCATCAGCTCCTGATGAACGACCTTGTTGGAATAACGGTCAATGATTGCAAAGCCGTAATCGCCATTATAACCATTGTCCCATGCTACCGGAATCATTCCGTACTGCTTTGCATAATAGCAGACCTTCTGGTAATATTCCGCACGGCAGGTCTTATTCTGACTGTCATAATTTTCTTTATTGATGGCACCAAACTCGCCGA
>ENA-ORNW01003110-ORNW01003110.1-human-gut-metagenome-genome-assembly--contig:-NODE-3110-length-9981-cov-4.275337_pt1 | contig 9981 bp, 9 predicted proteins | sample MGYA00242121_ERZ509034 | MGnify/ENA primary metagenome ERZ509034 (study PRJEB26280, sample SAMEA2338689) | human gut metagenome | biome: human gut; feature: human-associated habitat; material: faeces... | reverse complement strand
CAGACGCTTTGTGCGGGGTGCTGGAGCTTTCCGGCGGCTACGCGGCTACCCTTTCCAAGGCGGCCGCGCTCTGCCGCAACCCCGCCATGACCGCTGCTGTAGCAGAACTGACCGCCCTAGCGCCCACGCTGGGACACGCGGGAGGCAGCATCCGGTTAGACCTGACCTTAGCCGGTGAGATGGAATACTACAACGGCCTTGTGTTTCAGGGCTATCTCAAAGCCCTGCCCCGCCCGCTGCTGAAGGGCGGGCGGTACGATTTACTGCTGCAAAAGTTCACCCCCGGGGCGGGCGCCATCGGCTTTGCGGTGTATCTGGACGAGCTGGACCGGCTGAACGCGATGCCGCCGGTGCAGCATCAGGACACCGGCAAGGTGATGCTGAACGTGGCGCTGCCCAAAGGGCGGCTGGGCGACAAGGTGTATAATTTGCTGGCGGGCATCGGCTACGGCTGCCCGGAGGACTACAACGCCACCCGCAAGCTGGTGGTGGAGAACCCCGAAGCCGGGGTGCGGTACTTCCTGGTCAAGCCCAGCGACGTTGCCATTTATGTGGAGCACGGCGCTGCCGACATTGGCATTGTGGGCAAGGATATCCTGACCGAATCCGGTGCCGATGTGTACGAGCTGCTGGATACCGGCATGGGCAAGTGCCGCATGTGCGTGGCAGGCCCCAGGAACTTTGTGGACGATGAAAGCCGCGCCCTGCGCGTTGCCACCAAGTTTGTGAACATTGCCCGCGCCCATTACGAGAGCATTGGCCGCGATATTGACATTATCAAGCTGAACGGCTCCATTGAGCTGGCTCCCATCCTGGGGCTTTCGGATGTGATCGTGGATATTGTGGAGACCGGCACCACCCTGAAAGAAAACAATCTGGCCGTACTGGAAGAGTTCATGCCCATTTCGGCACGGTTCATTGCCAACAAAGCCAGCTACAAATTCAAGTACGCGCAGCTGACCGAACTGCTGAACAAAATGAAGGAGGCGCTTGCCAAATGATCCGCATTTTTGAGTTTGACGCTTTGAAGCCTGAAGAAATCCTGAACCGTGATATCCGCGCGGAAGCCAGCGTGGAAGCAACCGTGGATACCATTATCGCCGATGTGCGCGCCCGCGGTGATGCCGCCCTGAAAGATTACGCTCTGAAATTTGACCACGCCCAGCTGGACGAGCTGCGGGTGAGCCAGGCGGAAATTGACGAAGCCTTTGAAGCCGCCGGTGAGGATTTTGTGACTACCCTGAAGATGGCCGCCGCCAACATCCGCGCCTTCCATGAGCACCAGGTCCACAAGAACTTTGTGATGAACGATACCCCCGGCATTGTGCTGGGCCAGAAATATACCCCGATTGAAAAAGCCGGTGTGTATGTGCCGGGCGGTACCGCCGCTTACCCCAGCACCGTACTGATGGATGTGATCCCCGCCAAGGTGGCCGGTGTGAAGGAGATCGTGATGACCACCCCCGCCGGGCCGGATGGCAAGGTGAATCCCTCCATCCTGGCTGCTGCGGTGATTGCCGGTATTGACAAGATCTTCAAGACCGGCGGCGCCCAGGCCGTGGCCGCGCTGGCTTACGGCACCGAGAGCATTCCCGCGGTGGATAAGATCGTCGGCCCCGGCAATATTTACGTTGCCACCGCCAAGCGCAAAGTGTTCGGCAAGGTTGGCATTGATATGATCGCCGGGCCTTCGGAGATTCTGGTGCTGGCGGATGGCAGCTGCAACCCCGCCTGGGTGGCAGCCGACCTGCTGAGCCAGGCCGAGCACGACAAGCTGGCCAGTCCTGTTCTTGTCACCGACAGTCCGGCGCTGGCCAGGGCAGTGCAGGCAGAGCTGGAGGTGCAGATCCCCCAGCTGCCCCGTGCCGCCATTGCCCGCGCCAGCGTGGACGACAACGGCAAGATCATCCTCTGCACCGACCTGCACAAGGCCATCGAGGCCTGCAACATCATCGCACCGGAGCACTTGGAGGTCTGCGTGGAGGACCCCTTCGGCGTGCTGAACGAGATCCGCAACGCGGGCAGCATCTTCCTTGGCCGCAATGTGCCGGAGGCGCTGGGCGATTACTTTGCAGGCCCCAACCACACCCTGCCCACCAGCGGCACCGCACGCTTTTCCAGCCCGCTGGGCGTGGACGACTTCGTCAAGAAGTCCAGCTTCATTTACTACACCCGGGACGCGCTGGAAGCCGTTGCGCCCCGCATTGCAGACTTTGCCGAGCGCGAGGGTCTGCACGCCCACGCCCGCAGCGTGACCATCCGGTATGAGAAGTAAGAGGAAACCATTATGAGTCGTTTTCTTTCCCCTGCCCTGTCCGCTGTCACCCCCTACACGCCCGGGGAGCAGCCGCAGGATCAGCAGTACATCAAACTGAATACCAACGAAAGCCCCTATCTGCCGTCGCCCCGGGTGGTGGCAGCCGTGAGCGAAGCCGAGGTGGAAAAGCTGCGCCTTTACTCCGACCCCGCCTGTGCCCAGCTGCTGCGCACGGCGGCGGCGCATTTCGGCTTGCAGCCTTCCCAAGTCATGCCCGGCAACGGCAGCGACGAGAACCTGTTCTTTGCGCTGCGGGCTTTCTGTGACGAGAGCCACCCGCTGGCCTTTGCGGATATCACCTACGGCTGCTACGGCGTGTGGTGTAGCCTGCTGCACATCCCCACCCATATCATCCCCTTAAAAGAGGACTTCACCCTTGACCCCGCCGATTACCACGGCCTGCACGAGACCATCGTCATTGCAAACCCCAACGCCCCCACCGGGCTGTGCCTGCCCCGGGAGGCCATCGAGGGCATTTTGCGATCGAACCCGGACAGCGTGGTCATTGTGGACGAAGCCTATGTGGACTTTGGCGGCGAGAGCTGCGTGCCCCTCATCGACCAATACGAAAACCTGCTGGTGGTGCAGACCTTCTCGAAATCCCGGCAGCTGGCGGGTGCGCGGCTTGGGCTTGCCATGGGCAACGCGGCGCTGATCGCCGATTTGAACCGGGTCAAGTTCAGCCTGAACCCCTACAACATCAACCGCCTGACCCTGAAGGCCGGGCAGGCTGCGCTGGAAGATACTGCCTACTTTGAAAAGACCCGCGCCGCCATTATGGACACCCGCGCATGGACGATGCAGCAGCTGGCCAACCGGTGCTTTACCGTGCTGGACAGCCGCGCAAACTTTGTATTTGCCAGCACAGAGCGGATAAACGGCGGCAAGCTATACAAGGAGTTAAAGAAAAACGGCATTCTGGTGCGGCATTTTGATGCGCCGCGCATTGAAAACTGGCTGCGCATCACCATCGGCACGCCGGAGCAGATGCAGGCGCTGATGGACGCCGTGGACAAAATACTGGAGGTGTGACAATGGCAGAGCGCATGGTAACGCTGGAACGCAACACCAACGAGACCCAGATCGAGCTGACCCTTGATCTGGACGGCACTGGCCGCTACGAGATTGACACCGGATGCGGCTTTCTGAACCACATGCTGGAGCTGTTTGCCCGGCACGGACGGTTTGATCTGGTGCTCACCTGCCACGGCGATGTGCAGGTGGACTACCACCACACCACCGAGGATGTGGGCATTGCGCTGGGGCAGGCCTTTGCCCGGGCGCTGGGCGAGATGCGCGGCATCTGCCGCTACGGCAGCTTCTACCTGCCCATGGACGAGGCGCTGGTGCTGTGTGCGGTGGATCTTTCCGGGCGCTGCACCCTGAACTGGGACATCCGCTGCCAGACCGAAAAGGTGGGCGATTTTGACGTGGAGTGCGCCAAGGAGTTCTGGTACGGCTTTGCCCGCTGCGTGCCCGCAACCGTCCACTTTGTGCAGTTTGCAGGCGAGAACACCCACCACATTCTGGAAGCCTGCTTCAAAGGCGCGGGCCACGCGCTGGCCGAAGCTGTGCGCATCGACGCGGCACACCGGGACGAGATCCCTTCCACGAAAGGACTGCTGGTATGATCGCCATTCTTGATTACGGGGTGGGCAACCTGTTCAGCCTGCGTTCCAGCTTACAGCAGCTGGGGCTGCAGGCGGTGGTCACCGCCGACGCCGATGCCATCCGCGCCGCCGACCGGCTTATCCTGCCGGGGGTGGGCGCATTCGGGGATGCCATGGCAAAGCTTACCGCCACCGGCCTTGTGCCGGTGCTGAAGGAGCAGGCGGAACAGAAGCCCCTGCTGGGCATCTGCCTGGGGATGCAGCTGCTGTTTGAAAAAAGCTACGAGTACGGCGAGCACGCCGGGCTGGGCTTTATCAAAGGCGAGGTCTGCCCGCTGGGGCCCGACCTCGCGGACAAAAGTCTGAAAGTACCGCAGATGGGCTGGAATGCCTTGCACATCGTAAAGGACGACCCCCTGTTCCGCTACATCCGCGAGGGCGAGTATGTGTACTACGTCCACAGCTACTACGGCAAAAACTGCGCCGAAAGCACCCTTGCCGTCAGCGATTATTCCATCCCGGTCACCGGCGCGGTGCGGGCGGGGCGGGTGTATGGCACCCAGTTCCACCCGGAAAAGAGCGGCGACACCGGGCTCAGAATTCTGAAGGCGTTCAGCGAATTGTAACCCTCTCAGTCAACGCCTGCGGCGTTGCCAGCTCCCCCGAGGGGGGAGCTTTTACACCGGAAACCGTAGGATGCAATAAAGCTCCCCCTTCGGGGGAGCTGGCGAGCGAATGCGAGCCTGAGAGGGTTCGTTTCTAAGGGAGAAACAACTATGCAGCTATTTCCAGCCATTGACCTGCGCGGCGGGCAGGTGGTGCGCCTGACACAAGGCGACTACGACCGCATGACCGTTTACGGGCAGGACCCCTGCGCACAGGCACGCAGCTTTGTGGCCGCCGGGGCAAAAAATCTTCATGTGGTGGACTTGGACGGTGCCAAGGACGGCACCCTTTCCAACTACGACACCATTGCCGCACTGGCAAAGCAGGGCGGTTTGTACATCGAGGTAGGCGGCGGCATCCGCACCGAGGAACGCATTGAAAAATACCTCTCCCTCGGGGTGGGGCGCTGCATTCTGGGCAGCGTGGCGGTGACGGATTTTGCCTTTACCGCCCGGATGCTGCAAAAATACGGCGATAAAATTGCCGTGGGCGTGGACGCTAAGGACGGCTATGTGGCCATCCACGGCTGGAAGGAGGTCAGCGCCGAGCCGGGCGTAGCCTTCTGCAAGCGGCTGGCAGAAGCCGGCTGCACCGCCATCATCTACACCGACATTGCCTGTGACGGCGCGATGCAGGGCACAAACCTGAGCCTTTACCGGCAATTAGCGGCCCAAGTGCCCGGGGTGGCCTTTACCGCCAGCGGCGGCATCTCCTCCGAGGCAGAGCTGCTGGAATTGCAGCAGATGGGCACGGCAGCGGCGATTCTGGGCAAAAGCCTGTATACCGGCGCGCTGGACCTTGCCCGCTGCGTGCAGCTGGTGCAGGACTGAGAAAGAGGGAGCTTTATGATAACCAAACGCATCATCCCCTGTCTGGACGTGCGCGACGGCCGGGTGGTCAAGGGCACAAACTTTGAGGGCATCAAGGACGTGGCCGACCCGGTAGAGATGGCACGGCTGTACAACGCCGCCGGGGCGGACGAGCTGGTGTTTTACGATATCACCGCCAGCTTTGAGGGACGCGCCCTCTTTACCGATATCCTGACCCGGGTGGCGGGAGAGATTTTTATCCCCCTGACCGTGGGCGGCGGCATCAACACGCTGGAGGATTTTGACCGGGTGCTGAAATGCGGCGCGGATAAGGTAAGCGTCAACTCCGGCGCGCTGAAGGACCCCGGGCTCATCCCCGCCGCCGCGCAGCGCTACGGCGACCAGTGCGTGGTGCTTTCCGCAGATGTGAAGCGTGTGAACGGACAGTTCCGGGTGTTCGCCAAGGGCGGGCGTGAGGATACCGGCCGGGATGCGCTGGACTGGGTCAGCTGGTGCGCCGCCCACGGCGCGGGCGAAATCTGCCTGAACAGCATCGACACCGACGGCGTGCGCAACGGCTTCGACCTTGAAATGCTGGACGCAGTGGCTGCCCGGGTGAATATTCCCATCATTGCCAGCGGCGGCGCGGGCAAAAAAGAGGATTTTCTGGAGCTGTTCCACCACAAGGGCATCGACGCCGGGCTGGCGGCGGGCATCTTCCACCAGAAGCTGCTGGGCATCCGGGAGCTGAAGGAGTACCTGAACGCAAGCGGCGTGGAGATGCGGCTGTAAAAACGCATAAAACCCTTGCATTTTTATCTTGAATACGATAAAATACACAATATCCCCATCCGGGGAGGGAGAACCGTCATGGAACTGAAATTTGATGAAAAAGGCCTGATCCCCGCCATCGTGCAGGATCACTACACAAAGCAGGTGCTCACCCTTGCCTACATGAACGCCGAAACGCTGGCGCTGACCATTGCCGAGGGGCGCACCGTGTTCTGGAGCCGCAGCCGTCAGGAGATCTGGCGCAAGGGCGAGACCAGCGGCAATGTGCAGCGGGTGGTGTCCATTACCGCCGACTGCGATGCCGACGCACTGGTGGTAGAGGTGGTGAAAGACGGCCCCGCCTGCCACACCGGCGCAGAAAGCTGCTTTTTCAACGAAGTATACGTCTCCCCGGAGCTGAAGCAGTTCAGCTGGCAGGGGCTGTATAACCTCATCAAGGGCCGCAAGGATACCCCCACGGAGGGCAGCTACACCACCTACCTGTTTGAAAAGGGCAAGGAGAAGATCCTGAAAAAGGTGGGCGAGGAATGCACCGAGGTCATCATTGCGGGTGAAAAAGAGGACAAGGCTGAGACGGTCTACGAGATCAGCGACCTTGCCTATCATGTGCTGGTGCTGATGGTCAGCGCGGGCATCACCGTAGAGGATGTGACCCGGGAGCTGGAAAAGCGCCATGTGATCGACCACAAGGTCAAGCAGGAAAGGATGCAGTGAGAAGCCTATGGCAGATTACAGAAAATCCAGCGTACATTGCCACTCTACTTTGTGTGACGGCAAAAACACCCTGCAGGAGATGGCGGGTGCCGCCTGTGCGCAGGGGTTGACCACCCTTGGCTTCAGCGGCCACAGCTACACAACGCCCGACCGCGAATACTGCATGACCCCCGGCCGCACTGCGCAGTACCGCGCCACCATTGCCAAGCTGAAAAACGAGTACCGGGGCAAGGTGGACATCCTGTGCGGCATCGAGTGGGACCTGCTGAGCGAGGGCACGCCCAAAGGCTTTGATTACTGGATCGGCAGCGCGCACCATCTGTACGGCAAAAATACCGGCAAATACTACGAGATCGATTTCCGCCCCGAGGATCTGCGGGACTGCATCAGCAACGATTTTGACGGCGATTCGCTGGCAGCGGTGGAAGCCTATTTTGCCGAGGTGGAGAAGATCGCCGCCAAAAAGCCGGACATTCTGGGACATATCGACCTTGTCAAAAAGCTGAACGCGGACGGCAGCTTTTTTGACGAGGAATCCCCCCGCTACAAGGCAGCGGCGCTCAGGGCGCTGCAAGCTGCCCGGGAGAACGACTGCATTCTGGAGGTAAACACCGGCGGCGTATACCGGGGCTACCGCAAGGACTTCTACCCCGGCGCATGGCTGCTGGGCGAGTGGAACAGGCTGGGCGGCAGGGTGATCATCACCGCCGACGCCCACGACACCGCTGCGCTGACCTTCGGCTTTGACGAAGCCGCCGCCGCCATCAAGGCCGCAGGCTTTACCGCCCTGACCGTGCTGACCGTCAACGGGTTTGAGCAGCAGGAGTTATAAAAAAGTAGTTGCGAAACACCTACGGTGTTTCGCAACTACACAAATGAATTTTTTCAAAATCATTTAACCGCAAAAGAGGCCACTGCACACAAAAATGTGCAACGGCCTCCTTTTTGCGCGAAGAAAGGAACCCTATGACCCAGACGCGACCCCTGAAAACAAATCTCTTTAACCGGAATGCAGACCTGCTGCACGGGCCTATTTTCAAGAACCTTTTTCTGTTCATGCTGCCCATTCTGGTGTCCAATTTATTCCAGCAGCTGTATAATACCGTGGATACCATGATCGTGGGCAACGTGCTGGGCGATACCGCACTGGCTGCCATCGGCTCCTGCGGGTCCATCTACGAGCTGCTGGTGGGCTTTGGCATCGGCATCGGCAACGGGCTTTCCATCGTGGCTGCACGCTCCTACGGAGCACAGGACGAGGATCTGCTCAAAAGGACGGTGGCCGGGGCGCTGGTCATCGGGCTTTGCGCAAGCTTTGTCATTACCGCGGCGGGCTTTTTCGGCCTGCGGCCGCTTTTGCAGCTGCTGGACACCCCCGCCGAAATTTTAGAGGACGCCTACCGGTATATCATCGTCATCGATTTGGGCGTGCTGGTGATGTTCTTTTATAACCTGTGCGCCGGGCTGCTGCGCGCCATCGGCAACAGCGTGATGCCGCTGGTGTTTTTGCTCATCAGCTCGGGACTGAACGTTGCGCTGGACCTGTGGTTCATTGCCGGGCTGGGCATGGGCGTGCAGGGCGCGGCGGTGGCTACCGTCATTGCACAGGGCATCTCGGTGGTGCTGTGCATTCTGTATGTGATGCGCCGCGTGCCGCTGCTGCTGCCCGCCCGCAAGCACTGGGCGGTGGGACAGCATTTGTACTGGGAGCTGTTCAGCCAGAGCATCTCCATGGGGCTGATGAGCAGCATCGTGTCGGCGGGTTCGGTGGTGCTGCAATACGGCATCAACGGGCTGGGCACGCTGACCATTGCAGGGCACACCGCCGCGCGCAAGCTGTTCTCCTTTACCAGTATGCCGCTGATCTCCATGGCAAACGCCGGCTCCACCTTTGTCTCCCAGAACCGGGGTGCAGCCCAGCCGGAGCGGGTGCGCAAGGGAATGCGCACCATGTACCTGTGCTCGGTGGTCATCATGGCGGCAGAGGTGGTGCTGATGCAGCTTTTTGCCCGGCAGCTGGTGCAGCTGATCTCCGGTTCCTCCGCGCCCCTCGTGCTGGAAAACGGCGCACGGTATCTGATGTGGAACGCGCCGTTCTACGCGGTGCTGGGAGTGCTGCTGTGCACCCGGTACGCCTTGCAGAGCCTTGGGCAGAAGGTGCTGCCGCTGTTTTCCAGCGTCATCGAGCTGGTGGGCAAGGTGGTTTTTGTGCTGGTGTTCATCCCGCGCTACGCCTACAACGCCGTTATCCTGTGCGAGCCCATCATCTGGTGCTTCATGGCGGCATATCTCGTGGCAGTGTACCGCCGCGACGCCTTTGTGTATCCAAGAAAGAATCAATAAATAAGCAAAAACAAGCACCGGAGCGTCTGCGGACGCTCCGGTGCTTGTTTTTATGATGTTTTTACCATGCGGAAGGTCTTTCCGCGCTTAATGCAGTCCAGCAGCAGGTCGTATTCTGCGGGCACTTCACCGATGACGTTCACCTTTTCGTCTGCGGGTAAGTCGGCGCGCACAAGCTGGATCTCGCCGGAGTAGCGGCCGTAGCCGATGTTATCCATGGTCACGCAGCGGCGGCGGCGCTCCACGCAGTTGTCCGGCTGCACGGTGCTGCCAAAGCAGGAGTAGAGCCGGGATTCCTGATACCGCACAAGCCCTTTGGGCGAATCCGGGCGGCAGGTAAAGGTGCGGTCGTACAGCGTCTCATAACCGGGGCGCAGGGCGACCGGCAGGCAGAGCTCGCCGGTGGTGCAGAAGTGGCGGATATACTCCTGCTCCCGGGCGCTGACCTCCGGGTCTCCCGCAAAAATGCCGTCCAGCCCATAGTTCAGCGCCAAGTCCGCAAAGGCCGCCGAGGGGGCAGCGGTGCGGTGGGCTTCCAGTGTGGGCAGACCCGCGTACAGCGGCCCGCGCAGCAGGGCGTCGCCGGGGATAAAGCCGTACACCTGCAAGCCCTCCGCCTGCAAAGCTGCGGTGCTCTCGCGCAGAAATTCCGGGTCAAGGCCGGTCTCCGGGCGGGGGTAGAAGTTGTGCATGGCGATGACCGTGCCGCCGCCCGCCGCCAGCTGCCGTG
>ENA-ORNW01003107-ORNW01003107.1-human-gut-metagenome-genome-assembly--contig:-NODE-3107-length-10014-cov-2.277538_pt1 | contig 10014 bp, 9 predicted proteins | sample MGYA00242121_ERZ509034 | MGnify/ENA primary metagenome ERZ509034 (study PRJEB26280, sample SAMEA2338689) | human gut metagenome | biome: human gut; feature: human-associated habitat; material: faeces... | reverse complement strand
GGATATACAGAGCTTTCTAATGGTGTGGGATATTTACAATCCGATCAAGAGTTCCCATTAGTTAAAATATATAACTTAAGCTATATTATGCACTGCCAATACAAACAACTTATCGGAAATTGCGCTTACATTTTTAAGCCTGGTAGTTTAATTTTTGAAAAATTACTAGAAGAACAGGAAAGAAGAATGAGGCAGCTTAGAGAGCAACTTATCAAATACCCAGGCAATGTCCTAGGAGATAACGAAGGATATCCTGTAAGATGGACATATTTGCTCGGCGAAATTTTTCATCCTTTGGTCTTTAGATTACGTAATGATTTACTAATTGATGATTCTATCCGTCCGACTTTCTCTTCCTACAAATAGCAAAACCTGAGATTTCTCACTCATAAAGACGATATTTTAAGCAAATTGAAACGTGAATCTCCCATAGTCAAAATGGCTCTCCCAAAAATCGATAACAATGGCTTCACGAAAAATTGTGATGGAGACCACAGTGAGAAAAATCGATATTGATTGGGGACGTGTTTACAGCTGATTTGTTACCTTCGGCCTAAGCCTTCGAGAATTCCATAGACTGCATTTGCAGTGTTTCTTCCCCGGAGCTTCACTGCCTGCGCTTTCATCACTGGCCAGACATATGAGACTCATTCACCAACAAGCGTGAATTGGGGAACTGAAAATGGCACGGAAGTCGACAGAGATGGAATGAACTAAGGTTGCAGAAGCGGATTTTTGATCCTCACTTTTAAAAATCAGAAACAAAAAGAGGATCAGAAATGCAAAGACGCTTTTCAGAAGAATTCAAACGTGCAGCTGTTGCACGAGTCCAAAGCGAAGAATCGCAGCTGTCGGTTGCTCGCCACTTAGGAATCAGTAGCAAAACACTCAATCGATGGTGCGTCACAGCGCAGAGCTATGCCCGCAGAAAAACTATCTGCGATGGATGAAATTGCTCGGTTACACAAACTGCTTCGGCAACGCATTTGCACGATGTTTCTTAAATTCCAGAATCGTTAAACGCATATCGAAGGTCAGCGTGCTGGACAACGCAACGTTTGCTGACGTAATGGACTCACTCAGATCATGCTGGCGAAGTCGCGAAGCACCAACCGCAGAGAAGCCGATAAGTGACGACAAGTTTTGGATTCGCCTGCTGAAGTGCGACGGCGAGATGCTCGTCGCGCAGGAACTGGTCACGGCCGGCGAGGATGTCAAGTCCAGCAAACGAAGGCCACCCCCAAAAGGCAAAGAATGCCTAGCATGCAGACGAACCGGGTGCGCCGAAACGGCGCCCGGGACGCACGAGGATTTGCCCCATCATCTACGGGCCGACGCGCCAGAGGTCGGCCCCGTAAGGGAACCTCATCTATAGTTCGAAGAATTGAGGTTCTTTTAATAAAGTGGCAAACAGATTACAGACGTTTTTTGGCTGAACGCTTTGCAATACGTTCGGATTTCCTCTCCAAACCGCTAATAAGATGCCTTTCTTCCATCAGAACATCTCGCAACGAATCCGAACGTTTGTACTTCATCAGAAAGTAAAAATAGTCCTTCAAGCTAAATCCCACTCGCTTGCTTGAGTAGTAGAGCTCTACAAGATCCTTGTTCCGCCACCGCTTGGGTGTCGTTCTGCGGATCTGCGCTCGATGCAAATCAATTAAAAAAAGCCTCGGCTTGAGTGGATCTTTTACTGTTAGGTCAACTAGGAAGTGAACCAGGTAGCAGTCTCGGTGATTGACGCCGCCTGAGTGCATTCTTCGCAGCATGTCAGCAACCGTTGCAATGATTGCCCGCTTGTGTTCGAAGGAAGGAGGCTGGAGTCGCCAATTTAGACAATAAGCACGCAGATCCATTGTCGGAGTCAGTTCTTTCGTGATGATGAAAGACTTACGCTTGAAAGGACTGTAACCTCGCTCTCCAAAGGCAACAACGTCCATTGTGTTCACATTGAGTTCATGGAGCTTCAAGATCGCGCGGTACTCATTGCCGGCCCCAAGCACAGGCAGCTTGAGGCACACTAGATTCTTCAGGATCTCCCTTAGCGAACTGCCTGTGTGCACCTTGATGTAGTAGGCCTGTCCACAAAATTCAAACCGCGTCGTTGATCGGTTAAGAACGTGCCTATAAACCACTCCTTCAATTTTCTTGATTTCTTCAAACGGATCTTTTCCAGCCCACGCTTCGCTGAAGGGAGATGAAAGAAAAATCATTTACGACCTGTCCCCGAGAATTAGTTTTAACCCTGAATTTGCTGCAGCCGTTTGAATTCAGCGTAGACCCCACCCTTAGCCATGAGTTCTGAAGGAGTTCCTTGCTCAACAATGAGGCCGTTTTGCAGAGCCACAATCCGATCCACGTTGTCCACCACCGAAAGACGATGAGCGATGATCAAGCAGGTGCGGTCTTTCATCAAATGCTCAAGAGCCAGCTTAATTTGCTGCTCGGAGTCGCTGTCAAGAGCGCTTGTGGCTTCGTCAAGAATGACAATGGGGGCATTTTTCAGGAAAGCCCTTGCAATGGAGATGCGTTGCCGCTGTCCCCCAGACAAAAGCCTCCCCCCTTCTCCCACTGCGGTATCAAGTCCGTGCGGCAATCCGCTAAGCACATCAGCAAGCGCGGCAGCTTTGGCAGCTGCATCAATGTCGTCAGGCGTCGCATCCGGATACCCATATGCAATGTTCTCCCGAACAGTGGCGTCAAAGAGAAAAACATCCTGCGAAACAACGGCCATCTGATTTCTCAGGCTTTCCAGCGTGCAGTCTCTGAGATCGATTCCATCTATCCTCACACAGCCCTTGGATACTTCCACAAAACGAGGGAGCAGATTCACAGTGGTGGTTTTACCTGAGCCGGAGTGCCCGATAAAAGCGACGTGCTCACCGGCTCGAATATGAAGGTCAATGCCCTTAAGCGCCTCAAGATCGCTGCCGGGGTATCGGACATGCACATTTTCGAAATTGATCTCGCCTCTAACCTCGTCAAGGACAATCCTGCCAGAGTCCCGCTGCACGGGCGCATCCAACATGGCAAAAATGCTCCTGGCTGCTACAGCGATAGCCGTAAAGGTGGCGTTTAACCCCGCAAGCTTCTGCAAGGGCTGCATCAAAAAGAGCATTGCCGAAAGAAAGGTTATGAAGTCGCCAACCGTGAGCCTCCCTGCTTGAGCCTGTATCAACGCAAAGGCAACAACAACGGCCACCCCCATCATGGCCACAACCTGCGTGATCGGCGTACCTAGGCTAGAAAGCTTCTTTTTGTCAAGTGTGGTGCGGCGAATAGCCTGATTAACTTTGCTGAAGCGTTCTTTCTCAAAATCATACGTGTCGCTGATTTTGATCAAACGGTGCGCACCGTAGGCTTCCTGCACACAGGAAAGCGTATCGGCAATAGCCTGCTGTCCCTTTTGAACAACGGCCTTTATTCGCCTACGGATGATGCCGAGCAAATATGCAGCAACGGGGCCAACGATGCAGGATACAAGCGTCAGTTGCCAGTTTTGCCAAAACAATAGTCCGAATAGAAACAGAACCTGCAGCGAATCGCGTACAAGAACCATTGCTGCCTGCGTGGCTCCTGAAAGTGCAATATTGGCTTCATTGACGAATTTCGAACTTGCTTCACCGGAGGAAAAGCGTTGGTACTGCTCCAGAGGCCAGCGTAGCATGTTGTTATAGAGTTGCGTGCGCACTGTGACAAGCATCGACTGACTGACTTTGGTCATCATGTAATTGCTCATGACAAGCGCCACCGCATACAAAAGCGTAATCAAAATCAACGCTACGGGAGCAGCAATGACCATAGCAGGATCCTGCTCGTAGAAACCTTTCTGTGTGAGCAACCCAAGGAGCTTAGAAGTGACGGCTGTGGTACTCGACACAATCACCATCCAGAAGCAGGAGATAGTAATCAGCCGTTTGTATGGCTTGGCGTATCCTGCCAACCGCAGCAGAGCAGGATCAAAGAATTTAGACAGCATGGGGAATTCCGGGACCGGTCTGGGTGATGCATTCGTTTTGCGCAAGCCCCTGCAGTTTGCAAAGATGCGAGTAGACACCGTTTTTTTGAATCAATTCAGAGTGGGTCCCGACTTCAGCGATCAAGCCGTCTTGCATGGCAACAATTCTTGTGGCGTACTCAATGGTGGACAGCCTGTGCGCAACGATAAACGTGGTGCGGCCTTTCATTAATCGGGCAAGTGAAAGCTTGATATGGTGCTCGCTGTTGGCATCCAGCGCACTGGTAGCCTCGTCGAGAATCAAAATGGGGGCGTCCTTGAGGAGAGCCCGGGCAATAGAAATGCGCTGTTTTTGCCCTCCAGATAGCAGTCCTCCGGCTTCTCCAACAGGCGTATCAAGTCCATTGGGAAGGGAACTGATGAAATCGGTTAACGAGGAATCCTCGATCGCCTGTCTGATCTTTTCGGCAGTGGCCCCCGGGCAACCGTAGGTAATGTTGTCCCGGATGGTGCCGTCAAAGAGGACAACATCTTGTGAAACAATGGCAATTTGCCGCCGCAGTGATTTGAGCGTCAGGGTTTGTGCATCAACTCCGTCAATCAGGATGCGACCGTAAGTTGGGTTCCAGAAGCGGGGAAGCATATTGACGAGCGAAGATTTTCCCGACCCTGACACCCCCACCAGCGCAATTGTTTCTCCAACATTGACGGAAAGAGAAAAGTCATGCACAGCATCACGTTCGGCCCCCAGGTAGCGCAGGCAGACTTTCTCAAACGTGATTCCTTGATTGACGCCGGCAAGTTCCACACTACCGTTGTCGGGTTCAGAGGTTTCATCCAAAGTGGCGAAGATAGATTCGGCAGCCACGGAAATGCCCACAAAGGCAGCATTGATTTCTGTCATGCGGCGCATAGGCGGCAGTAACAGCATCATGGCAGTCAGAAACGTAATGAACTCGCCGAGTGAGAGCATCCCCCGCTGAGACTCGATCATGGCGACGACAAGCACGATGGCTACACCGCAAACGCCGACAAACTGTGCGGAAGGCGTGGCAGCAGAACTGACTTTCGTCATCTTGAGAGCAAGTTTGCGGACTTCATTGTTGATGTCTGCAAAGCGATGGGCTTCGAGATCAAAAGTGTTGCAGATCTTGATGACCTGACGTGCGTCGTAGCTCTCCTTAACACGAACCAACAGGGTGGCTATGTTTTGTTGTGCACCGGCAAGGATGGTTCGTAACTTTGAGGAAATGAATCTGATCAGCCAAATAATAACGGGTGCAATGATCAGAGCCACTAACGTCAGGATGATGTCGTGCCAGACCAAAACAACGACCAATCCGATGATTTGCAGAAAATCTCGAACCAGGACAATAACCGAGCGGGTGGCGCTGGAAAGAGCAACGTTGGCTTCATTGACAAACTTAGAAGCAACAAGACCCGTGGCATTGCGTTGGTACGCCGACTCAGGCCATGACAGGATTTTGTCAAAAAGATCCTCCCTCAATTGAAAAAGCACAGATTGGCTTACCTTGCTCAAAAGAAAGTTGCTCATGAACATGCTGCCACCGTTGATAAGAGCAATAAGAACTAAACCAATAGGAGCGGCAATCACAACCCAGGGCGTCTGGTCGTAAAAACCTAACTGAGTCAGTTTTCCAAAAAGAACAGCAATAAGCGAAGCCGTTAATCCGGCAAAAAACATAAAAACAACCGCACTTGTGATATAAAAATAATTTATCTTATATGTACAAAAAAGTCTTACAATCGGTTTGGTGCCGATTTGATTTATACTAAAAAACATAAATTAGATTTGTAGATATTCCTCTACAATACCGAAGCAGAAGAATATCTACTAATTAACTAGCAATATTCGAAGCTTATGTCCATTCTTCAATAATTCTTTTAGATTTTTCAAATGGTATCGCTCTTCTATTTTTAATATCGCAATAATTGCAGAAATCTGTTCTGTGTGTACAAAATTCAGCGATCTCCTCAAAGGACTTCGCCTCATAAATATCAATAAAATCTTTGTTTGTGATCTTTAGATTCTTATTGAAGTATTTATTAAAATAAACCGAATAAGGTATAAATGGACACGTATATATCCTTCCATGTCGCAATGTTATGGATTCATTAAACTGGTAGCATGATATATATTGATACTTTTCAATGCTACCGTCTAGCTTTAATGGATGGTGTACTGACATTTTTGTTAAGCTAAGATCTCCAACTTGTCCAGATGCTTCAACACCGATTTCAACAAAGCGTTTATACTTCACTTCATATTTTTTTGCCAGCTCATCAATTCGCTTATAATTTAACTTTGTAGGATATGTTGTTACCATAAGAGTAACATCATAATCCTTAATCGCCTGCCAAAGGTTTCCATTGACTCCATTTTCTAATTTATTTAACAATATTCCATTAGTAAAGAAGAATATTGTGCTCTTAGGAAATTTTTCTCGTGTAATGCGCATGAAGTCAATCAAACGAGGATGAAGCGTCGGCTCTCCGCCTTGGATTTTAAATATTCCGATATGGCCGTCCATCAAATTAGCAAGACGCTCCATATCCTTCTCAAACTCTTCTATTGGCAGACAGTATTTGTCAGCAATAGGAGCAAAATGATCGCAACAACGACAATTCAAGTTGCAATGATCTGCCAAATTTACCTCTAACCAAAAGTTCTCTCTGCATCGTGGCCGCATTTTATGAGGAATGGTCCTTTTGTTCCATTCTGACAAGAAGTATAAATCTCGAAAACCAGCCTTAATCAGAAGGTTATGTATGAAGTTATATGTAAAATCAGGATTACTAATGATGACACCACAATTTTTAAAAACTTTATGTTTATGAAAAAAAGGAACCTTTGAATATTTTTTATCAACTTCTTCAAGAGAATATGTAGGGGGAGGGGTAAACGGTACAACAATTGTCTTTTTGGGAAGATCTGTGATAAAACCAGTCACTGAAACTCCCGCAGACATCAAAAATTTGGCAAGAAGTTGCTGAGGTTCATCATCTCCAAATATGAAATTATGTCTATGCGAACTACAGAATTTGATTAATTCACGAACTTGATCAATGTTAGGATTATCACTATTTGCCATATAAAGCTCCAAAAATTTTATCTAAACTTTGAGAAATACATTCGTTATTGCTAATGATTACCTCATCTATACGTGGAGTGTTTTGAAATGGAATTTTTTTCAATGAAAAAGCTTCAAGAACTTTTTCAGCTGACAAAGAATCAAAACCTGGCCTAATTCTAAAAGCAGTATAGATAGCCACTATGTGAGAACAATTAGATGCCAACACGTCTAAAATTCCACTTCTTATGCCAATAACAAATTCTGCGTGAGAGGCTATTTCTAGCAGCTCTTGAATGCTCAAAAAGGACGAAATGCCAAGAGAATTTGATTTGTTAATACCGGTTGAATTAAATAAAATTTTGTATCCTTGTTGGTACAACATGCGACATAACTCCTGATAAAATTCAGGAGATAGATTTTGATTTGAAAATGTTTCGTTGCAAATTATGACGAATTTGTTTTTACCAATTAAAAAATTTAATTTTTCTCTTGCTGAATTGATATATTCCTTTTGTAAGATTAACGGTGGGATATTAACGACTTGCTTCTCCCTAAGTATGGAACTGACATAATTAAAATAAAAATGACGAACACAACCATCCGTAGATAGCTGTATTAATCGCTCGTAATTTTTAAAATAACTAATTAATCCCAATAAGCTTATCCTGCAATTCCCGATAATGTACTCTTCCTTTGCTTTATTTGATAGATGAACACTAAAATATTCTGGATAAAACATGTTATCAATATCAGGAAGAATCATCTCTAGCAATTGCTTATGATATCTTTTTGTATAGACAATTAAACAAGTGTCAGAAATCTTACCTTTAAGGTGTTCTAAGACAAGTCTAGTTTCTCCCAGATTATTAAAAAGAACAAAAATTCGTTTGTACTCTTTCTGCTTAAAATATCGTACATCTTTTACCAATCGATAGGTCCTTTGAATTGGCGTTAGCTTTTTTTGAAAAAAAAGAAATCTATACGATGGAACTCCACGAATAAATGTTCTTGAGAAAATATGAATTCCTAAAAAATAAATAAAATAGCTAAATCCATCTCCATAAAATCGAACGTATTTGACTAGGCCAAACGCTATTTTATGCTTTATTTCATTGTTATTCTGATCATTGCTGATGCTTTTATAGGATTGCATTTTTGCTTTCACAAAGTAATAATAAACTCTCACTTTATAGTTATCTCTATTGCCTTACTCGCGTTCTTCAGAGGAATTGACTTAATAGAGAATAAACGTAGTACAGATTCTGCTGATTTTGGCGGAGTATTAAACCCCCTATCAGAAAAGCCCGTGTAATATAAATACATTTCTATACCAGAATTGACCAAAAAGTCTACAATCCCACTTCTTAATGCAATTAAAATTTTTGCTTTTGTAGCTATAGCAAATATTTCCGGATAAGAAAATTTGGAAGAATTTTCAAGTACCACATATTTTGACGAGACATTAGAAGATATTATCTGCTTAAACTTGTCATCAAGACTATAACTTGAAAAAGAATCCAAAGCAAGGATGGCAAGCCCTTTTTCTGCCTTATCATTTAAAGCATTTTTTTGTTCTAGAGAAAGCTTATTTATAGCTGAATTAAATGCCTTATTAAACTCTTTTTCATTTGGTTTAATAGGCGGACAAACTTGTAATTTAAACCACTTGCTCATCCACTCTAAATAATTTATTGGCACACTGTTAACACTGGCCTCGAATCGAGCAAAATACTTCCCAGGGAAACACATGTGCACTTGCCATTCATCTGCATCCATATCATCAAGTACGTAGCGTAACACTTTGGGCTTCGCTACAACAGAACGAATCTCTGGGAAATACAATCTCAACATATCCTGGTGGTATTGCTTCGTGCATAAAACCGCAACTTCTTCTGGATCTCGGATTCCATACCGTTTCAAAAGCGGCTTCCAGAAAAGCATCAGAAGCAATGCGATCTCTCCAGAATTTGCCCAGAATATAAAAATATGTTTTCGGACATTAACCGGACGAACCGGCATCTTTGAAAAAATCGAATCTAATTGAAAAGAAAGCTCTTTTGCAATGGATATCTTTTTAACAATGAATGATGAGCCAATGTGCCATGAAATGGTTTGTTGATTCAGCTTCCTCCCCCAGACAGGAATTCCCAACAAACTGGACTGTCGTGAAGCCTCTCCGTAATCCTCAAATGTGACAATCTCTCGGTAAATCCCCCCTAGAAAGACTCGCTTCAACGCTTTTTCAGCTCGATACTTTCGATAAAGAGGAATCCCAAAAATGGTCTTTGTTTTCGAAAGAACAAAATTCATAAAGAGTTGTTGACCTCAAAAGATAGGGACAAGGCCTGGTCTCTATTCTTGTTGACAGCGTATGCAGTTTGTAATCCTGATGGCTTGCGGTCATTGACCAGAATTCTTTCGCCCTGAGGCATATCCGATAACAGATAATCAAAGCGAATATTGTTTTTGGCTAGAAATCTCTTCAGGGAGTCCTGATATTCAGGCTTTCTGGCAGTCATCAGCACGATGACATCCGTAGCCGGAATGCTCTCAAAGAACTCTTTGACTCCGGGAAGGAGTTGATCACCTTCCTGAGTCAGGTGCCCGTTGTGCCTGACGATCGTTCCATCGACATCGAATATCCAGGTCTTTGGCAGCGGCGACAAGGTAAGTTTCATGGTTCAGCCATCAAAGAAAATCAGCGGACTTCAGAATGCCGTTGTAGAAAGCACCGCAAATGCTGTCATAGTCCTCCCACGCGTATGTGGTCAGTGACAGCCAAATAACGGCGTGCAATGCGCGGATCTTGGTCTTGGAAACGGACTCAAGCCGCTCAAAGAAGTACTCTTCCATGTCAGACCAATTGTTCGGTTTGACAGCCAGTTCCACGCCCTTTTTGCTGATTTCCAAGGCAAACTTCTTGCGATTGAATTGGTCGTAGTTTCCGACCAACGAGTAGTA
>ENA-ORNW01003087-ORNW01003087.1-human-gut-metagenome-genome-assembly--contig:-NODE-3087-length-10067-cov-2.204555_pt1 | contig 10067 bp, 8 predicted proteins | sample MGYA00242121_ERZ509034 | MGnify/ENA primary metagenome ERZ509034 (study PRJEB26280, sample SAMEA2338689) | human gut metagenome | biome: human gut; feature: human-associated habitat; material: faeces... | reverse complement strand
CCAGTATATTCAGGGCGGCGAGCAGGTGGCCGATGCTGTAGATGCAGCAACAAACGGCAAGGCAGATGGAGATGCCGATAAGAATGGTCAGACAGATCTGGCAGTCGCTCTTGCAACTATGAAGGCAGCAACCGACAAGACTGCAACCGGACAGAATCTGTACACAGGTGCAGCTTCTCTGGAGACGGCAGCCGGCACAATGTCTGGCTATGCATCACAGCTTCGTGACAGCTCCAAGGTTCTGACCGATGGAAATGCACAGATGAAGGCAGGCGTGACACAGTTATCTGACAGCATCAATCAGATGAACACAGCGGCAGGAACGCTGACGGACAATAACAAGGCACTTAACGATGGTGCATCCGGACTGATCAAGAATGCATCCACGATCACAAAGGGAGCAAAGAAACTGACCGGCAACAGCAGCAAGCTTCGCAAGGGAGCAGTGCAGCTTCAGCAGGGAACCGGCACACTGTTTGCCGGTATGACAAAGCTTGTTAATGCAACAGGAGCCGTTTCCGATGGCATTTCTTCCCTTAATGATGGTGCTTCTACTCTTGAAAACGGTATGAACGAGTTCGATAAGCAGGGTATCAGCAAGATCGCAGATGCGGTAACGGAAATGTTAGACAGTGCAGATGATCTGAACGACAGACTTTCCAAGATCAGCAGTATCTCCGGTGATTACACAAGCTTCAGCGGCAATGCGGATGGAATGGACGGAAGTGTGAAGTTCATCATGGCAACCGAAGAGCTGACAGCAGACGAAGATTAATCAAAGAACTTCAGACGTCCGGCGACAGATGACGTCCGGGCAGATAGAAATGAGGGATGATATGGCTGAGCGTGTTGCAGAGAAAAAGAAGCAGAAGCAGGAAGCTCTGCTGATGTCGGCATTCGAGCTGTTTACCTCCAAGGGAATCAATAATACCTCCATTTCCGATATTGCCAAGCAGGCAAAGATGGCGAAGGGAACCTTTTATCTTTATTTCAAAGACAAATACGATATCAGGGATCGTCTGATCGCTAACAAAGCAAGTAAGCTTTTTGAATGTGCCAAGGAAGCAATGGAGAATCAGGAATTTTCCGGTTTGGAAGATAAAGTTATTTTTCTGGTCAATCATGTCGTAGATCAGTTAAATGAGAATAAGGCACTGATGCGTTTTATCTCCAAAAATCTCAGTTGGGCGATGTTTTCCCATATCCGTATTTCCAATATGGGGAATATGAACTGTATGGATATCTTCGATGATATTCTGGGAGAATCCGACAGGAACTTCCGACAAAGGGAATTGATGATCTATATGATCGTGGAGCTGGTTAGTGCATCCTGCTACAGTGTGATCTTAAACGGAACACCCTGTAGTCTGGAGGAGTTAAAGCCTGAGTTAGACAGAGCAATATGTGGACTGATGAAGCAGTTTGAAGAATAAAGGGGCATACAATAAAAGAAGAGGATACCCGGGTTGATGAGACCGGGTATCCTCTTGCGTTTCTGCAGAAAATATGGCATCATGAAAGGTAAGAACATAAGAAGAGGAGGCGTTGGAACAGTGAATGAAGGTCTGCAGGAGTATGCACACCGTCTGCGTGTGATGGGACAGTTAAGCAGTGCCGAGTATGCGGAGCTTATCCGTTTCCGGGATGGGGAGCTCTTACAGCTTTTGTGCAGCTATACGGAGCAGATCCGCAAAAGCAGACCGGATTCATCCATTATGTGGGTGGGAACCATTGACCTGACCTCCTATTGCAAGAATAACTGTTATTATTGCGGCATGCGCAGAGATAACCGGTTTGCTGAGCGTTACCGGATGAGCACGGAGGAAGTGGTGGCGTGCTGCCTGGAAGGATTGGAGCATGGAATTTCCTGCTTTTTGCTGCAGGGTGGCGAGGATCTGTGGTATACACCGGATGTGGTTGCAGACATGATCCGGCGTATCTGTAGTCTGTCGGAGGATGTGACGGTACTTTTGTCCCTCGGCGAGAAGTCAAGAGCAGTTTATCAGAAGTGGAGGGATGCCGGTGCGACCGGGTATATTTTATGTCATCAGACCGCCAATGACAGCTTTTATAGGAAGCTTCATCCGGCGCAGATGTCCCTTCTTCGCCGGAAACAATGCTTGTGGGAGCTAAAGGAGCTTGGCTATCTGGTGGGAAGTGGTTTTATGATCGGCACACCGTATCAGCGTGTGGCAGAGCTGGCGGACGAGTTTGCGTTTCTGAGACAGCTTGCACCGGATATCATGATGGTCGATACCTTTCTGGCGGCGAACGGGACGCCGTTTGAGCAGGAGCGTAACGGTATGCCGGATCTGACCTATCTGATACTGTCCCTGCTGCGTCTGTCGTTTCCGGATATTTATCTGCCGGTATCACAGACGGTAGAGCTTACGGACAGAGAAGGCGTTTTGCGCGGTGTGCAGGCGGGAGCAGATATGGTACTGGCGGATCTGACACCGGAGCCGCTTCGTAGGAAGTATCACTGCTTTAAAGGACGGTTAATGCGTGGTCAGACGGGAGCAGAGAAGCTGGAGAAGTATCGCAGGAGCCTGCAGGAGGCACATTATGAGATTGCAGATATACACAGACGAATCGGACGGCGGTGAGCGGCTGATCCGGGCAATGAAGCAGGAGGGCGTGACGGTGGTCCGTGAGGAGACAGAGGATGCAGATGCGGTGGTACTTTTTCTGAATGGACAGGAGAGTGGCTTTCGCAGACTGGAGACACTCCGTATAAAGTGGCAGTGTCCGGTGGTTGTCGTCGGGCATGAAGAGCGTGTTTATTGCTATGAGGAGATCCGAAGTCTGGAGCTTGGTGCGGACGATTATGTTCCGGCAGGGACTGCGTCCAATGTACTGCTTCTTCGTCTGCAGAGATTATTTCGCCTGTACCGGGGACAGAACGGACCGTTTTATTACCGGAATGGTCTTTTGGAATGCCGGGACAAAAGAGACTATGAATGGCAGGGAAAGCCGCTTTGTCTTACCGGCAAAGAATACCAGCTGCTTCATCTTCTGCTCACTCATGCCGGGGAGGTTGTGACGCTGCAGGAGATCCTGCGGCAGGTATGGAATCAGAAGGAAGAGGCCACAGATGCATTAAATACGATGCTTCGCAAGCTTCGTGGAAAATTACAGGGAACACCGTTTAAGATTGTGAACCGGTATGGTATGGGTTATCAGATCACAGCCGGTCAATGATGGCAGTATTTGCAAAGTATGGGACAATAAATGAATATTTGTTGCGTATATTGTTATATAGAATGAGTGTACACAAAATATATTGTTTATGCGGCAGGGAAACCTGACGGAAAGGAAGGGGATTTATGAAGTTTACGAAAATGCATGGGTGTGGTAATGATTATGTATATGTAAATTGTATGGAGAAAATGCTTGAGGATCCGGATAAAGTGTCCCGGTTTGTCAGCGACCGTCATTTCGGCGTGGGCTCTGATGGATTGATCCTGATCTGTCCGTCGGATCAGGCGGATTTTCGGATGGCAATGTATAATGCGGACGGATCCGAAGGAGAGATGTGCGGAAACGGTATCCGCTGCGTGGCAAAGTATGTTTATGATTATGGTCTGACGGACCAAACAAGTATTTCCGTGGAGACAAAAGGTGGTATTAAGTATCTGGATCTCACTGTGAAGGAGGGAAAGGTATCTCTTGTGAAGGTGAATATGGGGTCTCCGATCTTAAAGCCTTCCCTGATCCCGATCCGCTCCGACAAAGAGCAGTTTGTGGATGAACCGGTTACGGTAGACGGAAAGGTTTACCGTATGACAGGCGTTTCCATGGGGAATCCGCATGTCGTGACATTTGTGGATGACACGGCATCACTCAATCTGGAAAAGATCGGACCGTCCTTTGAGAATCATGAATTGTTTCCGAACCGGATCAATACCGAGTTTGTGCAGGTATTAAGCCGCCATGAGATCAATATGAGAGTGTGGGAGCGCGGCTCCGGAGAGACTCTTGCGTGCGGAACAGGAACCTGTGCGTCTGCAGTGGCATGCGTATTAAACGGAAAGACCGATGAGCATCTGACCGTACATTTGCTGGGAGGAGATCTTGAGATCTTCTATGACCGCGCGAATGACACGGTATGGATGACCGGTCCGGCATCAGTTGTTTTCGATGGAGAGCTCAGCGAAGAATCAATTAAGAAAATAGGATAGAAGGAAAGGAAGAGATATCATGCAATTAAAAACATTGTTGGAGGATGTAGACTATCGGCTTGTACAGGGAGCAGGAAATCTCTGCGCTGATCTATGATTCCAGAAAAGCAGCACCGGGAGCTGTTTTTGTCTGCATCTGTGGTGCGGTAAGAGACGGACACGATTTTGCGGCGGAGGTAACACAGAACGGCTGCCCGGTGTTGATCGTGCAGAGGGACGTGGATGTGGCAGAGGACGTGACAGTGATCCGTGTGGAGGATACAAGACTGGCACTGGCACAGACCTCGGCAGCATTTTTCGGACATCCGGCAAGAGAGCTGACAACGATCGGTATCACCGGCACCAAGGGAAAGACAACAGCGACCTATATGGTACGTTCCATTCTTGAGCATTCCGGCTATAAGACAGGTCTGATCGGTACGATCGAGACGATCATCGGAGAGGAAAAGATCCCGTCTGCCAATACTACACCGGAGTCTTATGTGGTGCAGGAATCCTTCCGGAAGATGGTGGATGCCGGCTGTAAATGTGTTGTCATGGAGGTGTCCAGCCAGGGACTGATGTTGCACAGAGTCAGCGGCTTTGTGTTTGACTACGGTATCTTTACGAATCTGGAGCCGGATCATATCGGACCAAACGACCATAAGGATCTGGCAGATTATATCCACTGTAAGAGCCTGCTGTTTAAACAGTGCCGACAGGGTATTTTCAATGCCGATGATTCCCATCTGCAGGAGATATTAGAGGGACATACCTGTGAGGTGGAGACATACGGATTTTCAGAGGATGCAGATCTGCGTGCTTCCAATGTACATTTGATGGATAAGGGCGGTACACTCGGTGTGGCTTATCATATGAACGGCAAGCTTGATATGGATGTCGAGATCGATATTCCGGGCAAGTTCAGCGTTTATAATTCCATGACGGCGATCGCAATCTGCAGACATTTTGGCGTGAAGGAGGAGACAATTCTGGATTCTCTGTCAAAGATCCGTGTTAAGGGACGTGTAGAGATCGTTCCGGTATCATCAAAGTTTACACTGATGATCGATTATGCACATAATGCGATGAGTCTTGAGAGCCTTCTGTCAACCTTGAAGGAATATCATCCAAAGAGACTTGTCTGCCTGTTTGGATGCGGCGGCAACCGTTCCAGAGACCGCAGATTTCAGATGGGCGAGGTTTCCTCAAGACTTGCAGACTTGACGATCGTTACATCAGATAATCCGAGAAACGAGGAGCCGCAGGCGATCCTTGATGATATTGTGACCGGAGTGCAGAAGGCAGATGGCGAGTATGTAACGATCATTGACCGTGCGGAGGCGATCCGCTACGCAATTGAGAATGCGAAGGAGGGTGACGTTATCGTGCTTGCCGGCAAGGGGCATGAGGATTATCAGGAGATCAAAGGAAAGAAGCATCATATGGATGAGCGTGAGCTGGTAGCTGACGTTGTCCGTGATGGTAATTTTATTAAGTAAGGGAAAGAAGATTTATGATTTTTGCTGACGTGATAGTGGATATATCGGTCAAAAGCCTGGATCGTCCGTTTCAGTATATTGTGCCGGAGGAGATGATCGATGATGCCGTGATCGGTGCGATGGTCATCATCCCCTTTGGAAGCGGCAACCGGGAGCTTAAGGGCTATATCATCGGTCTGTCCGGTGAGGCAAAGTTTGACGTGGAAAGAACCAAAGCAATAAAGGAAATCGTGAAGCAGGGAGTGGTTGCAGAATCACACCTGCTTTCCCTTGCTTATTGGATCAAAGAAAATTACGGCTCCACAATGAACGATGCGATCAAAGCGGTGCTTCCGGTGCGGCGTGAGATCAAAAAGAAAGTAAGCAAAACCGTATATCCCTGCCAGACGCGCAGTGAACTGGAACAGACCATGCAGGAGTTTGCAAAAAAGCACAATCAGGCGAGAGTCCGGGTGCTGCAGGCACTTCTTAATCAGGAGGATTTTGAGCAGGGAATTCCTTATGAAAGGCTGAAACAGGAGGTTGGTACAACGATGGCAGTTCTGCACGGGCTTGAGGAAAAGGAAATCGTGTCCGTGACGGAGGAAAGGCAGTACCGCAATCCGGTCATGCGGGCAGGTGAAAGAGATCAACAACCGGTGTTAAATGACCAGCAGCGAAGGATTGTAGATACCGTGACCGGGGATTACCGGCAGGGTATCCGTAAAACATACCTGATCCATGGTGTGACAGGAAGCGGCAAAACAGAAGTCTATATGGGAATCATTGAGAAGGTGATTGCAGAGCATAAGCAGGTGATCGTGCTGATCCCCGAGATCGCGTTGACGTTCCAGACCGTGAGCCGTTTTTACCGGAGGTTTGGGGAGCGCGTATCGGTCATGCACTCCAGACTTTCTCAGGGAGAGAAGTTTGATCAGTTTGAACGTGCCAAGGCGGGGGATATTGATATTATGATCGGACCACGCTCGGCACTGTTTACGCCGTTTGAACATCTGGGACTGATCGTGATAGATGAGGAGCATGAGACAAGCTATCAGAGTGAAATGCCGCCGAAATACCACGCCAGAGAGGTGGCAGTACATAGGGCGTCTATGGTCGGTGCGAGTGTGATCTTAGGCTCTGCCACACCTTCTCTGGAATCCTACTATCGGGCACAAAAGGGGCGTTATACGTTATTTACACTGACAAAAAGGGCGGGAGGAGCCAGTCTTCCGAAGGTCTGGGTGACGGACCTTCGCGAGGAGCTGGAACGGAAGAACCGGTCAATCTTTGGCGGAAAGCTGATGGAGCTTATGCAGGACCGGCTTGCGAAAAAGGAACAGATCATCCTGTTTTTAAACCGGCGCGGCTATGCGGGTTCCGTGTCCTGCCGGAAGTGTGGTGAGGTCATCAAATGCCCGCACTGCTCCGTGTCGATGACAGCACATATGCATTATGGCAGACTCGAGCATCTGGTGTGTCATTACTGCGGCTATCAGGCAACGATGCCGGCTTTGTGTCCGAAATGCCGGTCGAGGTATATCGGAACCTTTGGCATCGGCACGCAGAAGGTGGAGCAGCTTGTCCGCGAACGTTTCCCACAGGCGCGTGTGCTACGGATGGATGCGGATACAACAACCGGCAAGGAAGGGCATGAAAAAATCCTTCGGGATTTTGCTGCGGGAAGTGCCGATATTCTGATCGGAACACAGATGATCGTGAAGGGACATGATTTTCCGAATGTAACGCTTGTAGGGATCCTTGCGGCGGATCTTTCCCTGAATGTGGGGGATTTCCGGGCAGCAGAGAGAACATATCAGCTTCTTGCACAGGCAGCAGGAAGAGCCGGGCGCGGTGAGAAGCCGGGAGATGTCGTGCTTCAGACATATCAGCCGGAGCATTACAGTATTGTTTCGGCTGCGAAGCAGGATTACCTCGGATTTTACGAGCAGGAACTGATCCAGAGACAAATCTTGCATTATCCGCCGGTTTCTAATATACTAGGGGTATTGGTGCTTTCCGAACAGCGTGGACATGCGCAGGAGCTTGCGGACAGGCTGGCAGAGCAGATGAGACGGTATGAGCAGGTAGTCATACTGGGACCGGCACCGGCATCCTTGTCCAAAGCGAAGGACGTATACCGGTATGTGATCTATGCTAAATGCGCAGATTACCGTATTCTGCGTCAGATCAAGAATGGACTGGAACAATATATGAAAGCACAGGAAACATACAGGGACTGCAGACTGCAGTTTGATTTTAATCTTTAAGTCAGGGAGCATTTCCCGGAGAAAGGCAGGTAACACTATGGCAATTCGTACAATACGAACCATTGGAGATGAATTATTATATCAGAAATCAAGGGAAGTTAAGAAAATGACCCCGAGAATACAGACACTGATCGAGGATATGTTAGAGACTATGTATGATGCGCAGGGCGTTGGTCTTGCGGCACCGCAGGTGGGTGTTTTGAAACGGATCGTTGTGATCGATGTGTCACCGGAGGGAAATCAGCCGATCATTCTGATCAATCCGGAGGTCATCGAAAAGTCCGGTGAGCAGACCGGTTACGAGGGATGCTTAAGTGTGCCGGGTAAAACGGGCATTGTTACAAGAGCCAATTACTGCAAGGTAAAGGCGTTAAATGAGAACATGGAAGAGATCATTGTCGAGGGAGAGGAGCTTTTGGCGAGAGCACTTCAGCATGAGATCGCTCATCTGGAGGGAGAGCTTTATGTTTCTCTGGTCGAGGGAGAGCTTCTGAACAATTCTGATCTGGAAGAAGAATAGACTTGTGGAGAGGTGACAGAGTATGAGAGTAGTATTTATGGGAACTCCGGATTTTGCCGTACCGACACTTGCGGCATTGTTAGAAAGCCGTCACGAAGTGGTCGGTGTTGTCACGCAGCCGGATCGTCCGAAAGGACGAAGCGGTAAGCTGCAGCCATCCCCGGTAAAGGAGAAGGCACTGGAGGCAGATGTGCCGGTGCTGCAGCCGGAAAAGGTAAAGGATCCGGCATTTTTGCCGGAGCTTGAGAAGCTTGTACCGGATGTGATCGTTGTCGTTGCGTTTGGACAGATTCTGCCGGAAAGCGTATTAAATCTTCCGAAATACGGCTGTATGAACGTGCATGCATCACTGCTGCCAAAGCTGCGCGGTGCTGCACCGATCCAGTGGTCCGTGATCGACGGTGACAAAGAAAGCGGCGTGACGATCATGCAGATGGATAAGGGACTGGATACCGGAGATATTCTTCTGGGGGAGAAGTATACGCTCGATCCGAAGGAGACCGGAGGAAGTCTGTTTGACAAGCTTTCCGGGCTTGGAGGACCACTTTTATTACAGGCTTTAGAGCAGGCGGAGCAGGGAACCTTATCTCCGGTACCGCAGGAGCATGAGAAACATACCTATGCCAAAATGCTTTCCAAAGCACTGGGGGAGATTGATTTTACAAAGGATGCGATTGTGATAGAAAGACTGATCCGTGGCTTAAATCCGTGGCCGAGTGCATATACGCATCTGGATGGCAAAATGCTTAAGCTCTGGGATGCTGATGTGAAGGCTCAGGAGCAGACACCGGCAGCGAAGCCGGGGCAGATCGTGGAGGTTGGAAAGGATTACTTTACGGTGCAGACCGGAAGAGATCTTCTGGTGATCCGTTCTCTGCAGCTAGAGGGTAAGAAACGCATGGATACAGAAGCGTTTCTGCGGGGATATTCTCTGACAGAGGAAAGTATTCTTTCGTGATAAGAGGATTTATTTGTGAAAGAACCCGTTAAGGGTTCTTTCATTTGTGTATATCGTTAGGGCATCGGGAAAGATGCGAATACAGAGATGGAGGATTCAGACGGAATGCCACAGGAGAGAAGACAAAATCAGTACACGGGAAAGAAGACAGGCGGAGCGGGCAGCCGGAGCGGGCAGATAAGAAGTGTAAGACAGCTTGCGCTGGAGGCGATGACAGCAGTAATGGATAACGGGGAATACTGTGATAAAGTGCTGCACCGCATATTGGAGCAACAGACGGGACTTGACCGGAGAGACAGAGCGTTTTTGATGCGTCTTGTCGAGGGAACGATCGAGCGCTGTGTGGAGATCGATTATGTAATCGACCGTTACTCCAAACTTCCGGTGGCAAAGCAGAAGCCGATGGTACGGCAGATCCTGCGTCTGGCAGTCTATCAGATCATGTATATGGATCAGGTGCCGGACAGTGCAGCGTGTAACGAAGCGGTCAGGCTTGCCTGCACGAATCATCTGATCCCGCTCAAGGGCTTTGTCAATGGTGTTTTGCGCAACGTGGTCCGTTTTCATGAGGATACACCGTACCCGATGGCAAAGGAGAATCTTGTGCGTCATCTCAGTGTGTGGTACTCCATGCCGGAATGGATCGTGACACGTTTTATGGAGCAGTACGGTCCACAG
>ENA-ORNW01003085-ORNW01003085.1-human-gut-metagenome-genome-assembly--contig:-NODE-3085-length-10074-cov-2.761952_pt1 | contig 10074 bp, 6 predicted proteins | sample MGYA00242121_ERZ509034 | MGnify/ENA primary metagenome ERZ509034 (study PRJEB26280, sample SAMEA2338689) | human gut metagenome | biome: human gut; feature: human-associated habitat; material: faeces... | reverse complement strand
AATGAATTTCTTAAATACTGTTTATTGGATTATCTGAAAGAAACGGACGCTGTTGGACGAGAGATATTATCACAAGATGAATTGAATAAATTGGAACATAGTTATTGCGGTGATTGGGAACAGCATAATGGAAGTATATATAATACTTTTGATAGTGTTGTTACTCATATCTGTTATGATCCTGAATTAAGAAAAGAACGTAAAGGAAGCGATGAAATTAGTCGGAAACTATATTATGATAGGATAAAATATGAAAATGGACTAAAAGAGCTAAGAAAAAATATGATACAAGTAACTTCATTTGCTAATATTGATGATTTTAAGTTGACTTCTTATATGGAATTATGGGCACATTATGCACAAAATCATGAAGGTTTTTGTGTTGAGTACGATTTAACACGACCTATTGCAGATTCAAGAGAAAATGCAATGATTCTAGGGGGATTATTGCATTGCGAATATGGAGCAAAACAGATTATTTTAAGTAAAAGAAAAATATACAAGTATATAAACAAAATCCCGCTTACAGCATATGAACAGATGGAACTTGATAAAAGTTTAATGCTGTCATTTATCACAAAATCTTCATCGTGGAAATATGAAAATGAATGGCGACTTTTGCTGCCTGTGGATATATGTAAAATATATGACAATATGATACCATTCTTCCCGATAAAGGCAATTTATATTGGATGCAGAATGCATAGGGATAATAGAGAGTATTTGTATTGTTTGGCAAAACGTAAAGATATTAAAGTTTATGATATGTCTATGCATGAATATAATTTTGAACTTGAAGGTGAGTATTGCGAAGCCGATATAAATAATTATTTTCAATCAAAGGAAGAGAAGAGACAGAGAGAGTTAAGAGATAGTAAATATAAGTTTTGGAAATAAAAATCAAATAAGATACTAAGAAAATTAGAAATGATAATTATGTTTAGAATATAGCTGTGTAGGAATGGAGATGACGCTATGGAACTTGAAATGGATGTAGAGGATTTATTAAACAAAAGAAAATTAGAATCAGACCGAATAGAGTTTAAGACTGGGTGGAATCCTGACGATATCTACCATAGTGTCTGTGCATTCGCAAATGATTATAATAATGATGGCGGCGGTTATATTGTTGTAGGCGTTGAGGAAGAAAATGGTGTTGCCAAGCGTCCGGTAAAGGGCTTACCTGAATATATGTTGGATTCAATACAGAAAGATATGTTGGGGTACAATAATTTGATTTCTCCACCCTACTTTCCACAGGGGATACCAGCAGAAGTAGATGGAAAATGGATTTTTGTAATTGTTGTTAGAACAGGACAGCAGCGACCTTATAAATCACCAGAGCATGTAACAAGTAAGAAAGAAAAGAAGTACAATTATTATATTCGTTATCAGACAAGTTCTGTTAAGGCAAATAGAGAACAGGAGCGAGAACTGATTAATATGTCAGATCAAACCCCGTTTGATTGCAGAGCAAACCATAAGGCAACATTTGAGGATATTTCACCGGTGCTGTTAGAAGATCATTTGAGAAAAACCGGTAGTAAGCTTGCTAAACAGGTAAGGGAACGTGGTGTTGAGAAAATACTTAATGATATGCAGCTATTGGTTGGTCCTCCAGAACTCAGATATATTCAGAATGTGGCAATTATGATGTTCTGTGAGCATCCAGAAAAATTCTTTGGATATACTTATGTACAGATGACCTCTTTTCCTAAAGGAAGCATTGAAAATCCAAGTATTAGTGAAGATTTCCCTAATATTACAGGTTCGGTGCCACAGATGATTCAGGCAACAATGGAAAGATTTCGTAATTTGATTATTCGAGAGAAGGTAATTAAAGTACCAAATCAGATGGAGGCGTTAAGGATATTCAATTATCCATATCAGGCGATAGAGGAGGCTGTTGTAAATGCCTTTTATCACAGAGATTATATGTCCTTTGAACCAGTAACTATAGAGATAGAGCCGGATTGCATAAATATAATGAATTTTCCGGGGATAGACAGATCTATTTCAGAGAAGACAATATCTGAGGGAAAGAGATTTGTTTCTAGGTATTATAGAAATAGACGACTTGGCGAGTTTTTAAAAGAACTGGATTTGTCAGAAGGTCATTCTTCAGGTATACCAACTATACAGGAAGAACTTGAAAAGAATGGCTCACCAAGAGCGGAGTTCTTTACGGATGAAGATAGACGAGCTATGAGAATAAGAATTCCAATCCACCCGGCATTTTTGGAAGCGGATGATGAAGTTTTGCTGCCAGATAGCTATGAGAAAGCGACGAAAAAATCATCAAAGAAAAAGATAGAACAATATGAAAAAATCTTAAAATTATTAAATGATGGTGAATGGCACAAAACAGCTGAAATAGCTGATAATCTGGGATTAAAGGATACTAGGACAAAGGAATTGTTAAAGGAATTAATTGCACTTGATAAACTCATTGATAATGGGAAAACAAAAGGCAAGTTGTATAGATTAAAATAATTCGTCGCTTTTTTCGTTGAAAAAGCGACGAAAAAAGCGACGAAAAATATCTTAAGCAGCTTCTTTAACTCCGTTGCCGAAGAAATCTTCATACCATACAAGGAACATGTAAATTGTCCATATCTTACGTGAATTATCGGCTTTACCTTCTTTGTGGTCATCAAGGTATTTAACAATCTCATCAGTGTTAAAATACTTTTCAGCAGCTTCACTTGTGAAAGCCTTTTTAATCATATTGTAGTACTTCTCATCCTTGAGCCAGATTCTGACAGGGAATCCAAGTTTCTTCTTCTCAGCAACCATGTCTGGAAGATGTCTATGGGCAGCCTGTCTCATGGCATACTTGGTATTACTCTTGTTAACCTTGTACTTAGTTGGAATAGTACGGGCAACATTGAATACTTCCTTATCAAGGAAAGGAACTCTTACCTCAAGAGAATGAGCCATACTCATCTTGTCAGCCTTAAGTAAGATATCGCCTATCAGCCAGAAATTGATATCAATATATTGCATCTTAGTAACATCATCCTTATCAGCAACCTTATCATAGAAAGGCTTTGTAAGTTCCTTATGGTCATACTTGCCGGTAGGATTCTTTAATATCCTGGCACGCTCTTTTTCATTGAACATGAAAGCATTACCTATGAATCTTTCTTCAACTGTCTTGCTTGCTCTGTTCAAGAAGCTTTTTCCCTTGAATTTGAATGGGATAGCGTTGGCAATATTGGCAAGTCCTTTTCTTAAGCCCTTAGGGAGCTTCTGAAATTCTGCAAGGTCAAGTGGTTCTCTGTAAATGTTATATCCACCGAAGAACTCGTCAGCACCTTCACCTGACATGGCAACCTTTACATGCTTGGCTGCTGTCTGGCTTACAAAGTAAAGTGCAATGGCAGCTAAAGGCTCGTCCATATGATACTGGATTTTAGGAATTGCAGCCCAGTATTCTTCACTTGAAACAAGCTTTGAATAATTGTCAATCTTAATCTTGTCAGATAAAGCTTTGGCATAGTCAATCTCGTTGTATTTTTCATAATCAAATCCAACAGTAAATGTTTTGTCACCGTTAAATGTAGCAGCAACATAGCTTGAATCAACACCGCTTGAGAGAAATGAACCAACCTCAACATCACTGATCTTATGGTGTTCAACTGAATCATGCATAACATCGTCGATTTCATCAACAAATTCATCTAAAGACTTGCTCTCATCAGCATCAAATGTTGGCTCCCAGTATCTTTCAATGTTAAGCTCGCCTTTGTGGAATGTAAAGCAGTGACCAGGCATCAACTTGAATATTCCTTTGAAAAATGTTTCATCAAGTACTGAGTACTGGAATGTGAGATAATTCTCAAGTGCAACAGGATTAACCTCTTTCTTATAAGCAGGATGCTCTAAGATACTTTTAATCTCTGAACCATATATCATGTTGCCGTCTGCAACTGTGTAGTAGAAAGGCTTGATTCCGAAGAAGTCTCTTGCTCCGAAAAGAGTTTCTTTTTCACTGTCCCAGATTACGAATGCAAACATTCCACGAAGCTTGTTAAGCATGTCCTTGCCATACTCCTCGTATGAGTGAATGAGAACTTCAGTATCTGAATTGTTAGCAAATACATGACCTTTCTCTATAAGGTCTTTTCTTAAATCCTGATAGTTATATATCTCACCGTTAAATGTTATTACTATCTTCTTATTTTCGTTAAACATAGGCTGGCTTCCGTTATCAAGGTCAATGATAGAAAGTCTTCTAAAGCCCATGTATGCTTTATCATCAATGTATTTACCAGCACTGTCAGGGCCTCTGTGAATAATTTTGTTCATCATGCGTTCAAGAACAGCATCACCATCAGCCAAGTATCCAGTAAAACCTGCGAATCCACACATGTATCTGTACCTCCATAATTATGACTGCACAATCTGTGCATTGTTAAATGTAGTGTGTAAAAATTACTTATGAATTATAACAAAGTAATCAGGCTAATACAAGTCAGTTTCTGTTTACAAAATATTTGAAATAAATTATAATAATTAATCAGGTAAGAAAAAGAAAGAGAGGTTCTTTATATTATGGACAAAATTAAGATGACAACTCCACTTGTAGAGATGGACGGAGATGAGATGACAAGAGTATTGTGGAAGCTTATCAAGGACGAGCTGCTCACTCCTTTTATTGACCTTAACACAGAATACTATGATTTAGGTCTTGTACATAGAAATGAGACTAATGATCAGGTAACTATAGATTCAGCAGAAGCTACTAAGAAGTATGGTGTTGCAGTAAAGTGTGCAACAATAACACCTAATGCAGCAAGAATGACAGAATATGACCTTAAAGAGATGTATAAGAGCCCTAACGGAACAATAAGAGCCATGCTTGATGGTACAGTATTCAGAGCTCCTATTATCGTTAAGGGTATTGAACCATATGTTAAGACATGGAAGAAGCCTATCACAATTGCAAGACATGCGTATGGTGATGTGTATAAGGCATCTGAGATGAAGGTTTCTGAGGCTGGTAAGGCAGAACTTGTATTTACTAACGAGGCTGGTGAAGAGACAAGAGAGCTTATTCATAACTTTAAGGGTGCAGGAGTTCTTCAGGGAATGCACAATCTCAACGATTCTATCGAGAGCTTTGCAAGAAGCTGCTTTAATTTTGCACTTGAGACAAAGCAGGATCTCTGGTTTGCAACTAAGGATACAATTTCTAAAAAGTATGACCATACATTTAAGGACATATTCCAGGAGATATTTGATGCTGAGTATAAGGATAAGTTTGAAGAAGCTGGCATAACATACTTCTATACTCTTATAGATGATGCAGTAGCAAGAGTTATCCGTTCAGAGGGTGGATATATCTGGGCTTGCAAGAACTATGATGGAGATGTTATGAGTGATATGGTAGCCACAGCATTTGGTTCACTTTCAATGATGACTTCTGTTCTTGTATCACCTAATGGATACTATGAGTATGAGGCTGCACACGGAACAGTACAGAGACATTATTATAAGCATCTTAAGGGTGAAGAAACATCTACTAACCCTATTGCTACTATATTCGCATGGACAGGCGCTTTAAGAAAAAGAGGAGAGCTGGATAATATTCCTGAACTTGGAAAATTTGCTGATACTCTTGAGCGTGCATGCATTAAGACTATTGAAGATGGAAAGATGACAAAGGATCTTGCACTTATTACAACAATGGAGAATCCTGTAACACTTAATACACAGGATTTCATCAGTGCAATAAGAAAGACTCTTGAGGAGCTCCTTTAATTAAGGGGAGAATTTTCCATTTAATGATGGAGGGTACATTATGTCACATATAATGGGTATAACATTTAGAAGTATGAATATAAGCCAGCTTGTTATATGGTTTTTTATATACAGCTTTCTTGGATGGTGTATGGAATGTGTGGTTATCAGAAAGCAGCTTGGTTACTGGGAAAACAGGGGCTTTGCCAAGCTGCCGTTCTGTGTAATATATGGTTTCGGGACACTGATTGCTTTTAATATTTTTAAGCCAATAGAGCATAATTATATTGCACTATATATTTTTGGATGTATATGTGCTACAGCATTTGAGTACCTTACAGCACAGGTTATGTTAAAACTGTTTGGTGAAGTGTGGTGGAATTATGATCATCTTAAGTTTAATTACAAAGGCATCATATGCTTACAGTCAACACTTGCCTGGGGGTTGTTGCCGTATTTATATTCGGATTTTTGAATAAATTTGTGGAGCGTTTTGTATTCTCAATCGATTACAGGATTGCCAGTGTTATGGCAATGATTGTCTTTTCATATACTGCGGATTTTATGCAGAGTTTTTCGGAAAGTCTTAATATGCAGAATATGGATATCAAAGCGGAGATGAGAAAGTTTATTAAGATGTTTCACAGATAATCAGCATCTTATTGACAATTGATTCGGGGATAATTATATGATTTTTAAAAAGTTACGAAACAATTTTAGTCTTTTAATTGACAGCAGCAGGCATGTATGGACATTTGAACTGGCATACAAGCTTGTTGCTTTTGCTGTTATATTCCCCATTGTTTTATTTACAATTAATTTTCTTATGAAGATAGCAGGAGTGAACTATCTTACTAATGAATATATTCAGAGAGCAATGACACACCCTGTAGTCATATTTGCAATTTTTCTTGCTATGGGTATATTTGTATTCTATTGCACTTATGAGATGACATATCTCTCAGTCTGTTTCGAGACAAAGAGAACATCATGTAATGCATCTGTTGTTGATATATTTTATAATTCTTATAAGGTTTTTAAAAATGTTTTTAAGCCAAGACATGTAGGTCTGAGTATATTTTACTTCATATCAATTCTGGCTTCCAATGTAACTGTATGGTTTAATGTCTTATACAGTGAGACTAATACTAACTTAATTAAAATGTATATCATTAGGAATCACTGGTATATTAAGGCTGAAGTTATATTTATGTTTGTCATTATATACGCAATTGTAATTCCTGGAATATATGCAATGAATATATGCATGATGGAAGGACTGGGATTTAGGGAAGCATATAAGAAAAGTGCCCATATGGTTAAGAAGCATCCAATGGGAACAATATCAGCACTTGTTGTGTATAATCTGGTTATGCTTGCAATTATTGGAATAACTTATGTGCTTATATCAGTATTTCTTGTTGCAGGTGTTAAGATTCTTAATATGGCATATCTTGGAAATGCTATATTTCTGTCTGCATTAAGGACAGAAAGACTAATTATAAAATGTATTCTTGTATGTGTAGCAATACCACTGTCTTTTTCGGCTATTTCACATATGTATTACAAATATACTGATGTAGACGATATTACATTTGAGTTCACAGATATACAGGAAGGTCCTGCAAAAAGAAGAAAGATAATATATAGTATTGTTTTAACTGCTGCTGTTGTTGCAGATGCATTTTATCTAATAATGACATTTAACAATAATCCATTTGAAAATGTAGCTATCTTTCATGAGACTAAGGTTATGGCTCACAGAGGGGCTTCAACAGAGACACCTGAGAATACGATGGCCGCATTCCAGAAAGCTATAGATGATATGGCAGATTATATTGAACTTGATGTACAGCTTACAAGTGATGGAGAAGTCATAGTGATGCATGATTCTAATGCATATCGTACAACAGGTGTGGATGAAAATATTGTAAATATGACATATAAAGAGGTTAGAAGGCTGGATGCAGGTTCATGGTATTCAGATGAATATAAAGGTGAGAAAGTACCAGGACTTAGAGAAGTACTAGAACTTGCACAGGGAAAGATAAAGCTTAATATAGAATTAAAGCCTGCTGATAATGGAGAAGAACTTGCAAGGAAAACGGTCGCTCTTATTGAAAAATATAATATGGAGAATGATTGCGTAATAACATCATTTAGCAGTTCAGCTTTATCGGCAGCAAAATCATGTGATGAAAATATTAGAGTCGGATATATATTATCAGCGGCGTATGGCGATTATTATGATATGAAAAATATAGATTTCTTTAGTGTTAATGCAGCATTTTTATCAAAGAGAACTATTGATGCAATTCATAATTCAGGTAAACAAGTGTATGCGTGGACGGTTAATAATAAAGATTCTATCAAGAACCTGACTAATAAAGGCGTTGACGGCGTCATCACAGATAATCCGGTTCTTGCAAGGGAAACAATATATTCAAGAGATACATCAGAAACTATTGTTAACATGATAAGGTATGTGTTTAATCAGTAGAATGGGGGCATATGTATGGAAAGAGGAATAGGAACTTCAAGAGGAATTGGCATAGGACATGTTCTTATTGTTTATAATGCCAGTGCTGTTGTAAACAGGGGAACGCATTATAACGCAGACGAAGAGAAGAAAAGATTCTTTGAGGCCAGAAAAACATTTATAGAGCAGACGGAAGAATTATTATCTGAACTGGAGAAAAAACTTGGTGAGTCTGACAAGGATGCACTGGTGCTTAAGAATCAGATATATCTTGCAAGAGATATAACAACAGAGAATGAAGTCGTTGCTGCAATTGATAATAGTCACATATGTGCAGAAGCAGCTTTTGATGATGTGTGTAATAAGCTCATTCAATTGTTTTCTTCAATGGATAATCCTGATATGCAGCAACGTGTTACTGATATTCAGGATATGAGAGAAAGAATGATACAGATATTGCAGGGAACGAAAGCGTTTGACCTTACTAATCTTCCAGATAATACTGTTATTGTTGCAGATGAGATTAAGCCATCTATGACAGCTTCCATGGACATAGCACATGTTGCAGGTATTGTTGCAGAAAAAGGCGGCGATACGGCACATGCTTCAATTCTTGCAAGAGCACTTGAGATTCCGGCAGTACTTAGTGTGAAGGGAATACTTCAGAAAGTAAAAAACGGAGATTCTATAATAATAGACGGAGCTTATGGAGAAGTTTTTATTAATCCAACACAGCGTACATTTTCTATATATGAAAAGAAAAAGAAGAAATATGAAGAACACATTGAGGAATTGAAGACATTTATTAATAAAAGCACAGAGACAGCTGATGGGAAAAAGGTTATGCTTGCTGCCAATATTGGTGGAGCTGATGAAGCAGCTAAGGCTGTTAAGGCTGGAGCTGAAGGTGTGGGACTTTTCAGGACTGAGTTTCTTTTTCTTAATAAGAATGCGCTGCCGACAGAGGAAGAACAGTTTGAGGAATATAAAAAGGCGGCAGTGCTGACAAAAGGTATGCCGCTTACAATAAGAACACTTGATATTGGTGGAGATAAGGATATTCCGTACATGGGACTTACGAAAGAAACCAATCCTTTTTTAGGATATCGTGCAATAAGATTCTGCCTTGACAGAGTTGATATATTCACAACACAACTCCGTGCGATATTAAGAGCCAGTGCATATGGCTCTATAAGAATTATGATACCTATGATTACGTCAGTTAATGAAGTAAGACAGGTTAAAGATATGATTAAGAAAATATGCAGCGACCTTGACCATAATGGAATTAGTTATGACAAGAATATCCAGACAGGCGTTATGATTGAGACTCCGGCAGCAGCTATTATGGCAGATGCTATAGCACAGGAGGTTGATTTCTTTTCAATTGGTACTAATGATCTTACACAGTATACAATTGCAGTAGACAGATGCAATGAAAATGTAGCATATCTGTATTCTGCATTCAATCCGGCAGTGTTAAGACTTATAAGAAGGATAATAGAATGTGCTCATAATGCAGGTATTGAAGCCGGAATGTGTGGTGAGGCAGCTGCAAATGCTTTAATGGCACCGATATTGTTATCATTTGGTCTGGATGAATTCTCAGTATCAACAGGAAAGGTATTAGAGACGAGAAAGACAATTGCAGACTGGTCACTTAAAGAAGCCGGACTTGTAACAGATAAGGTTATGTCAATGGCAACTGAGAAGGAAGTAACAGACTATCTTAGTGATTATTTGTCAGAAAGAAATAAAAAATAAAAGGAAATATATATATATGACAGTTTATGAAACAGATGAGATTATTGAGAGAGTTATTCTGGTTGGAGTAGCATTTGACACAGATG
>ENA-ORNW01003084-ORNW01003084.1-human-gut-metagenome-genome-assembly--contig:-NODE-3084-length-10080-cov-3.205985_pt1 | contig 10080 bp, 14 predicted proteins | sample MGYA00242121_ERZ509034 | MGnify/ENA primary metagenome ERZ509034 (study PRJEB26280, sample SAMEA2338689) | human gut metagenome | biome: human gut; feature: human-associated habitat; material: faeces... | reverse complement strand
GCGCAGATGTCCCTGTCGGAATATCTGAAACAAGGGGATGTCGCTATCGACCTGACGGCAAAGGATGTTGTAATACCGATTGATGTGGCGGTCAGTACCGCCGAGATAACCGTGACGGTAAACGACTGGAACGACGGCGCGGTGCAAATACCGATGGTGGGACACTAAAATGTAACGATCATGGCAAAACTAACAGACAGAATAAAAAAGGCGTTCCGGGATTTCTGGAACAGCATTCCGATGAGCGTGTATGTTGCGCTGGACGCAAGCGGCGAAGCCGTCGAAATGAAAGGCGGGGATGGGCAGTATTCATCCCCCAATAAGACAGACAGGGGACAAACTGGTTATAAGGCATTCGTGAAACACCTTGTAAAACGGTACGGCGGAAGCGACTATATCCCTGATTTTAATATCCGGAGATTCGATTTTCCCAACCAATGGAAAGTCCCCGTATTCGGTAAGGATACCAAGCATTACTACCGGAACAAACTGCTGTCCGCCGCCGAGAAACAGAACGTAGCGCCCAGTCAGCCTATTTCGCTCCGGGACGCCGTATATATCATCAAGTCGGGCCTGCCGCTGTTCGACCCGTCCACCGAGCATGGCAAGCTGACCCGGCGCAAAGATTACAAGGAGTTTATCGCTCACAACGAGCAAGGCCGTTGGAAAGAGTTTATGCGGGGTAAGGAAAACAGGTACACCGCCGTGGCGACCGACCAGGGCGTCATGCTGTTCTCGCAGACCCGAATGGGGGAAAAGGCATTGCATACCTACCTGCAAGAGTGCGCCGGGAATTTCTTTAACCCGACCCGCAGCACCGAATCGCTGAAAATCTATGAGGTGGTCAATCCCACGGCGGACGTAGCGGCCAAAGCCGACAACTATATCGAGCGGGTATCCCGGCGGGACGAGCGTTCGGATTCTCCCGGTTTGTTCTACTCAAAGCATGGTACGACCCCGGAAAAGATGCTTTCGCCGGAGATACTTGCCGGGGCCGTCTGCACGGAGAAGTACGATATGCGGCCCGACTTCCACAACTTCGACCGCTTTACGGGCGACAATACATTGAAAATAGACGCGAAAAGCTATGAAATCGCCTCGCTGCTCTATATCTCCGAGAACGGTTATGCCGACCATCTGGCCACAGACTATTTTCACCCGTTCGATCACAAGGCCGACTTTAAGCCGCTGGCAGACAAGATCAATGATACCATGCAGGCCAAAGGGGAAAATCCGCAGTCCGATCATGACTTCGGCTATGCCGCCTTGCAAAAGGAAGCGAAAACGCTGGCGGGCGATATACTGGAAAGCCAGTACCATATCCGCGATGGGGAGTTTGCCCTGGGACAGACTCGTAGCAATATTATCCCACTTAACCGCACGGTGGAGCAAGAACACAAGCCCAAAATCGTGGAGATGGCTGCCGAGCGTAAGCGCCCGGTAATGAAACAGCCAGCCTCCGCGCCGAAGAAAGCCCCCCGGCGGGTTCCGGCGATGAAACCCGCACACAAAAACCCGGTTATTTCTTAATCCCGAAAACTGTACGACATGAAAGAGAAAACAGCGATGAACAACCCCCAGCCGGGGAGCGTCTTTATGACCGTGAGCGCATTTTACCAACCCATGTTTATAGCCGATGATTCTATGGGAAAATATGACTTCGCTCAATTTATAAAGGACACCGTGAAATTCTATTGCACGGATAGAAAGTATTTACCGGATTACTGACTGTTCCGCTGCGATCTGCCGGATAAAAATATGATCCCTGATCTTGCGACATTCGAGAATGAGGGCTACCCCCAACGCATTGGTGAAATGATGGGCAAACAGAATTTAGGGCCAACCGAGGTACTGCGCCTCCGGGATGCCGCCTTTTGCCTGGAGCATGGAATCGACCCGCTTTCGGATGCCGGACGGCATCATAATCTGATTCATAATCCGGACTATATCGCCGAGGCTCACCGCTATGGAACCGGGCTTCATGTGATATGCGCCGGAGAAGCCGTGTTCCCTACATGAACGGCAATCGAAAGTGCGGAAGGCATTTTACTGTTTACCGACCGCGACAATGCTACGGCATGGCTTCAGTATCAGGCCGATCATTTTTTCGACAAGGATTATACAACCGACCGCCTGCGGATCTGGAATGTGGCCGGGTTGAACCCGGACTTACTATCGCAGGTCAATTCCTGCAAGCTACCCGAAGAACTGGCCTCGACCTCGTTCGCCAAAACCATTGATGCCGTCGGCACGTCCGAAACGCTCAAGCATGGCATCTGCCGGGCGGAGTATGATATGGGGCCGAGTTTGTCGAACTTTATTGCGTTCATGGATTCCGACCAGCACGATCCGCTGAGGTTAAGTGTCCGGAATAAGAAACTCACGCAACTGCTCTATATCGGTGAAACGGGTGAGTTACCCCAAAACTTTAACCGGCTCGACTGGTTCGGTACCACATTGAGTCGTATGCACGATCCTCTTATCCGGCAACGTTATTCGACCGATCAAATCAAGGAGATAGCACACTCATTGACCAAGATGATATATCCCGATATAAGGGTTTCTCAAAATAGTTTTACCCACAAAACGCGGCAGGAAAGGCGTAATAACGTCGATTCTTTATGCAAGACAGCAACGGACGATACGGGCTATACACGTCGGGCTGTACCTGCTCAACGGCAAGGAAGAGTAAAACGAATACCGAGTCTATAAAATATGGAAAAGAAAAACGACAACACCACGACCATTGAGCTTGGGGCTAATTTAGGTAAAACCTCTGCATTCCGAGAATGGCTCTTAGGGGATTCGGGGCCAAACGATGGCTACTTTATGACAAACTCCGATTTTCATGGATATTGGATGACGCCGAGTAACGACGGAGATAAAGGTTATCTGAACTTCGTATTGAATAGGCTGGAAGGAATATTATCGGGGCTTCCGATTTCAGACGGTCTGATGATGCACTATCAACGGAATTGCGACACGTTCGTTCAAGTAGACGCCCAGGCCGCAAACCCGCCCCGCGACATAACCCTAATCGGATTGGATGGGTTGCATTTCAAACATATGCTGACCGTCGAAAGCGCCGCCTACTGTATTCTGCATGACATTCCCCTGCTGGATGCGGGCAAGGATACGACTTTGTTCACTAAAAGGGAAGGCTATTTCAAGGAGATCATGGAAATTTCCAACTGGTTTCCCGACTTGAAAGAAAAACTCCCGGCATTGCGAAAAAGCATTGAAAAGAATGTGCCGGAACCGGGCAGTATCCATATTACCTATAATGGGCAACTGTATCCTTTGCGTATATCGACCGATGGCCCGGGTATGGAAGGGTTTAAAAGCTATTTGTCCGAAGAGATGCGCAAGGTAAAACCCGGAGAACCTTTACCTGACAAGATGTTCGTCCATTATGATTTACCAGACATTTCGGGTCTGCATTATTCAGATGGTGAGGATAAAAACGAGTTTCTTACGCATAAACTCTATAATAGGCTGATAAATCAGGAAGGGACGATACCTATGGTTATCGTTCATTTACACGAAGCTATGTATAGCGTACAAAACGATATTCCACTTCTCTCATGCGACGCCAGGAGGCAATTTGAAAGACCGGACTATTTTGATAAATGCAATGAAATGCGTCGCTCCGCCCCCGATCTTTCGGCAAAGCTCGACGCCCTGCAAGGCCGTGAAGAGGAAGAGCCGAACAAGGCCCGCCATGTTCCCGCCCGATCCGTAAAACCAAAGAAGCAAGGCCCTAAAGTATAAATTATCAAACTCTAAGGTAATGAACGGAAAAATCAATAAACCGAAAGGTGGTAACGTCTACCTCACTATCAATAGCGAGAACAAGATAATCGACATTCTTAAATCGACTGCCGGGATAGATGGCTTCCGCGCGTTTATAGATCGGAATGTCGAACGGGTGATGAACAAAGGTGTCATCCCGGATGCCTGAATGATTTTGTACGAAGAGCTTGATTTAGACCGAGTGGCGATTATCAGGGATGAAGATACCAACGAGTTGTATATCCAATTAAGTGAATTAATATTCGCTAAGGCTGAACCGAAGTTAGTCATGACTATGAAGGGTGCTCTTTACTGTCGCAAATATGGCCTCGATCCGATAACTGTGCCTATGGCGGATTTTTCCGATACGAATGAGAAATACCGTACGCTCCGCAATACAGATATACCGCTTTATCAGGAAGAGCTGACAACTTCTTGTAAAGCCGTGGAAACGGAGAAAGGAGTTTTGCTTTTCAGCGATGACAATCGCGGAATAAGTCAATTTCACGAATATCTCCAATATTTGGCTGATAACTTTTATGAGCCGGATTTCGGTATAAACACCTTACGGATTTACGACCTGAACTTACCTTCAGATAAATTACCCGAAGAGATCAACCGATGTTTCAACTACGAAAGACCGGAATGAAAGCACGCAACACTGAATGACCCTATTCCGGAGAGTGCCTATGTTGCCAATAGTGTTTTGGAGAATGGCTGTTATGTGCGGGAATTTGATATGCGGGCTACCAGGGAGAATTACATACAGTTTGTTAATCACAATGGCGAAGATTTTCTTGCTGTTCTCCCTGATGATTATAATATCGCGGCCCTGCAATTCATTACATGCAACTACTATCAAGAGGATATAGGTCATAATATATACTATCCGGGGTTTTTCAGATATTCAGGGGAGTTTGATATTTTGCTGGATCGTTATATGGACAGCAAAACGGATGCGGCGGAAGAAAAAATAATCCGTCGGATGCGTTCTCTGGCTAAGAAGATTCTGGATCGGGATTTTCCGGATAGGCGCAAACCGACCTGTGTGGTTCCTGAAATGCAATGGCGGGGATTGATGCAATATTGCGACCGGGATGCTTTTGATGCTCTGGTAAAAGCCGAAACTCCACGCCACGCCCCCTCTGTCTCCCCGAAAAAAAACAATGGTCAAACCCTTTAAACCCCTAATATCATGCCGCAACAATCTAATAACTTCAGTGACCTGTACTTAACACTGAGTCCCGGTCACGACTCGCTGCATATCGTCCGTTGCGACGATGGCCGTGAGGGATTCCGCGATTTCATTGAAAAAAATATAGACCGAGCGTTAAAAGAGCCGATTGTTTCGGATAACTGATTGCTGCATTACCGCCTATTGGAGAGTGATATGCAGAAGGTTCCCCAACTGGCGGAACGATCCTGCCGGGAGTATTTCAGCCGCTTATCCCCTAAACTCTCCGAACGGGGCATCACTCCGGCAAACGTTGTCAGACTACGGGATGCGGTGTATTGTCGGGAGAAAAACATACCGCTGCTGACGCCTGAAGCTACATATTCGGTCATATCCAAACGTGACGACTATATGGATACGCAGATGGGATACGGGGCCTATATTCCGGAATTAAAGGGCGTCCTGCCGGACTTCCGTGCCTGCAATGCCGTGGAGCTTTCGGAAGGTGTATTGTTGTTTAGTCTGACGGTTAAGGGGGATAAGTTATTACAGACACTTATGCGGGATATAGCATCCAATTTCTTTGATTCCCGGATGAACCAATCCGTTATGAAGTTTCATCAAGTGCCCCTGTTCGACCCGTTTTGGAAACCGTATGTGGATAGATATAAGCAGGGGATGATCGTGGACAATTGGGAGCCGGCAGTTGAAAGTACAGTCACCGCGGGTAAATCGGTGCTGCGCAATGGTATTGCCACGGGGGAATTTGACCTTTCGCCGACGCCCAAAACCTATTGGGAGTTGGCCAAAGCGGATATTTTCGGACACAAGCGTTTTGATGATGAGGAATCCAACCGGGTAATAGCGCATTTGCTCTATATCAACGAGCATGGACAACTGCCAGATCCGAAAATATCAGGGATTTGTCGCACTATTCAAGCTTTGGAATATTTCTTCCGTGACGAGGGGCCGGATGCGCTCAAGACTAAGGCCGGAGAATTACTGAAACTGGATTGTCCGAATCTTCGCCAGCCCCCTTCCAAACAAATTCCGCATGTGCCCTCCATACCCTTTAAGAAAGGAACGGGCTTAAGCTGCGGGTAATAATAACTTACAATTAAATATCGCACTACAATGGAAACAACACAAGAAAAGAAGTCCGGTATCTGTATGGTATGGGACGCACAAGCCAATACTCTCGCTGTAATTCGTACAGAGGAAGGCGAAGCCGGATTCCAGAAATTCATGGCAAATTACTTATCTACACTTACGCCGGGCGAGAATTTACCTATGAGAACGATGCTTTATTTCAACCAGCCCGAAATAGTCCAGTCCATGCCCGAATTAGAACCGGAAGCAATAAAAGATTATTTAATTAATAAGGCTCCGTTTATGGATCGGGAGGGAATGCTGCCTGTTTACTCCTTATCAGGGGCCAATGCTTTGTATTGCGTGCAAAATGACATTCCGCTGCTTTCGGTCGATGCAAATGAGATGCTGCTGAGTTTGCGCCCCGGTTATAAAAACGAGATTACGCAAATTGAGAAAAGCGTTCCCGATTTGTCTGAAAAACTCGCGCGATTACAGGCCGGGTATCAATATCCCGATATGAAACCTGTCGACTTTTATTTGCTTGCCGAAGAGCATAATTATTTTCGGGCCTACGGAAGCGGCAACGGTGATGGGGGATTCCGGAATTTTATGCTCGATCAGCTTGCGACAACCTATGAACCTAACAGGCCGTTACCGGAAGCCGTTTTTATACACCATGAAATGTGCGGATCAGGCAATATTCCCCGGTTTGAAAAAAGAGAACTGGATAAGTATTTAGTGATTAGGTTCGGAACGATAGTAGGTCGGAATGAATCGCCTGACATAAAAACGGTAAGCCTGAAAGACGCTGTTTACTGCGTAGCCAATGATATTCCGCTGTTATCGAAAGAGGCCGATAATATCAGTGAACACCCTTTTTATAAAATGGATAGCTTACTCACCTCCATGTCGATGCCGGATATTTCGGAGAAAATTGCCAAACTGCGCAAAGATACGGTTCCGCGCCATGTGCCGTCCATAAAGCCTCCCCAAAAGGGAAAGGAGATAAAAAGATAAAAATTAAAGACCATGAACTACATAACAATAGAAGAAAAAGCCTGGTTAAACTTAATCAATTTAGTCAGGGTGCTTACGCAGAAAGTAGAGCTACTATCAAACCAAATCAATCCAACCGAAAAAAAGAAATGATTAGACGGGAAAGAGGTTTGCTCGATACTCAATATTTCCACTCGGGCTCTTCAATCGTATAGAGATAACGGTATAATCGGATATACTTACGTAGGGCGTAAGTGTCTGTATAAACCGGATGAAATCAAAACCATGTTAGACGATACCTTAAAATCGAAATGCAATGTATAAAAAAGGAGAAGAAGAAGGTTATATAGAAAGAACTTCAAAAACCTACAAAGAATTGATGAGTGGATTAGCCAATGCTAACCAGCAAGTCGATCAAATGAACGCATCCTATAAGCCAGGGTTGGATGGCGAGAAATATTACACCGGAGCCGAAGTGATGTCCATGCTCCATATCACTCGCAGAACCTTACAAGAGTATAGGGACAAATGATTGATACCTTATACAACTATTGGCGGAACTATTCTTTATCCAGAGTCAAAGATGCAAGAAGTGTTAGATCGAAACTATTATAAGCCGCCTGAATAAAAAAAACGTATAAATATTGCATAAAAAATTTGGACGTTATGCCCGGAAATATTACCTTTGTGCTACCAAAAGATAAAAGCTATACAGCGTATTGCAATGCGGATTTATTTGGCAAAATTGTAGGCCAAGCTAAATTTTGATTTTGTACTAAGCTGTGAAATAGTTGGTTTTATTAGAAATTTCGAGCCCCAGACGGATCACTTTCAAACTCCTGAGGGAGCACAAAATTCAAATGAAGCCTCTGGAAAGAGGCTTCATTTATTGTGTAGATTGGGGTTATGTACTGAAAATCATTTGAACTGTGTAGCCAATACTTCCTTTTTGGTTGCATTCATTCGGGTCCACCACTTCCTGAGAGCAGCGTCATCGCCAGCCTGTCCGTATGCCGGGAACATCAGGCAGAACAGAATGGAACAAACAAGGCCGAATCATCAAAGGGAATGATTCGGCCGATAGAAAACCGGAATATTTCCGGCTGTTCAGTGCTATAAATTATTTTACCCCGAGGAATTTGAACGGCTGTGCTTCCGTGAACCGGTCGGTGGCGTTCCCGGCGTAGGTCGTTCCTCCGACGAGGTCCAGCATTTGGGTCGGAGCTCCTTCCGAAAAGTCAACCTCTTTAAAATCGACCCAGAATACATTGGGGTAAAGAGTGGATTCAAAGAAGTAAATCAGGTTTTTCTGGTCGGAGACCGTCCTCCAGCGAGTCGATGAAATGTTCGGCTCGTCAGGCGTGCTGATACCATAGGGGACGGAAGTGTTACGGATAACGCTGAATACGCTTGCGGTGGCGATTCGCTGGTCGTCGGTTTTCGGAACGGCGTTCACGTAAAACGAGGCCCGGACGAACCTGTCTGCGGCCCGGTTGGTACCCGGCAGGAAGGTGGTGCCCCCGATGTTTTTCCAGTATTCGTTCAGCGCGAGTTGCTGGTCGAATACCGGTGAATTGGTCATAACCTGGTAGCTGCGGTCGTGGTGAACGGTCAGTTTGCCGCCGAGGTATTCGAATATGGCGCTGTCGCCGGTAGCATCCGAGATGGCCAGGTGCAGCGTCGCAAACCGCGATCCGTCGGGCATCAGGCTCGAGACCACTTCGAATTTCTCCTGGGAGAGGTCGTCGACTGCTTCGGAAACCGTCGCATAATTGTCGAGGACATATTGCACCCACGCCGCGATGGTCAGTCCCGGTTTGGTGCCGCTCCATTTCGGATAGGAGGATTCGGCCAGCCAAAGCAGGTTGGCGACCAATCCCCGTTCATTCATGCCGTCCGTGCTGCATATGTCGTAGGCCGAAGCGATCACGCTGCCGTATTTCGACTTCCACAGTACCGGATTATTGCCGGCTTCACCGCTACGGTCCATGCCGCGCGGGAAAATCCACAAATTGCTCCGGCACTCCTCTTTCCAGTCCATCGACCTTCCGGTGAGGATCGTTGCGTTGGTTCCTTGATAAACGACTCTGGTACACATAAAATGCAAGGTGTGAGTGAAATACTATTATGATTGAGACACTATTTTGTATTCATCCGGTAGCTCAGTGCGCCGGACGGACAGCAGTTGATCTGCGCGATCAGCCGGTCTGTCGGAGCGTTTTCGATCCTGAGCCAGGGGCGTTCTTTGGGACGGTATACCTGAGGCAGCATTTTGACGCAGATCCCTGCATGCTGGCAGACCTCGGGCTGCCAGATGATGGTCAGTTCGTCGTTTGAATATTCGATTTTCTTTCCCATGAGGATGTCTTGTTTAAAGCCGTTGCGGGTCAGCCGATATTGATGCCTTGCATCACAATACGTTTCCAGTCCGGATGTTTTTGGATATAACCGGCCACGAAAGGACATAGCGGGACAAGCCGGAGTCCCTGCCGCTCGATATCTTTCAAAGCCTGTTCGACGAGCTGGCTGCCGATGCCCTTGCCTTCGAGTGCGGACGGCACCTCGGTATGCGTCAGGTATATCTCCCCGTTTTTGTTCTTGATGTATTCGATTTTCGGGGTCAGGTTGCCGACATGCAGTTCATACTGCTTTTTTTCGGTGTTATCGGTGAATGGGTATGTTTCCATAATCCGGGTGTTAAGGCTTGGTTTGCCAATATTCAAGCAATATGCTTGCCAACCCGGACGAACGGAGGATTATTTGTAGTCGAGGCCCGATTTGCGGGCTTGTGAGTGCTGGAATTGGCGGCGGATGCGGTAGAGCGTTCCGTCTTTGAGCAGCCGGGCTCCGGTTTGCCGGAAACGGAACGATACGCCGCGTTCGACACATTGCCTGCGCAGATCGAGCACCCATTCGAAAGAACAGGTACGCGCTTCGAGGCCCGATTCGCCTCCGGCGACCAGTTGTTCGAACCACGGGCCGGGCCACGGCGAAAGGTCGATCGGTCCGAGCAGCGGTTCGCAGAT
>ENA-ORNW01003068-ORNW01003068.1-human-gut-metagenome-genome-assembly--contig:-NODE-3068-length-10113-cov-1.933983_pt1 | contig 10113 bp, 6 predicted proteins | sample MGYA00242121_ERZ509034 | MGnify/ENA primary metagenome ERZ509034 (study PRJEB26280, sample SAMEA2338689) | human gut metagenome | biome: human gut; feature: human-associated habitat; material: faeces... | reverse complement strand
TCAGGTACTTGACACAGTAAGAGGTATCTAATCCCCCGCTATATGCTAAAACTACTTTTTTCATGAATATAAATTACAAGTTACAAATTTGCCGTATGTTTCATGGCAGAGCGAGAAACCGGTAACCCGCAAACCGCCAACGTGGACCCCACAACATGACGCAGATGCTTGAACAAAGGCAATGACCTCCCCTTAGCCGCCTTTTTAGCCGCCGCCTGTTGTCTGGCCACGACCTCCGGATCATAAATCATTCCGGTACAAAGACACTTGGTCATGTTCGTCCGCTGCAATATGTCATAATTCACGCAAGACTTGCATCCGGCCCAAAACTCCTCGTCATCCGTGAGTTTGGCAAAAGTAACAGGCACGTAACCCAATGAAGTATTGATTCGCATCACCTGCTCACCAGTTGTCAAGCCGAAAAGCTTTGCTTGTGGGAATCGCCTTCGCGACAGATGAAAAGCAGCCTCCTTTATTTGTTTTGCTACTCCCAATCCCCGGTACGCCGGTACCACGATTAACCCGGAGTTCGCCACGAATTTCTGGTGACCCCATGATTCAATATAGCAGAAACCCACGAACTCCTCTCGATTCAGAGCGATAATTGCCTTTCCACTTCGGATTTTATCGGCAATATACTCGTTCGTTCTTCTGGCTATACCAGTACCTCTTGCTTTTGCAGCATGATCAATCGCATCGTTTATCGCCGTCACGTATGACAGGTGTTTCTCGGATGCAACTACAACTTCAATCTTCATCTTTTTACAATTTAATCTAAATCATTCAAATTCTTTTTGATTACTCATTGTGCATATTTATTTATTCACCGTGCAAATATATGCATTAATATGCGGCAAAAACAAATATTTTCCCATTTTTTTCACTAAAAGAGAAGGAAACATCTTAATATCCACCATCAATAAACAATCAAGCAATACATTACATGCAATAAAAACAACAAGCAAAGTGCCGCTAATTCCAAATACCACAAGCATTACACGAAGAAAACGTACTAATTTCACAATCTCTAAAACACGAAGAAAATGATCGAAACAACCAAATTGAATAAATATGCAATATTGTCAAGAGCTTTTTATTCAAAACCACACATGGAAATCCATTAAAAATTCGTAATATTGTGGTTTACTATCAGACATAAACTTATGTATAGACTATTCTTCTTTTCGATTTTAGCAGGATTCCTATCAAGTTGTGAGGATTCACGCGGAGTAAGCCCTACTCCGGGTCCTTACTCGTATGTCCGGATTAACACGTTCACGAAAGACAAAATGACCGACCAATACTTTTGGGCGGATGAAGTCAAGGACAAAAACATTGATCCAGATAGTAACCCGGTGGAATATTTCGCTACCATGAAATACCCCGAGGACCAATGGTCACGCATCACGAGTTCTAAAGGTCTGGGAGAAATTGCCGACGCCTCCGGGTATGACGAAGGTTTTGGCTACAACTTGACTTTCTGGGAGAAAGAGGGCTACATATTCGCAGATGTCAATTTCGTTTACCCGAATTCTCCAGCGGCAAAAGCAGGACTTAAACGGGGAGATCTGATCACTCACATGAACGGGGAAAGCACGACGGAAAATTATACAAATTTGTACTACGCATCCCAGCTTTCTCTCGGGCTATCAAACGATGAAGTATCAGAACCATACGAAACGAAAAAGCTGACCGCCCAAACATACACGATCGACCCGGTACTTGATTACGGGCTGATTCCCTTAGAGAACCAAACAATCGGGTATATGATCTACACGGATTTCGTGTTCCGCGGTAACACGTCGCTGGCACAACTGAACAACGTGTTCCAAACCTTAAAATCAGCCAATATTGACGAATTTATTTTGGATTTACGATATAATCAAGGCGGGTACATTTTTGCCGTAAAACAACTATGTTCACTTCTCGCCCCGGAAGAAGTCGTGGAAAACGAAGAACTGCTTATTCACAAAAGCTGGAATAAAGCATATCAGGAAAAATACGCCGACGATCCCGCCCGGTTGGAAGAACATTTTGACAAAACGGTGCCCCTTGACTCCCGTCTAAACTTGAAACGCCTGTGGGTGATCACGAGTAAAGTGACCGCATCAGCCGCCGAAATGCTGATCAGTGCCTTATCCCCATACATGGAAGTAAACGTCGTTGGCGACATTACCATGGGGAAAAATATGGGTGGAATCATCTACACGCCTAACGACAAAGACTTACAGAACTGGAATATCATGTTGATCTCCACGGAATACAGAAACAGTCGGGGAGAATCCGTCAAAGGCGGCATACCCCCCATGTTCCCCATCTTAGAGCAATTTCACCATCAATACCAACTAGGAGATAAAGAAGAACCCTTGCTGGCTGCAACCCTTCAACTCATCACGCAGGATGCGATTGCCACCCCGGTCATGAATAGTCGGAGCAGTAGAAGTCTCGACACGGGTACCCCTCGCCGGATTATCCCAAAATTCGTGCAGGCAAAATCTAGGTTATTACTAGGGATAGAAAACTAATTCACACGGGAGAGTCCTCAAAATTCAGTTTGTATTTGCAGGTAGCTCCCTATCCGCTTTTCACTTTTTACATTTAAAAATGCAGAGGTGAGATGAAAAAATTTTGTCCCATCTAATGTGAAATAATGTTATCACTATATGATCAAATTGCCATTTCAGAGCGAGCCGCTCCCATTCCACCCCTATTCCCTCCTATCAAAATAACAAATAATTATACTTATATAGTATACATTAACAAGAGGGTAAATGTATGATAACTGTTTAATACAATTATTTTAACAGGATCAGAAATAAATCCTATCCGAATTCCGCTTTTTGGGGGACAAATCATTACTTACCCGCGTGTTCCGAACGTGCGAAAAAACAAGACTCTCACCCCCATACTAATCATCATGTAAAATCCTTGCCTCGATACAGCAAGAGGGAATCGGCCCGAGAAAACGGGAATCCAATGAATTGCCCCGGTTATCGCCCAACATGAAGTAATAATCTTTTTGAAAAACATAGGAAGTCAATTTATCCGGATCGGCAACACATTCCGGTCCCCGCAGCAAGGGACCGTATAACATTCGGTTCTCACGAGTCAATTCGATTCTCATTCCCTTATAAGGCAGCTTGTAAGGCCCCCAATGCCGGAAACTCCACCCGCAAGAATCTGCAAGAAACACTTTCTGCCGGGTTTCCCCACGTTGACGGAACACAAGACTATCAACCACCCCTCCTTGACGAAGACGATCCAACATCGTTTTATCAAGCGACATATACACGGCATCTTCAGAAATCGAATAATCATCCGAATTCATAAACAATGACGACTCTTTACACGCCTCCCGAAATCTCATATAATCCGAAAAATAAGCCATATAACGTAAACACAACGTCTTATCCTCTTCCCGTTCTTTTCCGTTAATGACAGCACGTCCTTCCTTCACGGAAACGACATCACCCGGCAAACCGATGCACCTCTCAATGTGAATCCGGGAGGAATCCACGGGAGCATAATACGCCAAAATATCATTTTTCTTGGGTTTCCAAAAACCGATCATTTTTATCTGGTCCTTTGCTGCAAACTTACCGGTACGGTATTTACTGGAACGCGTGAACATCGTGACCAAAGGCCATTCCTCGACAGCCGAAAGATAGATACCACCATACCGCCACTTCTCGCCCCGCACGGTCACATTACTATTCAACGCGGGCAACATCGATTTCGTGGGCACCAGATAGGTCTCGTAAAACATAAACTTTGCACTCAGGTACAAGAGTAACACGAGAACCACCATGACTAAAGCGTAACGATCATACCGGGTATCAAAAATCAAAATACCCAGAACAACAAGCAACAACACGGAAAGGAGTAGCCATAAATATTGAAAGAAAAGTACAGACAATATCAACAACACTCCTATCAATCGATCACGTTTATTCATTTGCTACAGTTTTTATCTTTACAGGCCGTACATGACCAGCTACCCCTCGATGTAAAGGTATAAAAAACTGCAAAAATCGCATTTATCCTATCTCCTTTTTACCAAAGTTCCCCGCCCGGTCACGTTTTGTTTAGTAATCCGCGGGGTCCCGTCATAGATTAGAATGCCAGCCGAAGAAATCTCTGCCTCCAACTGCCCGGAAATGGAAACTTCAGCCTTGGCAGCCCCGCTAATTTCGGCATCACAATTTTTCACACGCAATTCCCAAGCTTTCAGCGTGGCAGCGGAAGACATTTCCAGATCAAACTGCTCCACCTCACCTTTAAGTTCTAGTCTTGCAGCGCCGGATGCTTCCACGTCAACTTCACTTCCTTTCACCACCAACTTCACGCTCCCTGCACCGGATGCCACGATTTCCAGTTTATTCACGGTAAAAGGCGAACTTCCTTCCAAACGCCCGGCTGCTGCCACGTTTATATCCGTGATAATAGGCATGGACACGGAAACATTCATTGCCGTATATCCCCGAACAATCACTTCCGGGTCAAGGAAAATATTCAATTGCCCGTTCTTTATCTCCGTTTTTATATAAGGAATAATATTATCATCCGCCTCCACGGTAATCCCTTCCGTTTTTCCTTGTGATATATACAAGGTGATCGACTGCTGAACGGAAACACGGGTAAACGGCTGATCCGCCTGACGATCATGCACCACAAGATACCCCGTTCCCTTGATCTTCTTCACCTCGGCAGAAACCCCCACCGCCATCAATATCCCCAATAAAATCAAACCAATCCTTTTCATAATTAACAATTTACGATTTATAATTCATGATTAAAAAGCGTGGACCTCGCAGGTGGAAATCTAAAATTTAAAATCTAAAATTATTCGAGTTTTCCTATCGCCTTCAGGTATTCCGATTCACACAATTTCAAAGCGGCCTTCGCATCCACCCATTCGCTCCAAGCCTGTTGCCATTGGGCCTGAGCCTCCAATAAGTTTGTCAGATTTTCCATTCCTACCTCATACTGATCCTCGGACACTCTCAGATTTTCCTTTGCCTGCTCCAAGGCAGATTCCGTCAAACGTATCCGGGTTTGGGCATCATTCAGCTTAAAACGACTTCCGGCTATTTCCAATTGCATCATTTCACCCAATCGCTCTTTATTCAAGCGACTCATTTCTTCCTCGGCCTTCGCCACCCGAACTTTATTCCGTCCCTCTCCCCAGTTGAAAATAGGTATTGCCACGGACGCCATTGCACTAAAAGAACCGGAATTGGAATCGTCACCATTCAGTTTCAATCCACCGCCATAACCGTAACCCGCGGAAACACCCACTTGAGGCAGGAAATCGGCACGGGCCACGTTGATCTCCTTCCGTTTCACCTCCACCTGTTTCTCCAACATATTATAATCCGGCCTCTGTTCCAGCCCGTCCGGCAACGCCAGCACACCGGGCGTTATCGTGGCCGATAGAGAATCAGTCAGTACCAATTCGGTATTCAAATCCAATCCCACCAAACGACAAAGATTCATTTGAGCCAACTGCTTTCCATGTTCCGCTTGCTGCAGTTGTAACAAGGCATCATTATATTTCACCTGAGCTTTCAACACATCATTCAACGGGGCCATCCCCGCCTGCTGAGCATCTTCCAAGTTCTTCACCAACTCGTTCACCACCGACTTGTATTTCCGGGCAACCAACACCAATTCCTGTACCCGGACACATTGCCAGTAAGCCTGTTCCAATTCGACAAGCACTTCCGAACGATTCAACCGAATATTTTCCTCGGCAAGCTCTTCCCCAAATTTAGCAGCCTGATGTGCCGCCCGGATTTTCCCCCCCATAAACAAAGGTTGTTGCAATTGAACCGATGCCATATATACCCCTCTCAAAGAAAGCGTCAACGGAATATCCGGTAGAAAAGCATATTCATGAAAGACCGGTTTTCCATCCGTCCCCACCACGGGTTTCCCGTCAGCACCGATGACAACATTGGGTTGCAATTTCCCGTCAGCACCAGGCACGTAAGTCGGCAGATACCCCCCGCTTAATTTGTATTCCTGCTTTTTCTGATGATACAGATAAAAGCCCGATGCGGAAAGTTTCGGCAAATAATTGGCCCCGTATTCTTTCTTGGTCCACACGGCCTTCTCTTTTTGCTTTTCCGCAATAGCCAATTGTTTGCTATATTCAAGAGCCATCTCTCTGCATTGCTTTAAGTCCAACTGCCGCTGGGCACGTGAAGGAGCGAAAGCCAATAACAACCCGATTGATAATATAATAAAACGCATAGAGTAAAAGTTTAAAGTTTAGAGTTTAAAATTTAGAATGGAAAAAACTACCCCCTCTAACTCCCCCTTACACAGGGGGAGGACACGCTACATTGTAGCGGTTTCTTGCGTCCGTTTCTCCCCCTTGAAAAGAGGGAGCTAGAGGGGATCAATCTAAAATCTAAAATCATTAAATCTAAAATTAATTCGCTTTGATTTTAAAGAACAACGAATAGAACACCGGCAAAATCACCAGAGTAATCACCGTACCGATAAACAATCCGCCCATAATCGTCACGGCCAAAGCCCCGAACATATCATCATTAATCAAGGGAATCATCCCCAGAATCGTAGTCATCGCTGCCAAGAAGACCGGACGTAAACGAGAGGAAGAAGCATCCAGAAGAGCCAGAAAACGATCTTTCCCCGATCGAATCTGTATATCCACTTCATCTACCAGTACCACCCCGTTTTTAATCATCATACCGACCAATCCCAAGGCCCCCACGATCGCCACGAACCCGAATTCCTTGCCCGCCAGCAACATTCCCAATACAACCCCGATTATCGCCAAGGGTAAACAAAGAATAATCATCAGCGGCTTCTTGAAATCCTTGAATAAAGCGATCAGGATAGCTAGCACCAAAACAATTCCCAACGGTATATTTTTAAACAAATACTGTTTGGATTGCGTGCTTGCCAAATACTCCCCTTGCCATTCCGTGGAATAACCGGGTGGAATATTCAACTTTTCAATTTTGGGTAACAAACTATTCCGCACGTCATTTGCCGTATAGCCGGGTGCGTTATTACACTGTGCCGATATAGATCGCTGCCCGTTATACCGCCTAACTACCGGGACCTCCCATGAAGCAGTGATCCCGTTTGTCGCTTGGTTCAAAGGAGTAGAACCCACGACGGCAGTCATCACCTCATCCGTCGAAATCATTCCCATCATCAACTCCTTCACGGTTTCCAGACTCAACATATTCGTCGAAGGCACGAGGCTCCATACGGGAACATTATTCAAGCGCCCCGGACGTAACCCGTCTTTACCCATACTTTTAATATAAATCGGCAAATCATGCTCCCCCTCGTAATATGATCCGACAGGCAACCCGTCCGTGGTGGCCAGTAAAGCCAACCCGACATCCTCCCGGGAAAGGTTCGCCACGCGAGCTATCGGCTGATAATAATCCACGTTCAGCACGGGCGTCATCGGTCCCCAGTCATTCGTCACCAACATCGTCGTAGAATCCTCATTCATCAACTCCTCCACCTCCCCGCACAAACGTTTCAACACGGCAGGGTCCGGACCGGTAATCATAAATTGTACCGGATAATCCATATACATCAAATTATATTGCTTCATCCGGACATAAGCCTCCGGGTAATGTTCAGAAAGATATACCTGTAATGAATCTATATTCGACTTCAATGTCTCGGGAGAAGTAAAATCCACGATCAACTCCCCGTAACTCAAAGCAGGTTCTGCCACCGTTCGCACGAGATTATACCGGGAAGGAGTTCCTCCCAAACTAGTCGTAACGGCCGTAATTTCCGGACGGCTGGTTAAATATTCCTCGATAGAGGCCAGATCCCGTTTCACCGTCTGAGGATTCGTACCGTAAGGCATTTTATACTCTATATACAACTGATTATAACTCAAGTCCGGGAAAAATCCCTGTTGCACGAACCGGAACAGATACATACTAACAACCAGTAACAGGACGATCCCACCAATCACCCATACCCGATGACGCACGGAAAACTGCAACGTATTCCGGAAAGCCTTGTACACCCGGGTATCGTACATTTTCGTCTCATCTTCCACCTCTCCCGGCTTTACCCTTAAGCCCCGGTCCGCCTGTATCGGGACATACGCCAAGGCAAGAATCCAGCTCAACCACAAGGATACGGCCAAAACGATAAACAAATCCCGAACATACTCTCCCGTGGTATCGGGAGATAAAAATATCGGCAAGAAAGTAAGAATCCCTATCGTGGTCGCTCCCAGCAAAGGCCAAGCCGTCTTCTTCGTGATATTCACCAAGGCTGCCGGCTTGGGAATCCCCTTCTTCAAGTCCACGAGAATCCCATCCGTGATCACGATCGCATTATCCACCAGCATCCCCATCGCCACGATAAACGAGGCCAGTGAAACCCGTTGCAATGTCCCATGCATCATGTACAGCACGAGTAACGAGCCCAACACGACAATCACCAGACCGGCCCCTATGATATACCCGCTCCGGAATCCCATGAAAAGCATGACCACCAAGATCACGATAACCACCGATTCGATCAAGTTCACCATGAACACGTTGATAGCACTCTTCACCCGTGCCGGTTGAAAAAATACCTTTTGAAAATCAATCCCCGCCGGAATAATATCTTCTTTCAACTCGGCCAATTTGGCATCTACCTTCTTTCCCAGTTGAAGGATATTCCCGCCTTCCTCCATAGCAATCGAAATCGCTATCGCCGGCAAGGTATCATATAACAAGCCTTCCCGCTCCGGTTTCACGTAACCTTTCGTGACACGGGCCACATCCGACAACCGGATTTGATCCTGTTCGTGTCCCTTGATCAGCAGGTTGCGAATATCCTCGATCTCCTTATAAGCTCCATTCACGTTCACCCGAACCCGTTTTTCCCCACTATCGAAATAACCGGAGTAAACCGTTTTATTCTGCCCGTTCAGGGTCATGATTATCTCTGCCGGATGCACGCCCATGTTAGCCATCTTATCCTCCAAAAACTCCACGTTTATACAGGACTGACGTTCTCCATACACGTCCACACTGCTCACCCCGTCAATATCCAACACGGAACGACGAACCAGTTCAGCATAATCCGACATTTCCTGATAATCAAAACCATCGGACGTCATGGCATAAAACATCCCGTACACGTCCCCGAAGTCATCCATCACGATGGAAGGTTGGGCCCCATCCGGTAGCTGAGCTTGCGCTCCCATGACTTTTCGGCGTAAAATATCCCACTTCTGCTGCAACTCCGCCAAAGGAACCGTACTACTCAATTCTACCATAATCTCCGACACATCATCCATCGAACGAGAGGAAACATGATCCAAGTCCCCCATCGAACGAATTGCCTTCTCCAATACATCCGTCACTTCCAACTCTACCTGATGAGCAGAGGCCCCGGGATACACCGTAACCACCATCGCCTGTTTTACCTTGATTTCCGGATCCTCCAACTTACTCATCGTGAAAAACGAGTATACCCCCCCAACAACCAAAACGAAAACAAAGAAGTAGACAAAAGCTCTATTCTTTAAAGCATATTCCGTAAAATTCATCATATTTTAATTGCTTCGCAATGTTACAAGTTTTAAATTCTCTCAGCGCAGCCACGTGCGACTGGAATCTAAAATCTAAAACCTAAAATTTAAAATCTAAAATTAAAGTAGTTTGCCGACATTAGAAGAGGACACCGGGGGTAGTAAACGGACTTTTTGCCCTTCCTTCAAACCATTCACTCCGGCAGAAACGATTCTTGTACCCGAGGCCAAATCCGATTCCACGATGACTTGCCCGTCTTTATCCAGTTCGACAACTTTCACGGGATTCATCTTCACGGTCGTTTGGGCCGTATCGTACACCCATACATAAGACTTATCCTCTTTTTGAAACAAGGAAGAGATTGGGATAATAGATAGCCCCTCCTGTCCCGGTTCGAAATGAATGGTCACGCTGACACTCATGCCCGCCGCCAGATTCAATTTCTCCTCCGGTTTCATCCGGAAACGCACCCGGAAAAGTTGATTATAATTTGCTTGTTGTGTTATATCCAGTAACTCCAAGGGGATCTTTACACCCGGGAAGACATCCGCCTCGCAATAGAACTCTTTAA
>ENA-ORNW01003066-ORNW01003066.1-human-gut-metagenome-genome-assembly--contig:-NODE-3066-length-10117-cov-1.857484_pt1 | contig 10117 bp, 15 predicted proteins | sample MGYA00242121_ERZ509034 | MGnify/ENA primary metagenome ERZ509034 (study PRJEB26280, sample SAMEA2338689) | human gut metagenome | biome: human gut; feature: human-associated habitat; material: faeces... | reverse complement strand
GATTGGTTTCCTAGAATGTGTGAATATGGCTTTAATGAAAGCCAAGATTTCAACCCGCTCAAAAATGAGCAAGTTCGATTAGAAGGGAATCGACAAGTAAAAAGAACTGTTCAAGATTATGAAATCACTTTAGACATGGCAAAAGAAATTGCAATGATCCAACGCAGTGATAAAGGAAAAGAAGTCAGACAATACTTCTTGGAATTGGAAAGAAAATGGAACAGTCCTGAAGCTGTAATGAATAGAGCGCTTGAGTATTCAAGAAAGCAAGTAAAAGCTTTGATGGAAGAAAAACAAGGTTTGATTGAAGAAAATAAAGAATTGAAACCAAAGGCATTGTTTGCTGATGCAGTAAGTGCCAGTAATGAATCAATCTTGATTGGTCAGTTGGCAAAGCTTATCAGACAAAATGGCTATGAAATTGGTCAAAATCGTTTGTTTGAGTGGATGAGAGAAAACAAATATCTAATTAAAAAGGGTGAACGTTACAATCAGCCAACACAAAAATCAATGGATCTTGGATTGTTTGAAGTCAAAGAAAGAACAATTACTAATCCAGATGGAAGTACAAGGATTACATTGACTACTAAAGTAACAGGTAAAGGTCAAGTGTATTTCATAAATAAGTTTTTATCGTAGAAGGGAGAAGGAAAAAAATGAATGAGTTTCAATCAGGGCTACTTAATGAGCTAGTAGCTGTAAAAATCACAACTAAAGAAGAATTTGATAAAGTTATCAACTTCTTATCAATCAATAACTGCTTTCTTGTGAATGGAGAACCAGTAGTCAAATTAACATATCCAGGAGATAAAGCGTTTGTCATTTTAAAACAAGACAATGCAATCTTCTGGCAACCAGCTAATCAAGTGTTAGATGAACGTTATAAAGTTGTCAGCGTTATCGAATTCTTTAGACCAACTGAAGAAGAAAAGGTCGTTGAAGCAAAAGCTGAAGTTATTGAAGAACACGTTGACATTGATGAAAAACACCTTTCATTAGAAGTTCAAAAAAGACCAGCAAATGAAGCGATTGTTTCAAATGTTGATGAAATGGTCAAATTGATTCCAGCAATTGAAGCTAAGAAAGGTGTGGTTGTAGATGAAAAGAACTACAAAGATTTTGTTAAAGCTAAAACTGGAATGGTTCCATTATATCGTTCGTATGCTAAAAAATTAGAAACTGAAAGAAAAGCAGTAAAAAAAGCATACATTGAGCCTTATCAAGAATTTGAAGCAAAGGTAAACAAAGTTGTTAAAGCTTTAAATGATACTGCAAGTGTTGTGGCTGAAAATGTGGATGTATTTGTTCAAAAGCAAAAAGAAGCTCTTAGAAAAGAACGTCAAGCAGCTATTGATCAACTAAAAGAAGTATTGATTTCTAGAAAGATGATTTCAAAGGAATATGCTGATCAGTTCGTTTTTGATGAAAAATGGCTTAACGCTTCAACATCCAAAAAGAAATTTGAAGAACAAGTTGAAGCACAATTCAATGCTTTAATGGAAAAAGAAAAGAATGACAAATTGAATTTAGAAATGATTGAAAAAACAATCATCAATGCATGTCTTATTGCAAATGTTGATGAAAAGCTTATTTCAAGAGAAAAATATCAAGCTCTTTTAAATACTGAAGGTCTTCCTAAAGTAACTGTAATGATTACTGATGAAGTAGACAACATCAAAAAGCAATCACAAGCGGTTGCTCAACAAAAAGAAGCAGAACTTCAACATCAAAAGGAAGAGTTTGAAAAGAAACAAAAAGAAGCAGAACTTCAACACCAAAAAGAGTTGGAAGCAGTCAAAAAACAAGCTTCTCAAACAGTTGAAAATCAACCTAAATACACACCAATCAAGCGAGGTGATGAAACAATTGCAAATGTAAACGATAAATATGTCGTTACAGAAATAAAACAAACCCCTCCAAAATTTGAAGGTCAAAAATGGAAAAGAACATTTGAATTTGAGGGCGATTTAGCAGCACTTCAAATGTTGAACAGATACATGGATGTAATCAAAAGCATCAATCCATCGTTTAACTTTAGTGAAGTCAAACTAACTGAAAAAGAGCTCAGTGATCCTCGAACAGGAGTGGTCAATAAATATAACGTTAAAGAAATCAATTAAAGAAAGTTATGAGGTGAAATTATGAATAAGGTTTATTTAGATAAGGATGGAAAATTATTCGTTAATGGTCATGAAATTAAGGGAGTTATGTCTGTTTCATCAGAAACAGATTATCTAGGTACACAAATAGTTTTAAAGTTTGAAGGTGATTACAAATGCGATTTTATTTCATCAAGAAAAGGACATTCATTATCTGAACGTCCTAAGGAATAAACTTAGCGATAAAATCTGTAAGTTCTATCAAACCATTTTTAAATCTTTTTTCCATATAAATAATAGCATTATTTGTGAGAAGGAAGTCGCCACTTACCCACTCCTTAACAAAACCAATGGATTTTAATTCATCTAGAATGTCGCCAACATCTTCGATATTAAAATCTAAAATATATGGTTCTCGTTGCTCAAAGTTATTTTTAAATTGTTTTGATCTGTCTAACGAATAACCTTGAGCACGCCTTTCTAGAAATGTTTTATATGTAGAACATAAGAATTTATCAGCTAATTTTGTTAGCACTACTGACACTATTTCACCTCACTTTCGAGGTAAATTATAACACTAAACAAAAGGAGAATAATTAATATGGCAGTACAAAGTGTAATGCAACAAGCAACTAAAAATCCAGTAACAACTGGTATCAAAAAATTCAACAATTTAATCAATTCAAGCATCATGAGAACTAAAATCCATCAAATGGTTGGTGCAACAGATTCACAAGAATTCATTACATCAATTACAAGTGCAGTTAATACAAATCCTGCCTTGGCTGAATGTGATCCACAAACAATTATCAGTGCAGCATTATTAGGGCAAAGCTTACATCTTAAACCTAGCCCTCAACTTGGATATTTTTATATGGTACCTTACAACAATAAAAAGAAAAAATGTAAAGAAGCACAATTCCAGCTCGGGTACAAAGGCTACTTGCAATTAGCAATCAGATCAAATGAATATGTCGATATTGACGCTATGGAAATTAGACAAGGGGAATACAAAGGACGTAACAAATTAACTGGCAAGCCTGAATTTGAATTTATTGAGGATGATGAAGTAAGAGAAAATCTACCAGTAGTAGGATATATGGCTTACTTTGAAATGAAGAATGGTTATATCAAACGTTTATATTGGTCAAAAGAAAAGATGCTTAATCATGCTGACAAATACTCTCAAGCATTCTCAAAAGAAGCAACTACAGGACAATATCCTAAAGTTTCATATGCTGATTATGAAGCTGGAAAATATGATCCTAAAACTGAATGGCAATATTCAAGTTTTTGGTATAAGAACTTTGATGAAATGGCCAAGAAAACAATGCTTCGTCAATTATTATCAAAACATGCTTTATTATCAACTGAAGCAATTGAAAAAGCTATCACTTCAGATAATGCAGTAATAGATGAAAACTTAAATCCTCATTTTGAAGATGAAAACATCATTGATGGAGTTGCTACTGAAAAAGAAACGCCTCAAGCAATTGAAGCAACTACTGCACCAACAATGCAAGATATCATCAATGAGGAAAAACAAACTGAAAAAGTTCCAGTTGATGACTTTGATCCAATGTCAATGTAGGAGGTACTAAGATGCAAGAAGATTACATTATACTTCCTCAATCATTTACAAGTACAAAAGCCTATAGAGATACATACTCTCTATGGACTTTCACTTATCTATTATTCAATTGTGATTATAGTGGGCATCTAGAATTGGATATTAGAAATCTAGACTTGCCAATCAGTGAAAATAAATTCAAAGCATCATTGAAGAAATTATATGATGAAGGACTGATTTATGGTGATACACAAGGAAATCATAGAGAAATCTATATAAGTGATTATCAAGAAAAGTATGTAGAATAAGAGGTTTAATCAATGGCTGAAAAAGAGGTAAAGAAAGGGTACACAGGATTTTCAAACGAGTTGGTGAATGATCCTATTATTAAAAATTCAAAAGCATGGACTCTGTTTTCCTATTGCCTCTTTAAGGCTTATTTTGATGATAAGTATGGAGAGGCAGGAACCTTTACGACCACGCAAATAGAAATTGCCAATCATCTTGGATGGGGATATAAAACAGTAATTAAATTTATGAAATTCCTAAAAGATAATAAGTATATTGATTACCAAACTTCTAGTCAAAATACAGTAATAAAGGTGCTGAAGTATAGAAAATGGAGAGGGTATTGATATGTAAAAATTACACAACCGATATGTAAAAAGTACATAGCCGATATGTAAAAATTACACAACCCCTTTCTATATATAAACAATATAAACAAAATAAACAAGAAAAAACAAGATAAAACAAGAGGGGTGTGTTGCACACTCACAGATAACAATCCTTCGCATACGACATTGCAGATTGCTATATATAGTAGCGCCCCTCCATTTAGTGAAAGGATTAGTTAAATTTGGAAAAAACGGAAATCAAAAAGATTTTGAAATTTTACAAAAATCTAAATCCATCAACACAATTAAATATCAATGATAGAGAAGTTATAGAAGTCTGGTGTGATGTGTTTATGGAGTACTCATATGAACAGGTAAGAAATGCAATTGTAGCATTTTCAAAAAAGAAACCTTTTGCTCCAAGTATAGGAGAAATTATTTCTAACATTGAAGTTCCTGAATACACAATTGAAAAGATTCCACCCAACACAGTAATCATTCAGTTTGAAGATGAAACCTATGGAAACTTTCCATTTAGATTTTTAAACTCACAAGATGCTAAAGAATATTCCAAAAAGTTTCAGGAATGCAATTACGATAAAGAATCAATCAAGATCTTACATGAAGAACATGTTAGAAAACGCAATGCTGGAGTTCTTACATACAGGGGAGAAGCAAAAGCAAGATTAGAACAAAAAATTCAAAATCAAAGCAAAGGAAACAGAAGATATGATAAACAGAGTAGTTTTAGTTGGTAGGATGACACGTGATCCTGAACTTAGAAGAACTCAAAACGGTTCAGCAGTTACAAGTTTCACTTTAGCGATTAATCGTCCAAAGAGAAATGATGAAGAACAACAAGCGGATTACATTTCATGTGTTGTTTGGAATAAGACTGCTGAAAATGTTGAAAAGTACTGTTCCAAAGGTTCGCTAGTTGGAGTTGAAGGAAGACTTCGTTCAAGATCATATGACAACGCTCAAGGTCAACGTGTCTATGTTACTGAAGTTGTATGTGATTCAGTTCAGTTTTTAGAAACAAAGCCTAGAGACAAATATGAAGAACAACAATATCATTCACAATCGACATACAATCCAAATCATTACCAACAACCAACGCAAAATCAAAAACAAGACAGTTTTATGAATGAAAATCCACCTTTCAACATCATGGAAGATGACATTCAATTCTAGTCTAAAATAAAAAACTCAAAATTTTCATTTATAGCGAGTGTTTACTGTTAAGATGATTAACTTTACCAATTATCTAAAAACATTCGTTAGAATGAATATTTGACCAAGAAAATAACAAATTAAACAAAAAAGGAGAGATGAAAATGCTCATAAAAAAAGATGAAGAACCGTTTTTCTATAAATTTCTTTCAATAGCAAAGGAAATCATCGGGAAAAATAAAAGATACACACCAGTATTTTATGGTGATGATGAAAAGCTCTATTTAGTATGTAACAACTATGCTGCAGTTTATGACTTTCAAAGTAATTTGCTTTTAGATGATGAATTAAGAGAGTTTGGAAAAATCCCTTATGAACTATCACAATTGCCTAACGGAGATATGAAATTGGCGAAAGCTAAACATTTCAGCTGTCAAGAATCATATTTGATTGCAGTTAGAAATTTCTTTAAGCATGCGGGTTACATGTCGAAAAAGGTTTTTTCTGTTGATAAAGGTGATCCTTACAAGATTCCAAAAATCGTTGAAGTGACACAAAGATGGATTTCTGAAGAAGATAACAAGATTTTGGACAAGATAGGATTTCCTGATATCTATATGTTGGATGCAAAACGTGTTGATGAATTTATTACGCTTGCTGGTGATTGGAACCCATATTATTTGGCAGCATGTGATCAAACCGAATTAAATGGTGGACAAACAACCATTACATTGACTGTTTATTTCAACATCAAAGATGACCCTAAGAAAAGTGCTTGTGATCAACAAGAAATGGAGCTTGTACAACAACCTACAAACTATGATGAATTCGAAAATGAAGATGTTGAAGAAATTGAAGATGAGACAGTAGAAGATGATTATCAAGAAGAGGAACAATTGGATGCACTTCTTGAAGATGCTGTTGTTCCAGAGGAATTAGAAGATGATTTCGACCCAATGCGAGCTTAATCTTGGAATACAAGAAGTTTTGGTTTACCGTTCCAGGAGCAATCGTTGGAAAAGGCAGACCGAGATTTACTACGCAAGGAAAATTCGTAAGAGCGTACACACCTAAAAAAACAAGGGATTACGAACAAAAAATAGCAATGTGCTATCGAAAAACTACAAGTTATCAAAGTGATAAGGCTCTAAGAGTGAAGATATTCGCTTATAGAGAAATACCTAAGTCGACCACTAAAAAATTAAGAGGTTGGCTATTAGATAAAACGTTTCTTTGTACTGTCAAACCTGATATCGACAACATCATCAAAGTAGTTTTAGATGCACTCAATAACGTAGCATATTACGACGATATCCAAGTATGTGAGCTGGTTATCATTCGTGAATTTGCTGAAAATGAATGTTTAAAAATATGTCTAGAAGAAATCGGTGAAAAAAGACCGAAATAGGAGGGAAAATTATGGGATTGTTTGATTTAGTTAGAGAAGAACAAGAAGCAAAGAAAAAAGCTGAAGAATCAGCTAAAAAAGATACAAAAGATGCAGTTGTTGAAGAAGTAGAAAAGGTTGAAGAAGATACTGATCAGCAACCTGCTCCAGTTGCAAAAGCTGAAAAACAAGCGACTGAGGAGGTAAAACAAGCAGTAGAACAAGCAACTGAAATTGCAGAAGAATTTAAAAAAGAAGAAAAACCTGCAGGTAAAAAAACACCTAAGAAAAAATCAAGTAGTGAAAAAACGTACAAATATCCATTCGGTGTCTATTCTGAAGGAAGATTGATTGATGTTTCTTCTTATGGATTTGCTGATGGCCAAGAATATACCGAAAAGGAAATCACGGACATCATGCTACAACACCGTCATTATGAGTTTGCAGGAACAATGGAATACAGCTATATCGAGGATGACAATGTTCTTGTTGTAACTGGAAAACAACATAGAAAAGGCTAGGTGGTTAACATGGCCAATAATTACACAAGATATAAATTTTACGTCATAGGAGTTGGTGGGACTGGTTCTCTTTTAGCAAGAGACCTTCCCAAACTTCTTTTAGGAACGTCACATAAAATGATACTTATAGATGGTGATACAGTTGAATCTAAAAACATTGAACGCCAAGGATACCAAGCTCAAGACGTTGGTGATAATAAGGCTTTGGCATTATCGAGAAAAATCAACTCTCTTTATCCAATCGAATGTGAGTTCGATGATAAATATTGCACTTATGAAAGTTTATTTGCTCTTATCCAAGATGATAAGGGATATGTTCCTGTAATCATAGGATGTGTCGATAATGATGCTACAAGAATGATTTTAGAAAAAGTATTTAAGAAGCTAGATGATGTTATTTACATCGACTCAGCAAATAGTGAATACGAAGGAAATATCTATATCACAACAAAAAAGAATGGTATTCAACAAAGTAATTTGAGAAGTCAATGTTACAAATTTGATTTAGATAAGCACCCACTTGACGTTTCTTGTCAAGAACAGGCTGCCAAAGGAAATGTTCAATTTCTAGTAACCAATGCAAAAATGGCCGTATCGATATTGGAACATTGCAACGCTTTAATCATGTATCAGTTGAAAGAAGGTGTTCAACTTGTCAACAGATTTGAGACAGTTTTTTACGACTGATCATGTTCCAGATAAATTAGAACCTAACACCTATGAAAAGTTTTTCATCAACGCTTTAAGCTATACATCACCAAAAGCTATAGATGATTTAACGATTGCATTTGAAGAAGATGAATCTGATGATTTGATACAAAATTTTCAAGAAATTGACTTATTAGATGAACATGTTTTTCCAGATGTTATCGATTATGAATTTGAAGAAGTTATATTAAGTCCTTTTTTTGACAGAAACGAATTTGCAGTTGATGGTTTTGAAACATTGATTGAAGGATTATACGATGAACAGAATGAAGTGTTTGTAAATGTAAGTTTTATTATTCCACAATTAAAAGGTGTCTTTAGAGAAATATATGCAGAAGCCAAAGAGTGGTGTGAGTACTCGGATAAAACATTATCCGAACCTAAGGTTGATTATTACAATCTAGGTACCACTGAAATGCAGTTCTTATATATCAAATTTAAAAACAAGGGAAAAGCTAGGAAATTCAGAAAGTTTTATAAAAAGAGCTATCAAATAAGAGCAATGCTATATGGCTTTGGATATCGATTTATAAATGGTCAATTTGTTAAAGGAAACGTAAGAAACATTGAAATTGAAGGATGGGAATATCCTGATTTGAATTTTGGAGTGGCAAATGAAGCTCTAGAAATCATGGCCAATGTTTCAAAAAAAGAAAGACACAATACGGAATTATTGCAAATAATAGTCGAAAGAAAAGTAGATGATTGTGATTATAAATTTACTTCAAATGCTTTGATTTCAGCTCTTTCAAACACCTTAAAGACAAAAAGCGAGGTGATCATGTAATGAGAGAAGTAATCATTCGTTTAAACAATAAAAAAGATGATGCTGAATTATGTATCAAGCAGAATGAAAAGATTACATTCAAAATGCTTTCAAAAGAAGAACTGGTAAAACTTTTTAATGATTTTTTTATCAAAGATCAGCATGAGAAAGCAAACATAAAATTGTTTTCTGAAAACACGATAGGTGCTGGTATTGATTATACCGTTATAAAGCAGCCTGAGCATATGCAATATGTTACTTATAATAATCATTCATACAAAATCAATTTTCCCAATGCAATTTACATCGTTCGATATGACAACAAAATCGTAAAAGACATCCAATGCTATTGCTATAAGAAATACAAAGGTCCTGAAACTGAGTTATATGAATATGCAATGCCAAATATGCTGACAGGAAATGCAATGTGTATGGGTAGTGCCGATAAAAGGATTGTTGATGGTGATATTGAAGCTGCTTTGAATAAAATTATCGCTACACCTTACTCACATGGTGATTTTGATGGAATAAAAGGATTTTCAACAACAGTCAGCTATTTTGAATATTTAGAAGAAAATCCATTTCCGTACAAACTTTTAAGAAAATTGAACAGGAAATTAAGAGATGTCAAAGTGCGATGAATTAAGAAAATTACTTCTTGAATGGGGTGAAGATAATTATTTGCCCCTCAAGAAAAAAATTGCGTATCTGGAAAATGAAAATTATCGTTTGAGAATGCAAAATTTAAGAGTCAAAGAAAGAAATGAAAGACTCGCATTGATTGTAAAGAAAAGAAGAGAGGAAGCAAATTATGAAAATAAGAAAGGGAGCAAACTGATGAAAATAGATAGAGGAATTGTTCGATGTGATAGATGTAAAAGAGTTTTCAAAACCAAAGAGGTCAATAATTATAAAATCTCATATCAAGCAGGTGGATTGAAAAGTGATGGTGGCATGGGACTTGTAAGAAAGAAAGCAGAAATCTGTTCCGATTGCAATATGGATTTTGAAGACTTCATGCGCAATAAACCAGTAGCAGGGCGTGATAACTCATGACAGGTAAAGAATGGTCGGAATTATGTAAGGAACGTGATGTTGTTGTAATCGATGCAAACTACAAGGATATGACGCATGAAGATGCTATAAAGTATTTTGATTTATTAAATACTGCAATGGATCATGCTTTTGCTAGAAAATATGATTTGGAAACCGGCCAATATGAAGATTATGCATTGCCTGAAGGGTCTACGTATTACGAAGATGATATGAACAAGAA
>ENA-ORNW01003064-ORNW01003064.1-human-gut-metagenome-genome-assembly--contig:-NODE-3064-length-10121-cov-2.525333_pt1 | contig 10121 bp, 10 predicted proteins | sample MGYA00242121_ERZ509034 | MGnify/ENA primary metagenome ERZ509034 (study PRJEB26280, sample SAMEA2338689) | human gut metagenome | biome: human gut; feature: human-associated habitat; material: faeces... | reverse complement strand
GCTGTTTCCATAATCATCTGGGATTGTCGCCAAGAAAGTATCAACAGTCTCTGTCAGAGCGAACCTTGTAAAAAAAATTTTCTCATGCTATACTTAGTTTGTTACTGGAATTTTTTTACAGGGAGGATTTATATGAAACGAAGAATAAATATTTTATGTCTTATCGCACTTTTGCTTTCTTTTGTTCTGCCATACACACCGGCTGCTGCAAAAGCGCCCGCCATGAAACGTCATCTGACGCTTACCGTAGGACAAAAAACAACACTCAAAATTTCCGGCGGAATTATCCGCAAAAAATCCTTCAAGAGTTCAAAAAAGAGTATCGTATCGGTAACTTCTAAAGGAAAACTTACTGCCAAAAAAGCAGGTCAATGTAAAATTACGGCAACCATCCAGTGGAAACCGAAAAAGAGTTTCCGCAAATTTTTCAAGAAAAAATTATACTGCCAAGTTACCGTACAAAACAAAATAGAAAGCGGTCTTACCTTTCGCTCAAACCGCCTCCTCACAGAACACTTTTTGAAACATGGTGCCGAGTTTCCTTATTCATCCGCTGCCGAGTATCTGCGCGGAGCAAATCGGGTAATAAAAGACCAAAATGCTCTCCATAAAGCGGAAGCCGAAGACGGTGATGATGTTTATTATTTAGCTGCTGCCAATGAAATTGTTTTTGTTTCCACAGACGGCTACATCCGAACTTACTTTAAACCAAACGATGGAATCGACTATTTCAACCGCACCTAGTATTAATCCTGATTTTTCGGAACCGCCAGAAGCGTAAGCGCAAATGGCAGAATTGCGCAGAAAAACAAACCGATTAGTGCCACCAGATAGTGACGGAAGAAAATAAATAAAACAACATATAAAATTAACAGGAAACACTGCAGCGCAAGAAGCAGTGTTTTTACCTGCCTGTATTTTTTCTCATCCAGATTTTTTTCCAGTTCAAAACCATTCATTAAGATTCCTTTTTCCTGACTTGTTACCGCCGTATGAACTGCACTTATAATAAGTGCCAGTGTACCAATCACATAAATTGCTATTGCTCCATGCCATTCCATACAAACACCCCCGTTATTTAAAATAAAATCCGGCAATTAAATTTTCTGTATCCAGAGAAATCGTATACACAATCTGACGCTTGCCATAGTCTACAGCCACTTGATAAACCTTCAAATCCCATCCTGCCTGAGTGGTTTGTGTCACACTTAATAACTTCTCATTTTCTGCTTTTTCAATCATCTGTGATGAAGCTATTTTTTGTGCATCTTCCCAATTTTTCTTAGAAAATGCCGCCTGCATTTTCGCATCACACCGAGCGATAAATTTTTCATATGCGCCATCCGAAAAATCGGTAATTACCTCTCGTACAACATCAGGAATTTTCTCGATTTTCTGAGTTTCAACATTCTTTGTCAACTGCTGCCCGCTGTTTTTTTCGTGCGAGTGTGCAAACCAAACACCTGCCGCCACACAAGCAAATAAAACAAGCACTGCCACGCTGCCAATCAGGATTCTTTTCCCTTTTTGTATGCTCCGTCCATCTTCATTAAATTCACTAACAAACTGCTCCGGTGTTCCCCACTCCTGCCTTATCTCCTCCCAGCTCTTTCCGCCTTCTTTCGCACTCGCAATGTCTGACTCAAGCTGTCGCAGTATCTCTCGTTTTTTGTCCGCTTTACAATGCAGGAGCCGCTTTATCTGTCGTAAAAATTGTTGTTCTGTCATTTGCCGTTCCCCCTTAATAATTCATCCACTTTCTTTTCAAACAAAGTCCAATGCTCCTTTTGAAACAAAAGTCTCTCTCTCCCCTTCTTTGTTATTTCATAATATTTCTTGGGTGCCTTGCCATCTTTCGGCTCAGACCAGCTGCTTTTTGCAAAATCATTGTCCTCCAAGCGGTATAAAATCGGATATAGCGTTCCTTCTTTTAAAGCAAAAAAATCCTCGCTCGTCCCTTTTAAGGTTTGTATCATCTCATACCCATACATACTCTTTTTTGCCAAAAGTTCAAGAACCAGCATCTCTAATACACCCTTTTTTAACTGTTGTTCAAAACTCGCCGTATGCCCTCACCTCTTAACTGTTTAGTATTACTAAATACATTGTATCGCTTAGGTTTAGTTCTGTCAAGTTTGAAAATAGGCCTATTTGTGTCAATTGTTCATTGGCACTTTTTTAGTTTCCGTAATTACGCAGAAATTACTGGAAACCAAAGAAACTAGCAGCGAACAATTGTCACAAACTCCGCAGGAATTGCTTATGGTTTCTGCGGTCACACGGTAAGGTGATTCCGTTACCATCATTGCTATCTTTTCTGCAAGTTCTATATCATAAGCTTCCAGTATGAAAGCAACAACTTTTACCCTTGTAAATGCTTTTCATATTTTCCAACCACAGACATCCCATCTTTTACAATTACAAATGCATGCTCATCCACTTCTTTTAATTCCCGCTTTAAATGAGCACATTCATATTTGGACAAAACAACAATAACCATATATGTATTTTCTTCCGTATAACCGCCTTTTGCTTCCCACCAGGTCGCATCGCGGTGATATTCATTGACAATGTAATCAATAATCTTCAAAGGCTTCTTTTTGGTAAATATAACCACTTCCGTGTTAATATTCTGCGTATGAGCCCGATCTGTCATCAACATACTTACTGCCGAATATATAATGCTATATACTGCCGTAGGAAGTCCGAACAATACTGCACAAACAATATAAATAACTGCATTTACCGACAGTGACACTTTACCAACACTAAATCCTTTAAACCGTTTGGTAAAAATCATACCAACAATATCCAAACCACCGCTTGAGCCACCGGATTGCAATGCTATCCCAATTCCTGTTCCTCCAAAAATTCCACCAATTATGCTTGCAGTAAGGGAATCCCTTACAATTGGTATCGCCGGTATCGGAATCAAACTAAGAAACAATGTTTGACTCACCACACAAACCAATGTCCGAAAGAAAAATTTCTTACCGACAAATACATAGGCAAGTACAAACAATGGAATATTCAAAAGCATGTTAATAATACCCGCAATATCCGTTGTCCCGGATGCCAAATGAAAATAACGCACCAATACCGTACGAATCACCTGACTAATTCCCAAAACACCACCATTATAAAGATTTGCCGGTACGATAAAAAGATTAATACCCGCCGAAAAAACTAACATACCAACCACTGCAACCACATTTCGCTGCCAAAATTCCCGCTTTGTATTCATATCATCGCCTCTTTTCTCAAAATGTATGTTTTGCGCCGCTTTTCTTTCTCTTATTTTAACAAATTCTTTCTTTTTTTGCTAGTTATGAACTTATAACCTTGAATAAATATGGTGGGTGTAATTGCCAATCCCAGAATAGTTGCATACTCTATTCCACTTAATGGAGTTACCTCAAAAAGTATCTGCAATCCCGGCAGAAAAAGCACTGCAGCAAGTAGTAATGTTCCCGCTGCAAAAGCACCGATGCTCCATAGATTTGTAGAAAATTTCAAATCTACCAGCGAACGCTCGCTCCGACAGGTAAAGCCGTGAAATAACCGTGCCAATGTCAGGGTAGCAAATGCCATTGTAGCCCCCATTGCATCGCTCCTATTCAACCCCATACAAAATGCTGCCATTGTTGCTGCAGCAATAAGCGCACCATAGCCAAAGAGATGGCTCACAAATTTTCCTGTAAGAATACCTTCCTCTGGTTTTCTCGGCTTTTGTTTCAATAGTTCAGGATCCGATGGCTCCATTCCAATGGCTAGTGCCGGCAGCGAATCTGTCAACAAATTTATAAAGAGAAGATGAACCGGTTTGAAGGGTGATGGGAGTGCTGCTACCGAGCAAACAAGTACCGCAATAATTGCAGCCATGTTTCCGGAAAGCAGAAACTGTATTGCATTTTTTATATTACGATACACGTTTCTTCCATTTAACACAGCCTTAATAATGGTAGCAAAATTATCATCCGCTAAAATCATAGAGGAGGCATCCTTTGATACTTCTGTTCCTGTAATTCCCATTGCCACGCCAATATCTGCTTTCTTTAGTGCCGGTGCATCATTTACTCCATCCCCTGTCATAGCTACAATGCGGCCTTTCTTTTTCCAGTTTCTCACAATTCGTATTTTGTTTTCCGGTGAAACTCTTGCATAAACAGAAATTTCTTCCAAAAGCCCATCCAATTCTTCGTCACTCATAGCATCCAATTCCTGTCCCGTCACCGCCAAATCGTCTTTTTGGAAAATGCCTAGTTTTTTTGCAATTGCCACTGCTGTCACTTTATGATCTCCGGTAATCATAACCGTGCGAATTCCAGCTTGTCTGGCTGTCTGTACAGCATCCACTGCTTCCTCTCTCGGTGGATCAATCATTGCTGCCAAACCGACAAAGATAAATCCGTTTTCCTCCTCCAACGTCAGTTTCTTGCCCTCATTAACCTCTTTATATGCAAAAGCAAGTACTCGGAGACCATTTTCAGAAAACTTCTGATTCTGTTGCAAAATTTTCTCTTTCATCTTGTCAGTCATATCACGATTTCCACCAATCTCGGCACATTTTACGCATCGTTCCAGTAAAACATCCACTGCACCTTTCGTTAGTATCATCGTTATACCATGCAGACGGTATTTGGTGCTCATAAGCTTACGTTCTGAGTCAAAAGCAAGTTCTTCCATTCTTGGTATCATTCCACGAATGTCCTCTTCAGAAATTCCAGCCTTTGTCAATCCGGCTTTTTGTGCCATTGTCAAAAGACAGCTCTCTGTGGGATCTCCAATTTCCTTTTTCATTTGAACGGAGGCATCATTATTCAAAATCGCGTTGTACAAAAAAATTCTGTGAAGCGGTTCCGTTAACTTAAGGCTCTCCGGCTTAACAACAGTATGATTAATATATATATCTGTTACCGTCATTTTGTTTTGTGTCAGCGTTCCTGTCTTATCCGAACAGATTACTGACACACACCCGAGGCTTTCCACCGCTTTTAATTCCTTAATAATGGCATTCTCCTCTGCCATTTTCCTTGTTCCCATGGCCTGCACAATCGTAACAATAGAACTAAGTGCCTCCGGAATTGCCGCCACAGCAAGAGCCACAGCAAACATTAGTGAATCCAGTATCGGCTGTTTCTGACAAATTCTCAACACAAACACTATTGTGGAAATAATCATGATTACAATAGCAAGCTTTTTCCCAAAATCATCTAAACTTTCCTGCAAAGGTGTTTTCCTCTCTTGAGTGGCATTCATGAGTTCCGCAATCTTTCCCATCTCCGTTTTCATTCCTGTCGCCGTTACTAACACCGTCGCACGTCCCTGCGCAACCAATGTACCGGAATATACCATGTTGATTCGGTCTGCCAATGCCACCTCTTCCTCAATAGCATCTTCTGATTTATCCACATTTGTGGATTCTCCGGTAAGAGAACTTTCATTAACCTGAAGCGAATAATTATCCAAAATACGTCCATCTGCTGCAATCATGTCCCCTGCTTCCAGAAGAAGAATATCCCCTGGTACAATCTCTTTAGAAAAGATTTTCATTTTTTTACCATCACGAAGTACTTTTGCATGTGGTGATGAAAGTGCCTTGAGAGAATCAAGCGACTTTTCTGCCTTGAGATATTGAACCGTTCCAAGCACAGCATTCATCACAATAACAACAAAGATTACAACCGTACTCTCCACATTTCCTGATAACATCGACACAACTGCGGCTATCATTAAAATAATAACCAGCAAATCCTGAAACTGCTCCGCAAAAATGCGCACCGGACTTTTTTTCTTTGTTGCTTGTAACTGATTTTCCCCTATTTTCTGCCTTATTTCCTGCACCCTGCTTTCTGTCAGGCCTTTCTCCGAGACATGTTGGTTTTGGAGTATTTCTTCCCTGGTCATCTGGTAAATTTCTTTCATCTTTTCTTTCCTTTCTCTGTTTAATAACAATTTCAAAGTTCGCAGCCCGCCTCAACAAAAAAAGACTTTTTGTGCATGCAAAACACATGCACAAAAAGTCTTGTTCAACAAATCTAATTTGTTCCGTAAATTCCGGATTCTTTCAAATCGTACTGACGAAATCTACACCTCACCTTTTGGCGCGGAACTACTCCCTCTTTGCGGGTTGTTCTTATCTTATCACATATTCTTTTCCATGTAAACAGTTATAATGAATTCCTACATCAATTCTTTTCCATCCGAAAAAGCATTTCCTACAATTTCTGTAACTTTCACATACTTATTATTAAAAGGGTCAAATGAAATCGGCTCAACTTTTGCAACGTCAACCTCACCGTCCGGTGTAAGGGCACTTTCATCCACGCTGACATTTACAATCTCACCTACCATGTGACCGCTTTTCTCGTCATAGCTGACAAGCTTACATTCGACACAAACAGCCAGTTCATTAATAACAGGGGCATCAACAAACTCAGCCTTGCTTACCGTGAAGCCTGCCTTTGCCAGTTTATCCGGTGTGTCATTTGCAGAAGCAAGTCCTACATAATCACATTCTTTCACGTGTGCAGCATCTGCCATGCTGATGGTAAACGCCTTCTTTTTCAAAATATTTTCCGTTGATTTGTGACGGGCACTAATACACATGGTTACTTCAGAGCCACCGCTAATACCACCCCAGGCAGCATTCATAGCATCCGGTGTACCGTCTTCTCCGTAACTTGCCAGAATAAATACCGGCTGTGGATACGTGTAAGGTTTTGCTCCAAAATTTTTTCTCATAACAGTTCCTTCCTTTCTTAAGATATTTATTGATTGAAATTCCATAAAAGTTTATGGAATGACAACTCATTCTTTTTCATACCACACACAGCGGACAGCATATACTTTACTGCCATAATCCGACAATTTCGTAAGTTTATCTTCCAGTGGGTCCATACAAATATACTCTCCATCTTTTGTCCCCACAATTAAAATAAAATGGTGATAGCTTGTGAGTGTCTGCCTATGAACCTTCACAATCGGATAATGATTTTCCTTCAGGCACTCATCTATATGAGCAGCCGAAACATCCGAATAAACCTTCGTGTGAAATCCATTGATGGCATCAAGCAGCCCCCATTGAAGATTTCCCTCGCCGTCATATACCTGATTATCTGATAATAACTGATTCAATTCACCGGGCGCCAATGCATTGTCGCTCGGTGATATCGCCGTGGCAATACTTGTAATAATACAGCCGGACGATTCCATGTCAAACTTAGACTCTCCTAACTTATCATCTTTCCACCGGTCATCATCCTGACGGTATGCTTTCAATTTTTCATTCACCGGATAGGTACTGTCGCAGCGAACCTCAACACCGCCTCTGTTTTTCATATACTGCCATGCCAAAAGCGCACCGGCTGCCACCACAAATACAAGTATCACAATTGCAATAATTCTCTTTTTCATCTTAGTTTCTCCTCCCAGACTTTTTCATAACTTCACATAAAAAGGGAGAAAAACCAAATGTCTTTCCCCCTTGAAAGTGTCAATCTTATTTCTTACAATCCTTTGGAACGGTTGTATGCAGCACAAATCATATTTGAGTTTTTAATCAAAATGTGCATTGCAATAAACTGTCCGATACCACACAGGAAAGCACCAAAAATGCACCACATCAATACTGTTGTACCATTTTCCTGAAAATTTAAATTGTAACGAGTGGCGTTTGCCGCTAAACGATTTCCCAATTTGTAGTACCAGTAATAAGCATAAATACCGCAGGTAATGAATGACAGTAAAATAAATGCAACAAGTCCTGAAGTCTGCTCGCCATCACCCTCGCAGGCAATATTAACTTCCTCAGCCAATTTGTAAATAAAATAATAGCCGTATATACCGCAGGTAACCAGTGAAAGTAAAATGTATGTAACAAGCGAACGGTCCTCTTTTAATCTGCCCCCGGAATATGGTGGAGGTGTACTTCCCGTTCCTCCTTGGAAATTCTGCTTTACATCTTCAAAAGCATTTCCTAATTCCTGTTCACTTTTGTTAAACACATCCTCTGCTGCCTGTTTCACCTTTTCTCCTGTTGAACACGGTTTACCACAAGACGGACAAAATTTTGTTCCATCCGGGACTTGCGCACCGCAATTTGCACAAAACATATGTCTCCTCCTCTAACTTAAAATTTTTTGAATGAGTAAAACCATACATCCCTTTGCCGGTTCAAACACAACCACCTGATGGTCTCCCCATATCATTCTATACAAATAAACAATAACATATAACGCTATCATTGTAAATATAAAACCTTTGTAAAACGCTGGCTTTATGCGCTTTTTCAATAGAATAACAAGCAGTATAACCGGTGGCGTAAAAAATAAAGGATGAAAATAAAATGCCCGTGCAAAATCCAGATGAAAAACTGCTATCCATGCTCTGGACATGCCACACCCTGCACACGAAATCCCGGTCAGAAATTTAATCGGGCACGTGATGCCAAAGCCTTCTAAAAAAAGGTATAACAACACAACCACCGCAATTGCCAAAATAATCTGAAACCGTTTTTCTTTCTTCTCCAACTTACAGCTCCTTCCTACTCCTGCTTTTGAAATAAAAATCCCGGTGCTGTTTTTCCAATTATCAAAATAACAATTACTCCGATGATAATGTTTGGCAGCATATAAGAACCATTGTAGATTAAGCTATAGTAAGCAACGCTCCAACCCTTTGGTGCATAACTTCCCCACAAAAGCCATCCGGATAAAAAGCTGCACAGAAAGCGCAGTGCTCCGCATATCGCCGTTCCAACTGCCGCACCTATAAGCTTATTCTTAAATAGCGGAAGAAAAAGCCCTGCCAGTCCAAGTACCGTAAAGGCAAAAAGATAATCTAACAGTACACATCCAATCATCGCAGGAATCGTAGCGCAGTACATTACATTACTAAAGCCTAATATAAGCTGAATGATACCATGTACGGCTGCCGTAAATGTTCCCCATTTCACTCCATGACGAAGTCCCATAATGACTAACGGAATCATTTCCAGTGTAATGCTTCCGCCCATCGGCATATCATAAAGTTTAATATAACTAAGGACAAACGCCATGGCAATCATTAATGCCCCTTCAACTAACAAAAAAGTTTTCTTCGATGTATCTGTATTCATAATAATTCCTCTTTTCCGCGTACACGCAACTTAATAACTTTATTCTAACAAGCATGAGAAAAAATGGCAAGTTTTGCCTTTTCTATAATCTGCGGTAATTTTCAAGCAATTTTCTCAAATCACTGATTTCCTCCAACAAATGTTTGCCAATGTCTGTGTCTTTTACAAACATACGCTGCAAATCTTTTTCGATAATCTCGGAAGAGGATTCAATATCCGTATTATTCATCAAGGCGTCTTCCACTGAAGTAAATGGGGTATGCGCTTTCAGCCTTAACCCATGCGAATTAAAAATCAAGGTATAGCCGGCAATCCCTGTCGCTTTATTCATGGAGCGGCAGAAACCGCCATCAATCACAAACAGCCTTCCTTTTGCCCTGACCGGATTTTCCCCTTCAATGGCATGGACCGGTGTATGTCCATTGATGATATGGGAATCGTCATCATAAAGCCCAAATTCATGAAGAATCTGGCAGCAAAAACTTTCATCATAATACTTGCTGTAATAAGGATTTGACTCCTCCGTCCACAAACTTTCTTTGTCCACGTATTCACGCTCAAAAGTCTTAAGTTTTCTTCCACACAAAGGCGACTTTTCTCCGCCCCACAAAAACCACATGAAATCAATATCATCTTTGTCCGGGTTGTCCAAATAAGCGGCTCTTGCTTTTTCCTCGCACTTATCCAACAACGCTTTCCCATGATAATATTTTCCATCAATGCACAATTTATCAAAAGCTCCGTTTTTATCAACCGGAACACACCCATGATAAATTAAATTTCCGTTGTATACATTGTACATACTTCCTTTTTCATACAGAAAACGAATATGTTTTTGCAGACGCTGGCTCGACACAAAATTCCGGTGCAGTTTCCGCAAAATTTCCGTTTCTTCCTCTGTTAATTCATAAGGATCTGCTAAATCTACAGTCGGAAACACATTGGTATTCATAGTGACCCATTCGCCCTCAATCATAACCTTATTTTTTGTATCATCCATTTG
>ENA-ORNW01003055-ORNW01003055.1-human-gut-metagenome-genome-assembly--contig:-NODE-3055-length-10156-cov-3.025938_pt1 | contig 10156 bp, 10 predicted proteins | sample MGYA00242121_ERZ509034 | MGnify/ENA primary metagenome ERZ509034 (study PRJEB26280, sample SAMEA2338689) | human gut metagenome | biome: human gut; feature: human-associated habitat; material: faeces... | reverse complement strand
GCGGCCTGCCGCCCCATCGCCCGGCCATGGCAAAGGCCCATCCGCTGTGGCGTGATGGGCCTTTGTGGCTTTTCTTGCTTTGGCTTTGCGGCGCCTGCCGTGCTCTGCTGCGCCGCGCGGTAGCGCCTACATGTCGGGCAGTGCCGACTTCAGCATCACGCCGTAGCCGATGGCATAGACGATGATGACCACTATACCCACTATGAATCCTATCTTTGTCCACTTGGCGGCAGTGGCACTGGCCTGCTGCGCAGCCTCTATGTTGCCCGATGCGTAGAGCGAGTTGACCTTTGCTGCGTTGACTATTCCAACGATGCCGAACGGCAGGCAGCAGAACAGGGTCACGAGGATTGACTCAACGAGCCACGTCTTTGGTTGTACGTTTTCTTCCATGATAGCTTTGTTTTAAGTTGTTATTGATAATTGTTGACGGTCGTTTGCAGGTGGGTCACAGCGCAGAGAGCAATGCGCCCATGACGATGAAGCCTATGTACAGTACTGCCACGCCGGCCCCTATGCCAATGCCCCACAACACCATGTTGCGCGCCTGGCGCGACTTGTATTCGGCCATTTCGTAGTTGCCTTGCAGGTAATTGCTTTCCACTTGTGATGAATATACTATTGCTATCACTCCGAACACTATGCAGCACAGCAGCGTCACGACTATCGATTCGGCCAGCCATGTCTTAGGCATGGGCGGGCGGGTGGCCTCGGCCTTGCTGTCTTGCGGCGCGTCCACCGGCGGCGGGGCTGCAGGCAGTGCAAACTCGGCCAGCTCGGCCACGTCGGCGGCGTCTGTCCATCCGTCCAGTCCTTCGCGCCATACCTTTGTGTCTTGTGTCAGCCCTGTTTCTCTCAGGTATTCAATAGAGTAAGGGCCTTGCCTCCGGTTGTCTTTGATGATGTAGTAGTCCATGTCGGTCTGTATGTTCGTTAGTGTCGGCCCGGTGTTGCGTTGTGGCTCCGTGGCGTGGCATTTTGCCTTGTCTCCCATGCTCCAAGCCTTATGCAAAGGTACGAATAAAATTGCAAACGGCAATGAAAAAACATGAAAAATGTTTCAATTCGGCATGTTGCGATGCAGTGGCGTTGCCAATTTCGGTTGTTTTCGCTGCTAATTTGTGCTGGTTCTCGGTATGTCCCGGTTTGTCGTCCAGCCCTGCCGGGCGTTTGCGGTGCTGCGGGCGGGGTGTGGCGGTGTGGCTTGGCTGCATCGTCGCCACATGGTGTGGCGCCATGTGGTGTGAATTTTTAGTCATGTTGTGGCACTTTGCGCAACAGGTTGAGCCACAGCCGGTTTGCCTTGCCTTGGGCATGGCTGTGCAGAACGGGCCGTTTTGGCTTGCCGTATGGGCCGTTTTGCACAGCCAAACGGGCCGTCCTGTTTGGCAAAACGGCCCTGGCCGTACGGCTGCCGTTGCGTGTCGGCATGTTTCGCGTTGCGCAGGTAGGCTCTCGCCCGGCCGTGGTGGCGTGCCGGCGCAGGCCTTGCGCAACAGACATATTTTGCCCGTGCGTGTTAAAAATACCGCGCATGATTATTTATTGTGGATTAAAATGTGTAACTTTGCAGCGGTTTTTAAGGTAACAACTCAATGCAAGACATCAGAAACATAGCAATCATTGCCCACGTTGACCACGGAAAGACAACGCTGGTGGACAAGATGATGCTCGCCGGAAACCTGTTCCGCGACGGGCAAGACCTCAGCGGGCAAGTGCTCGACAGCAACGACTTGGAGCGCGAGAGGGGCATAACAATCCTCTCGAAAAACGTCTCCATCAATTGGAAAGGAACGAAGATAAACATCATAGACACCCCGGGCCACTCGGACTTCGGCGGCGAGGTGGAGCGCGTGTTGAACATGGCCGACGGCTGTCTGCTGCTCGTCGACGCCTTTGAGGGCCCTATGCCGCAGACGAGGTTTGTGCTGCAGAAGGCCCTGCAGATAGGGCTGAAGCCCATAGTGGTGGTAAACAAGGTCGACAAACCCAACTGCCGCCCCGAAGAGGTGTACGAGATGGTGTTCGACCTGATGTTCTCGCTCAACGCCACCGAAGACCAGCTCGACTTCCCCGTGGTCTACGGCTCGGCCAAGAACGGCTGGATGGGCGAAGACTACAAGGAGCCCACGGGCGACATCAACTACCTTCTGGACAAGATTGTCGAGGTTATCCCGGCGCCGAAGGTGATTGAGGGCACGCCGCAAATGCTCATCACGTCGCTCGACTACTCCAACTATACAGGCCGCATTGCCGTGGGGCGCGTGCACCGCGGTGTGTTGCGCGAGGGCATGAATGTCACCATAGCCCACCGCGACGGCTCCATGGAGAAGACACGCATCAAGGAGCTGCACACGTTTGAGGGCATGGGCCATGTGAAGGCGCCCGAAGTGGCCAGCGGCGACATCTGCGCCATCATCGGCCTTGAGCGTTTCGAGATTGGAGACACCATCTGCGACTTCGAGAATCCCGACCCGCTGCCGCCCATAGCCATCGACGAGCCTACCATGAGCATGCTGTTCACCATCAACGACTCGCCGTTCTTCGGCAAGGAAGGCAAGTTTGTCACCAGCCGCCACATCAACGACCGCCTGCAGAAGGAGCTCGAGAAGAACCTCGCCCTGCGCGTGCGACAGTTTGAGGACAGCACCGACAAGTGGATAGTGAGCGGGCGCGGAGTGCTGCACCTGTCGGTATTGATAGAGACCATGCGCCGCGAGGGCTACGAACTGCAGGTGGGCCAGCCGCAGGTGATATACAAAGAGATTGACGGTGTGAAGTGTGAGCCCATCGAGGAGCTTACCATCAACGTGCCCGAAGAGTTTGCAAGCAAGATGATTGACATGGTTACCAGGCGCAAGGGTGAGATGACTTCGATGGAGAGCCAGGCCGACCGGGTGAACATCGAGTTCGACGTACCGTCGAGGGGCATCATCGGCCTGCGCACCAACGTGCTCACTGCAAGCCAGGGCGAGGCCATCATGGCCCACAGGTTCAAGGAATACCAGCCTTACAAGGGCGACATCAGCCGCCGCATCAACGGCTCGATGATTGCCATGGAGACGGGCACCGCCTATGCTTACTCTATCGACAAGCTGCAAGACCGCGGCAAGTTCTTCATCGACCCGGGCGAGGAGGTGTATGCCGGCGAGGTCGTAGGGGAGCACGTTCACGACAACGACCTCGTGGTGAACGTTACAAAGGCTAAGCAGCTGACGAACACCCGGGCCAGCGGTTCCGACGACAAGGCGCGCATAATACCCCGCACCGTGCTCTCGCTCGAGGAGGCCTTGGAGTACATCAAGGAGGATGAGCTGGTAGAGGTAACGCCGAAGAGCATGCGCATGCGCAAGATAATACTCGACCACAACGAGCGCAAGAAGAGCCAGAAGTCGTAAGGCTTTGGGCCAGGATATACGCAGCTGGATTGTTGCGGCACCGGTGCCGCAATGCGACAACAGGGCAAAGGCGGATCGGGGCATGGCTTGAGGCCGTGCGGCTCGGTCAGGCCTTTGCCCTGTTGCTTGCCATACGGTGGCCTTGCATGGCAACGTCGGCTGTGTTGGAAATGTATGGCATGGTGTCGGAAAACGCCGCCCGGCCATCCCCAACGGGGGTGGCCGGGCGGCGCTGTTGTTGTGGTTGAGGCCTATTCAGGGTAGGCCATGTTCTCGTCCTTTATGCAGTCGAGCACCTCGGTCAGGTATTTGCGGGCCTCCCACCGGGCCATCGGCAGGTCGTGGAGCAGCCAGTTGCCGCAGTCCTTTGGCGCGGCGCCGGGCACGTCGCCCTCGTACGACGCAACAAAGCCGAACGTACGGCGCATCAGGTCGACGATGTCGCGGCTCTCCAGGTCGCCTTTCATGAGCAGGTAGTTGCCCGTCAGGCATCCCATCGGCCCCCAATAGACTATACGGTCGCGCCATTCGGGGTCGTTCCTGAGGTATGTCGCGGCCAGATGCTCAATGGTATGCAGGGCGCCGGGGTGCATGGCGGGCTCCCTGTTGGGCTCTTTCATGCGTATGTCGAACGTGGTCACGGTCTCGCCGCCCACGTTGTCCTTGCGCGAAACGTATATGCCGCGCAGCAGGAGGTTGTGGTTGATTGTGAAACTTGGTATCTTGTCCATCTCAATAACGTTTTGGTGTGGTTGTGCTGTCTGTTGTCTGTTGCTGCCGCAAGTTACGATATGCTTTCCAACAGAGCCCTTGTCACGTGGAAAGAGCTGTCGGCCATGCGCTCCCAGAAGTCGAAGTACTGGCTTGCCTTGTCGTCTTTGAGCGGTATGTCGCTTATTATCCGGAAGCTGATGAACGGCACCCCGAACTGGTGGCAGGCCTGTGCTATGGCGGCAGACTCCATGTCTACGGCCATGGCCTCGGGGAAGTGGGCGACGATGGCGCGCATCTTGTCGCGCGAATCGACAAACCAGTCGCCCGTGACGATGAGCCCCGGCGTTATCTTCGTGCCGCAGTCGATGGCCGAGGCCGCCCGCAGCAGGGCTTTGTCAGAGGCAAACCGCGGCGGCATGCCCATTATCTGGCCGTACTGCTGGTCGCTGCCGCAGTAGGCGTCGTGGTAGCACGACTCTGTTGCCACCACCACTTCCTGCACGTTGAGGGCCGTCGAGGCACCGCCGGCCACGCCCGTCGAGATGACCACGTCGGGGCTGAAGGCGTTCACCATGTCTGTCGTCCACATGGCGGCGTTCACTTTTCCGATGCCGCACTGCACCATCACGACCTCGTTGCTGCCTATGGTGCCGGTGGTGTAAGTCTTGCCCCGCCGTGCCGTTTGCTTCACTTCGCCCAGCAGCGAGCACACCTGGGCGAACTCTTTGTCCATAGCTATGACTATGCCTATTCTCATTTTGTGTCTTGATTTGATGGTGCAAAGATAGCAAATAAATATGAATTATGTCTTTGAGGCCGATGTTATGCAATGCCATTTGGTGCTTTTTGAATTAAAAAACGTATCTTTGCACCCGTGAATTGAACCAATAATAAAAACAATTATATAGATGAAGACATTGAAACGATGCCTGCCCGATGTGTTGGCAGTGCTCTTGTTTGCGGTTCTTTCGTTCGCTTATTTCTTCCCGGCAGACACGGAAGGGCGCATCCTTTACCAGCATGACGCCTCGGCCGGACGCGGTTCCGGCCAGGAGATTGCCGATTATCGTGCCCGCACGGGCGAGACCCCACGGTGGACCAACACCCTTTTCTGTGGCATGCCCACCTACCAAATCGCCCCGTCGTACGACAGTTCTGGCATCCTCTCGACCGTCGAGACGGCCTACCACCTGTGGCTTCCCGACTACGTATGGTATGTGTTTGCCTACCTGCTTGGCTTCTACATACTGCTGCGGGCCTTCGATTTCAGGCAGTCGCTGGCCGTTCTGGGCTCCATCGTATGGGCTTTCAGCAGTTACTTCTTCATAATCATAGCCGCAGGGCACATCTGGAAGGTGATGGCCCTGGCCTATCTGCCGCCGATGATTGCCGGTGTTGTGCTGGCCTACAGGGGCAAGCTGTTGTGGGGTTTCATACTCACGGCCTTGTTTGCCGGCCTTGAGGTGCACGCCAACCATGTGCAGATGACATACTACTACCTGTTTATCATCTTCTTCATGATAGTGGCTTTCCTCGTCGACGCCATACGGAAGCGCCGCATGGCGGCTTTCCTCAAGGCCACGGGTGTGTGTGCCGCCGCCGCCGTGCTGGGCATCTGCATGAACATCTCCAACCTTTACCACACGTGGGAATACTCGCATGAGTCGATGCGAGGCAAGAGCGAGCTGGTCAAGGAGCATACGGCCAACCAGACAAGCAGCGGCCTCGACCGCGACTACATCACCCAGTGGAGCTACGGGGTGGGCGAGACGTGGACCCTGCTCGTGCCCAACGCCAAGGGCGGGGCGTCGGTGCCGCTGAGCCTCAACGAGACGGCCATGGAGCACGCCGACAACAACTACGTGCAGATATACCAGCAACTGGGGCAGTACTGGGGCGAGCAGCCCGGCACGAGCGGCCCTGTCTATGTGGGCGCCTTCGTGCTCATGCTGTTCATTCTCGGCCTGTTCATCGTCAAGGGGCCCATGAAGTGGGCCTTGCTTGCCTCGACCGTGCTCTCCGTGCTGCTGTCGTGGGGCCACAACTTCATGTGGTTCACCAACCTGTTCATAGACTATGTGCCCATGTACGCCAAGTTCCGCACGGTGGCCTCGATACTCGTCATTGCCGAGTTCACCATCCCGCTGCTGGCCATGCTGGCGCTGAAGAGGCTTGTCGACGAGCCCGAGCTGCTCACGAAGAAGATAAAGCTCGTCTACGTGAGCTTCGGCCTGACGGGCGGCATGGCCCTGCTGTTCGCGCTGATGCCGGGCCTTTTCTTCCCCGAATACGTCTCGTCGTCGGAGATGCAGGCCATGTCGCAGATTCCCGCCGACCAGTTGCAGCCACTGCTGGCCAACCTCACCGAGATGCGGAAGGCCATTTTCACTGCCGACTGCTGGCGGTCGTTCTGGATTGTGGTGGCCGGCACGCTGCTGTTGCTGCTCTTCAAGGCGCGCAAGCTTAAGGCTTCCTACATGGTCGGGGCCGTCACGGTGCTCTGCCTTATTGACATGTGGCAGGTAAACAAGCGCTACCTGCACGACGATATGTTTGTCGACGCCAGCGTGCGCACCGCCCCGGTGGAGATGACGCAGACCGAGCAGCAGATACTTCAGGACAAGCAGCTCTACTACCGCGTGCTCAACCTTGCCACGAACACGTTCAACGAGAACGAGACATCGTATTACCTGAAGAGCGTAGGCGGCTACCACGCCGCCAAGCTGCGCCGTTACCAGGAGCTGATAGAGGCATACATCTCGCCCGAGATGCAGAAGCTGTTTGCGGCCGTGGCCGAGAATGCAGGCGACATGACGCGAATCAACGGCGACAGCATATTCCCCGTGCTCAACATGCTCAACGCCAAGTACTTCATAATGCCGCTGCAGTCGGGGCAGACCGTGCCGCTGCTAAACCCCTATGTCTATGGCAATGCATGGTTTGTTGACAAGGTAAGCTATGTCGACAACGCCAACCAAGAGCTCGAAATGGTGGGTAAGGTAAGCCTGCGCCACGAGGCTGTGGCCGACAAGAAGTTTGCCGACTGCCTCGGGCAGAGCCAGACGCAAGACAGCACGAGTGTTGTCAGGCTCACCGCTTACGATGCCACTAAGCTGACCTACGACGTCAATTCGTCGAAGGGCGGCGTAATAGTGTTCTCCGACATATATTACCCGGGCTGGACGGCCACTGTCGACGGTCAGGAGGTAGAGGTAGGGCGTGTCAACTACGTGCTGCGCGCCATCAACGTCAAGCCCGGCCGCCACACCGTTGAGCTGAAGTTCTTCCCCAGGTCGGTCGATGCCACCGAGACAATAGCCTATGCGGCATACGCCATACTTGCCGTGGTGGTGCTGTTGCTCGTTTATCTCGAGTGGCGCAAGCGCCGCAAGGGCGGGCCGGCCGCAGAAGGGTAATGCGGTTGTGACATATCGATGGCCGGATGGTTGTTGCCGGGCTGTTGCGCAAGGGCGCATGGCCGGCGGCGCCCATCCGGCCTCTTCGTTGCGTGCGGGCGTCGTTTATGCCGTGTGGGCAGGGCCTGCCGTCCGTCAGCGGGCTTGCTAACGGGCGCCGGGCGGTTGCTGTCCGATTTCCCGACATTAGGTATGTCGCCTTGCCGTAGATGCCGTATGGTGTTGCGGCATGGGCCGTTTCAGGGTGCAAAAAGGGCCGTTCCGGAGTGTGGAACGGCCCTTTTTGCGAGGCTATTCGGCCCTGCCGCCCAAGTGGCTGTAGCCCAGGTGGTTGGCGGTGGGGCGCAGAAAGGGGTGCCAATGGTAAAAAAATGCTACTCTGTGGATGCGGTTGCCCGTGCCTTGCGCTTCTTTTCGCGCAGGTAAGCCCGTTGCCCGTAGACGGCCACGACCACGAAGCACACCAGCGGCACGGCAAACGACGTGTTGGTGGCAGGCAGTGCCGTGTTCGGCGCCGCCGACCCTGCTGCGGCTGTGGGCGCACTGGCCAGCCTGTAAGGAGGCCCGTATATGGATGAAGCTTTGATCCAGGAACAGGAACGGCAGCTGCAAAAGACCGGCCGGTACTATAAGCACGTTTTCTGGCTGTGTGTGCCGCTGCTGTGCATGGCCTGCTATTTCTATGGGGCGCGTCCGCTGCTGCTGTGCGGCATCGCCCTGCTTACCGGCAACCTGTGCGACCGTCTGGTGGCGCTGCTGCGCCATCGGGTGTACACCAATAAAGATCTCTCCAACGAGAGCTTCAGCCTGATCATCGCCCTGCTCATGCCTGCCACCGTGGACATCTATGTGCTGGTGGTGGCAGTGCTGGCGGGCGTATTGATCGGCAAGGAGGTCTTTGGCGGCTACGGCAGCTATCCCTTCAACCCCGCTGCCGTGGGCTACGCTGTGGCGGCGGTATCGTGGCCGGAGCAGGTGGTGCGCTACCCGCAGCCCTATACGCCGCTGCCCCTGTGGAACGCCTCTGCCGTGCCGGTGAGCAGCACCATTGAGGATACCCTGCGCAGCGGCGGCATCCTGAACCTGAACGCCCTCGCCGTTGTGCTGGGCGAGTTTGCTGCCCCCATGGGCACCGGTGCGGCGCTGGTCATTCTGGCCTGCGGCCTCGTGCTGTGGACCCAAAAGGACGTGCACATCGGCGCATCGGCAAGTTTTCTGATCACCTGCGGGCTCATCGCCTTCTTCTTCCCGCGTCAGGTGGGTCTGGCGGACAGCACCCTCTTCAGCAGCCTGCTGCCCCGCCTGCAGGGCATCCGGGACGAGCTGCACACCGGTGCGGTGCTGTTCTGTGCGGTGTTCCTGCTCAACGAACCCTACACCTGCGCCCATCACCGGCTCGGACGCATCCTGTACGGCGCACTGGTGGGGGCTGCCACCATGGGCTTCCGCTATTTCGGCGTGTACGAGACCGGCGTCTGCTTTGCGCTGCTGGCCGTCAACAGTGTGTCCGCGCTCATTGACCGCACGGAGGAGCGGCTGTACCGTCTGCTGCACCGTCTGCCGTCCGAACGAAAGGAGGCTGCGGAATGAAAAAGCGTACTGCGGAACTGATTTTAAAGGACCCCGAAAAGTTTGCCCATCACGACCGCGTGTTCCTGAATAACCCGGTGGTCATGCAGGGCATGGGTCTGGCACCGCTGGTGGTCGTGGCTACCACCGGCCAGAACAGCCTGATGCTGGCGGCGGCGGTGGCGCTGCTGCTGGTGCCCTCCCGCGTGCTGGCCTGTCTGCTCAGCCGCCTTGTGCCCCTGCGGGACGAGGAGCCTACCCCGGAGCAGCTGCAAAAAAAGCTGCTGCCCCGCGCACTTTTGTACGCAGCCAGCGCCGCTGTGGTGTACCTGGCGGCATATCCCATTTTGAACTTCGTGTTTGGCACCGGGCTTTTGAACCTTGGCATCTACCTGCCCATGCTGGTGGTGGAGCCGCTTCTGACCTACCGCTTCGGCCGCGTGCAGGAGACGGTGCACAAGGCCGTTTCCAAGGGCGTGCGCATCACCGTGGGCTACGCGCTGCTGCTGCTCGTGGTGGGCGTGGTGCGCGAGTGGCTCAGCCTTGGCACCGTGTTCGGTGCCCCGGTGGGGCGCTGGGCGCTGCTGCCGCTGGCTAAGATGCCGGCAGGCGGCTTTATCGTGCTGGGCATCCTGTGCGCCATCTGGCGCGCTGCGGCTGCAAAGCGCAAGGAATATCTGAAAAAGGAAGCACGGGATACCCTGACCGTGCACTACCAGAAGGAGGGGAACCGCGAACCGTGAAGGAAGTTGTAAGCAGCTCGGCAGTGTTTTTCAGCTATGCACTGCTGGCCATTTTTGCACAGAACGCTGTCTTTACCCGTGCACTGGGCGTGTCCCGCATGGTGCAGCTGGTGGGGGACGACCGCACCAGCAGCGCCTTGTTCGGCATGATGCTGTGCATCACGCAGGTGCTGGTGGCGCCGGTGGCTTTTCTTGCCGGGCGGTTCATCGCCCCGCTGGATAACCGCGCCCAGCTGCGCCCGCTGGTGTATATTGCCAGCATTGCCGTGGTGTGTCTGGCGGAGCATCTGGTGCTGTGGCTGCTGCGCAGCCTGCC
>ENA-ORNW01003054-ORNW01003054.1-human-gut-metagenome-genome-assembly--contig:-NODE-3054-length-10158-cov-2.674750_pt1 | contig 10158 bp, 8 predicted proteins | sample MGYA00242121_ERZ509034 | MGnify/ENA primary metagenome ERZ509034 (study PRJEB26280, sample SAMEA2338689) | human gut metagenome | biome: human gut; feature: human-associated habitat; material: faeces... | reverse complement strand
ATTCAACGAGGTTGTGCTTGTTGCAGATAAGAATAACGAGGTTGATGATTATACACTTTACTCACTAGGTCTTAAAGACCCTGAGGAAGTAAGAACACTCTTTAAGAAAATGATGGTTGGTGAATCATACGAAACAAAAAAAGATATAAGCTATACATTTGACGAGATTCTTGATACAGAGTTTAAGCTTGTTATGCCTACAGACATGTATAAGTACAATGATGTGACTGGTACATGGGACGATTACAGCAAAGATGATAAGTATATGACAAATGTTGTAAATAACGGAACTGACATTAAAGTATGTGGAATAATCAGACCTAATGATGATGCAGTCAGTACTTCACTTTCAAGTGGAATCGGTTATACAGCAAAGCTTACGGAATATATTATCGAAGAAGTAAAGAACAGTGAGATTGCCAAGGCACAGCTTGCTGATACAAGCGTTGATGTATTTACAGGAGTTCCATTTGACAATGACAGGAATACAGAGATTACAATGGATGATGTAAATGCATATATGGCAACACTTTCACCAGAGGAAAGTGCTCAGATGCAGGCAATGACAAGTGGAATGAGCGATGATCAGATACTACAGCTTTTCTCAGCGTCACTAAAGGCTAGAACAACAGATGCAACATTAGACAGCAATAAGTCGAAGCTTGGAATTACAGACCTTGATACACCTTCACAGATAGATATATATGCAACTGATTTTGATTCTAAGGAGAAGGTTCAGAATATTATCAAGGATTACAATAAGCTGCAGCAGGACGATGGCAAGGAAGAAAATGTTATTAACTACACAGATTATGTTGGAATAATGATGTCATCAGTAAGTACAATTATTAATGCAATCTCTTATGTATTAATAGCATTTGTTGCAATATCACTTATAGTTTCTTCAATAATGATAGGTATTATCACATACATTTCAGTACTTGAAAGAACTAAGGAAATTGGAGTATTAAGAAGTATTGGTGCTTCTAAGAAAGATGTTTCAAGAATATTCAATGCAGAGACACTTATTGAAGGTTTTGTCTCAGGCGCACTCGGCATTGTTGTAACTTTATTGTTGTGCATACCTGCAAATGCGTTGATTAAGCACCTTACAGACATTTCCAATGTTGCACAGCTTCCGGTTGCAGGAGGAGTAATACTTATAATAATAAGCATGTTCCTTACATTTATTGCCGGACTTATCCCGGCAAAGCTTGCAGCTAAAAAAGACCCTGTTGTGGCATTAAGAAGTGAATAATGTCTTTACTTTAAAACTTCACTGTGTTAAAATTTAAAAGTAATAAGCCAATGTTATTTTTGGAAAACCGGGGTGGATAATTATGAACAATAAGTTAAAGACACAGGCTGTTGAGCAGCTTTTTCAGGCAATATTAAGTCTTAAGGATTTAGATGAAGCATACGATTTCTTTGAGGATGTATGTACAATTAACGAGATTTTATCCTTATCCCAGAGATTTGAGGTTGCTAAGATGTTAAGAGAACACAGGACATATCTTGATATTGCAGAGAAGACAGGTGCGTCTACTGCGACAATCAGCAGGGTAAACCGTTCGCTTAATTATGGTAATGACGGGTATGACAGAGTATTTGAAAGACTTGGCATGCTTGAGAAAGAGTCAGAAGATAATAAGTAATATATGAAGCAATGTAAAAGGGAACTGTCAGTACTGGCAGTTCCCTTAATTTGTATGGATTATTTCTTTCTGTCTGTTTTATCAGGCTTCTCAGGCTGCTTTGGCGCATGCTTGGCAGAGTAATCATCAATCAGACTTTCAATCATGTTCTTCTTCATGTATACATCAAAGCTTAAAAGGCATACAAGGCTGAAGAACTGTAAGAATTCTCTGTCATCATCATCCTTTACATCTGAAAATGCATTGCTTGCCTGTTCAGACTTTGCAAATATATCTTTAGATAATGGCCTTGCAAGAGAGGATTCCATTGAAAAAATCTCTTTATATATATAATCCAGATCCGGCTTGGAACCTTCATCAAAGAATTTCTCAGTGAGAGGATTGAGCATTTTCTGTATATCACTTATTGAGAGAATGTTCTTAAAGTAATAGATAAATGTAAGGATATATATGTGTTCCTTAGAGTACTTTTTCTTTACTGGTGATGGCAGCAGATTGTTTTTGGCATAGTTGTTAATCATTGTTTTGGTTAGTACTTTATCATCAGTGGTACGCTTTGTATCGTGAAGATGTTCATACATAAATGTTGTAACCTGATCCATGTACAGATTGATGTTAGGCACATCTCCGGGTTTTATATAGTTAAGAGCGGACATATCTTTAAGAATACCGCTCATAAGCTCTTTAATATCGTTGTTCATATGTTCCTCATTTCTTTAAAAATGCGTATTCATGAGAGAATACATTTATATTAATGCTTAAGCTATATTATATAGTTTTTAAAACCACATTTCAAGTAGGAATAATATAATGAACTTTAGCATAGTGTAATGTGCATATTATGATATTTTAATTTTTATTACAAGAATATAAAATATGTTTCATAGGAGCAAATATTCGTGACTTTTTACTCCTGATATATTATAATGAAAAAGGTTTTTTAAGAATTCTGGGAGACAGAATTCGGATGCACCAGAGGGTGATATGTGCCAGAAAGCGGCACAGGAATGGAGGATTATTATGGGTATTTTAACAAGATTCAAGGACATTATGAGCGCTAACATCAATGCACTTCTCGATAAGTGTGAAGATCCAGAGAAGATGATTGACCAGTACATGAGAAATCTTGAGAGCGACCTTGGAAAGGTTAAGGCAGAGACAGCTTCAGTTATGGCTGAGGAGACAAGATGTAAAAGAGAGCTTGATGAATGCACAGCAGATGTTGCCAAGTATCAGTCATATGCAGAAAAGGCTCTTAAGGCTGGCAACGAGGCAGATGCAAGAACATTCCTTGAGAAGAAGCAGCAGTTAGTTTCTAAGCAGGCTACATTACAGCAGACATATAATATTGCAGCAGACAATGCAGCTAAGATGCGTCAGATGCATGATAAGCTCTGCAAGGATATCCAGTCTCTTGAAGCAAGAAGAGATGCAGTTAAGGCTAAGGTTGCAGCAGCTAAGGCTCAGGAGAGAATCAACAAGGTTGGTTCAAGTGTTAACAGTGTTGGAACAAGCATGGATGCATTCGGTAAGATGGAGGCTAAGGCTAATAAGATGCTTGACGAGGCTAATGCAATGGCAGAGCTTAACCAGACACAGCTTGAGGCAGATGTTGACAGTCTTGCAGCTAAGTATGATGCAGAGCCAGCTAACACAGCAGTTGATGATGAATTAGCAGCACTTAAGGCTCAGATGGGCTTATAATTCAGAAGCACATTTATAATGAGATAAGCAATACATAGATAAGGAGAGGGAACATGGGATTATTCAAAGGGCAGTTTGCCAACGTAGTTGAATGGGAAGAGTACAGAGATGATATAATCTTCTGGAAATGGACCAACAGAGAAATCAAGAAAGGCAGTAAGCTGATTATCCGCGCCGGCCAGGATGCAATCTTTATGTACAATGGTAAGATTGAAGGTATTTTTAAGGACGAGGGAAGCTTTGATATTGAATCACAGATTATTCCATTCTTATCAACACTTAAAGGCTTTAAGTTTGGCTTCAACAGTGGAGTAAGAGCTGAAGTTTTATTCGTTAATACTAAGGAATTCACAGAGAAGTGGGGAACTAAGAATCCTATTCTTATTCCAACACAGGCACTTCCAGGTGGCATGCCAATAAGAGCTTTCGGTAACTTCTCGTTTTCAGTATCTGATTACATTACGCTTATAGACAAGGTAGCAGGTGTAAAGCAGATGTACACTGTTGCAGATGTTAAGGAAAGAATATCAGCAGTTCTTGACCAGCTTCTTATGAAGTGGATTTCTAAAGAAGGCAAGGATATGTTTAATCTTCAGGCTAATGCTTATGATATCTCAGCAGGTATTAAGACAGACCTTGATATGGAGATGAGCAAGTTAGGAATCACAATAACAAGCTTTACTATCTCAAGCTTCTCTTATCCGGAAGAAGTACAGAAGATGACTAATAAGGCAGCTTCTCAGGCAATGGTTGGAGATATGAACAGATATACACAGATGGCTATGGCTGATAGTATCGGCAATTCAAGAGGCGGTTCGAATATTGCCAGTGATATGATGCAGCTCCAGATGGGAATGCAGGTTGGACAGCAGATGATGAATAACATGAATACTGCAATGAATAATAATGCAAATGTGTCAGGTGGCACAGCACCTAAGTTCTGTCCTAACTGTGGAACACCAACTAATGGCGCTAAGTTCTGTTCTAACTGTGGAACAAAGCTTGCATAATCTGACAATTAGTAATATGTGAATTTAATAAATAACAATTAGGGATGTTGTCATATTGGCTTGGCAACATCCCGTTGTTTTTGTATAATGTGGTAGTTGGCAGAAATAAGGTGGATATAGATTTCACATTTGCATGAAGGTGGATATATGAGATTAGAAGATTTGAATGACAGCCAGAAAAGGGCAGTTAAATATACAGATGGTGCGCTGCTTATTATTGCCGGAGCAGGCTCTGGAAAGACACGCGTGCTTACGAACAGAATTGCATATTTAATAGAAGAATGCGGAGTAGACCCATATAATATTATGGCAATTACATTTACTAATAAAGCTGCAAGAGAGATGAAAGAACGAGTTGAGACTACTGTGGCACAGGGTGCAGGGGCTGTATGGGTAAGTACATTCCACTCAACATGCGTGAGAATTTTAAGAAGATACATAGACAGAATTGGATACGATTTTTGCAGCCCACCACAATGCTACTCCAGGCTGCAACCATCCTTATGCATAGGGTAACAGGTTCCCACCGGGGCAATCAAGTCAAATTTTGCATAAGAACAGTCAAAAGATACGAAGATGCTTAAAGAGCGTGCAATTATGAGTAAGATTTCATCTGCTAAAGATGAGTTAAAGACTCCTGATGAGTTCGAGCTTGAGGCAGGCAACGACTATAATCTTAGAAGAATTGCGGGCGTATACAGAGAATATCAGAAGACGCTTAAGCTTAATAATGCGCTTGATTTTGATGACCTGATATTCAAGACGGTTGAGCTGTTCCAGAGTGATGCAGAGGTACTTGAGCATTATCAGGACAGATTTAGATATATAATGGTCGACGAGTATCAGGATACTAATACATCACAGTTTAAGCTTGTTGCAATGCTTGCAGCAAAGTATGGCAATATATGTGTGGTTGGTGATGATGACCAGTCTATATATAAGTTCCGTGGAGCAAACATTTATAATATTCTTAACTTTGAAAATGTGTTCACAGGCGCTAAGGTTATAAAGCTTGAGCAGAATTACCGTTCGACGCAGACTATTCTTAATGCTGCAAATGCGGTGATAAGTAATAATATTGGCAGAAAGAGCAAGTCACTCTGGACTGATAACGGAGAGGGCGAGAAGGTCAATTATACTCTGTATGAGAACGGGTATGATGAAGCAGAAGGCGTTGCGAGTGGTATTGCAGAGTATGTAAGGGATGGCTGGAATTATAATGATGTTGCCATTCTTTACAGAACTAATGCACAGTCAAGAGCGCTCGAAGAAAAGCTGATGATTCACAACATTCCATATAAGATATATGGCGGACAGAATTTCTATCAGCGAAAGGAAATCAAAGATATTCTTGCTTATCTTAAAACTATTGATAATGGTCTTGATGGTCAGGCGGTTAAGCGAATTATAAATGTTCCGAAGAGGGGGATTGGTAATACTACGATTGACAGATTGCAGGAATATGCAGATTTTAATGATATTACTTTCTGGGAAGCACTTGTCAATGCAAAGGATATTGACACAATAAAGAATGCGGCACTTTCCAAGTTAGAGCCATTTGTTGACCTTATTGGAAGACTGCGTGCCAAGGAAGAATTCATGTCATTAAAGGAACTTGCTGAGGCTGTAATTGAGGATACAGGATATATCGAGAGCCTTTCACAGAATGAAACGGTAGAAGAGGTTGAGGCAAGACGCGAGAATCTGGATGAATTCATTAATAAGGTAGTAAGCTATGAGGATGGCTGTAAGGAAGCAGGCGAAGAGCCTACACTTTCAGGACTTCTTGAAGAAGTTGCCTTAATAGCAGATATTGATAATCTTGATGAGTCAGAGCCTCATGTAATGCTTATGACGTTGCACAGTGCGAAAGGTCTGGAATTTCCAATCGTGTATATGACAGGAATGGAGGACGGACTTTTCCCAAGCTATATGACAATTGTGTCAGATGATTCAACTGAGATTGAGGAAGAGAGAAGACTGTGCTATGTTGGAATAACAAGAGCAGAGAAAATACTTAATCTTACAAGTGCCAAGTCGCGTATGGTGCGTGGTGAAACACAGATGAATAAGGTTTCAAGATTCATTAATGAAATTCCTAAAGAATATATGCACATAGAAAACAATTCCAGTGGGTATGCTAAAGGCAGGATTGCATATGGCGGGACATCAGATGAGCCGGATACAACAGGCATTAACATGCGTGCAACAGCCAGATCAATTCTTAGCAGCTACGGAAGCGGCACACCAGGCGGAAGGGCAGCAGGAACATATAGCTCAAGAAAGGTTAAGATAAATGGTGGTTCTAATCCGGGATTTGGAAAAGACCCTATGGAATTATTTGACCTTAAGAAACCAGAAAAGAGAAAGACACCGGCAGATTCTGTAAGAAGTGCTTATGCAGGAATGCCTACACGAAGCGGCTTATCTTCAAGAAATGTAATAGGTGCTGCAAGAGGTGCAGATATGAGTGCAAAATCTTCAGGCGGACTTGGCTACAGTGTCGGTGATATGGTGAGCCATGTGAAATTCGGCGAAGGAAAGGTACTTGCTATAGAGGATTCAGCAAGAGACTATATGGTAACAGTTGAATTTGCAGAGTACGGACAGAAGAAAATGCTGGCAGGATTTGCCAGACTTAAAAAACTATAATGACAAATGTTTAACGCTATGCTATAATACATTTATTAAATCCGTGGTATGAAAGGAGATATTGTTATGAGTAAAGAAAAATTAGATGAGCTTATCGCAGCTACTAAATTAGGAGAACTTATTAGCAAGAAGGAAGATGAAGATAAGAAATGCTGCAAGAAGTGCAGCACAATTATCATAGCTGTTCTTGCTATCGTTGGTGCAGTTGCAGCAGTTGCTGGTATCGCTTATGCTGTATACAGATATTTTACACCAGATTATTTAGATGACTTCGATGATGAAGATTTCGAAGACGAAGATTTTGATGATGATTTCGAGGATGAAGACATCGAGAAGTAATGTAATAAGTGCGATATGATTGAAAGCCACAGCCGGCTTGATATGTCCATTAGGATATGTCAGCGGTTGTGGCTTTTTTATTGCATAATATTTAATTATTTCTTAATTGACATAGGGGTGTAATCAGTGTTATATTACTCAACCCTGTCATTAAGCAAAATTTAAGGGGAGGAAAGGAAAGCAGGAATTTATGACATTTTATCAGGAGTTACAGTTAAGCTCGGCTGGGTCAAAACAGCTTATCAAGAACACACAGGATTCTAAAGAGAAAAGAAGACATATTCTTATATATAATTTTAAGGTGTATCTGGTTATGATATTCTGCGTCGCAGTAGTTACAGTATTCAGTAAGCTGCTGGGGAATAATAATAGTGTTGCCGGAGTTACAGTGCTTCTTGCGGTGCTGGTATTAAGACAGGCGGATTTTGGAATTAAGACATCACATGGATTAGTTTCGATAATGGGAATATATGCAATATTGATAGCAGGACCGAGGGTTTCCAATATGGTACCGCCAGTTGCTGCATTTGTAATAAATGTTGTGTGTATTATGCTTCTTATGATAATGGGATGTCACAATGTAATTATGTATAATCATTCAACATTCGTTCTTGGGTATCTTTTGCTACAGGGATATGATGTCACAGGCCATGAATATATGATGAGAGTTGTGGGACTGCTTGCCGGGATGTTAGTATGCATGATTATTTTCTATAAGAATCAGAGGAACAGACCATATAGAAGAACATTCTGGGATTTGTTTAAGGAATTTAATATTAATTCAGCAAGGACAAGATGGTACATTAAGCTTACATTTATCGTATCAAGCGCTATGCTGATTGTTTCACTGATGGGACTGCCTAGGGCAATGTGGATTGGAATTGCGTGCATGTCAGTGTGTCTGCCGTTTTCTAAAGATGTTGATAAGAGAATTGGAAACAGGGCATTGTTTAATGTTGTTGGATGTGCGATTTTTGCAGTGATGTATATAGTACTGCCAGAATCAATGTATCCGTATATAGGCATGATAGGTGGTATCGGAGTCGGATATTCCGCTGGTTATGCATGGCAGACAGCTTTTAATACATTTGGCGCATTATCAATTGCGGCGGGACTTTTTGGAATGCCTTATGCGGTTGCATTACGTATAGGACTGAATGCTGCCGGGGCTGCTTATACATGGCTGTGTGACAAGGTACTTGAAAGAATACATTCTGCAGTGCAGGCAAAGAATGCCAGCGTGGTTGAGTAAATGTGACTACTATACTTTAGCACATTTTTCTGATAAAATTATACAAGGTATGCCGTTATGTGAATAAGTGCTGCCAGAAACTATTAATATGTTAATAACAGGCACAATTCATGTGCGGAATGGAGTATAGATTGAAAAAAGGAAGCGTATACGAAGGTAAAGTTGAAAAGGTTGATTTCCCTAACAAGGCGACAGTGTGGGTGACAGATGAGGACGGACAGAAGGAAAAGGCAATCGTCAAGAACGCAATTCCTGGACAGACTGTCAGATTCTGCGTGAATAAGAAAAGAAAAGGACACTGCGAAGGCAGACTTATGGAAGTTGTTGAGAAGAGTCCGCTTGAAACCAGCCCGGCATGTCCACATTTTGGCAAATGCGGTGGCTGCACTTACCAGACAGTAGCTTACGAGGAACAGTTAAAGATTAAGAGCGCACAGGTGGAAAAGCTTCTTAGCGAAGTTGTTTCGGGTGAGCTTCCATTTGAGGGGATAATCGGAAGTCCGGTTACAGAAGAATACCGTAATAAGATGGAATTTTCATTTGGCGATGAGTACAAGGACGGACCTCTTGCACTCGGACTTCACAAACGAAACAGCATGTATGATATTGTTCCAGTTACAGAATGTAAGATTATTGATGAGGATTACAGAAAGATTCTCACATGCGTTCAGGATTATGCAATAGAGAAGGAGCTTCCTTTCCAGCACAAGTTAAGCCACGAGGGGTATCTGCGTCATCTTCTTGTAAGAAAGTCAGTAAAGACAGGACAGATTCTTGTTGATATCGTAACAACGACTCAGATTGAGCATGATTTCACAGAGCTTGTAAACCGCCTGACATCAATTGAATATAAGGGCACTCTTACAGGTGTTCTCCATACATTTAACGACAGCCTTGCAGATGCAGTAATTAACGAGAAAACTGAGCTTCTGTATGGTCAGGATTATATTGAGGAGGAACTTCTGGGCTTACGTTTCAAGATAACTCCGTTCTCATTCTTCCAGACTAATTCTCTTGGAGCGGAAGTGCTTTACTCTAAGGCACGTGAGTATGTGCTTTCTGGCGGATTTGGAGATGTGGCTGGCAGCAAACCGGTTATATATGACCTGTATACAGGTACGGGTACGATTGCGCAGATGTTATCGCCTGTTGCAAGCAAGGTTATCGGTGTTGAGATTGTTGCGGAAGCTGTTGAGGCTGCCAAGAAGAATGCAGCTCAGAACGGTCTTACTAACTGTGAGTTCATTGCGGATGATGTCTTAAAGGCACTTGATAATATTGAGATTAAGCCAGATTTTATCGTACTTGACCCGCCTCGTGACGGAATTCACCCTAAGGCACTTGAAAAGATTATTGATTACGGTGTTGACAGAATGGTGTACATTTCCTGCAAGCCTACTTCACTTGCAAGAGACCTTGTTACTCTGCAGGAGAGAGGGTATAAGGTGGAGAAGTGCTGTTGTGTGGATATGTTTCCTAATACGGGGCATGTGGAGACGGTTGTTCTTTTGTCCCAACAAAAGCCGGATGACACGATAGAGATCGA
>ENA-ORNW01003046-ORNW01003046.1-human-gut-metagenome-genome-assembly--contig:-NODE-3046-length-10183-cov-2.157780_pt1 | contig 10183 bp, 10 predicted proteins | sample MGYA00242121_ERZ509034 | MGnify/ENA primary metagenome ERZ509034 (study PRJEB26280, sample SAMEA2338689) | human gut metagenome | biome: human gut; feature: human-associated habitat; material: faeces... | reverse complement strand
CTTTTTATCTGTAAAATATCATCCATAGGAACATTGCTTATGATTGCCCTGTCAATCTCCCGATTTCATGTTATAATAAAACAAAAAATTAAAGGAGTAACGATAATCATGCCAGAAATATTATACGAAATCCCAGTCAACGACATTTTTGACCGCCCGTGCGAGTGCCCGGTCTGTGCCATGAAAAAAAAGCTTGATGATGACGAAGTTGCCTTTGCCATGGGTCCTAGCTATATGGAAGATGACATCCGGCTGACCACCGATAAAATCGGATTCTGCGCCCACCATATGCAGATGATGTATGATTTTGAAAACCGCCTCGGTCTCGGTCTGATTCTAAATACCCATATGCAAAACATCATAAAGAATGTCGAAACACTGCAAAAAAAGAAACGGAACGGCTCCAAACGCTTATTTGCGAAGGATACCGGTTCCGCTCTCTCCGATTATATCAAACAGACTACAAGTTCCTGTTTTATATGTGACCGTATAAAAAATACTTTCAAACGGTATTTAGTGACCACTTTATATCTGTACGAGAAAGATTCCGATTTCCGTAAGAAATTCAAAAACAGCAAAGGATTCTGTCTCGAACACTATGGTATGCTTTATGACCTTGCACCTTCTCACTTGAGCGGGCAGGTACTTGTCGATTTCACAAGCGATTTAAATGAAACCTTCCTTACAAACTTTAAGCGCGTGCAGGAAGACGTCTCGTGGTTTGTCGACAAACACGACTACCGCAACAAAGAGGCCTCTTGGAAAAATTCAAAGGACTCTCTCCCACGTGCTATGACAAAAGTAAACAGTATCTTATCGGAAAATTGATTACTCCGCTTTGCCTTGAAGTTTCTCCTTCAGGGCAAACGCTTTGTCCTTAATACGGCGCTGGGCATTTCTTGCCACTAACACCTTTGAAACATAGCGTTTTGCTTCATCATTTTTACCAATACGTCTTGCCAGTTCTGCAAGCAAATACATCATTGTATACTGGTCCATACCACACATTGGGAAATCTTCTTTGGAAAATGCTGCTTCAAAGCCATCATAGGCGTTCGAGAGCAATTCCTTTTCTTCGTTAATCAGCTCTGTAACTTCTTCTTTTTTGTAATCGCCCTGCATCAAAAGTTCACGCTTGCCACGGCAGAGCCATGCCATCTTCAGACAGGTGTAAGCACGCTCACTGCTCTTACCGTTTTTCACAACGGTATTCAAAAGTGCCATCTTATGTCTTGTCAGCGCATCATCATATGTGTAAATCTTTCCTGCTTCCGGCTGATAATGGAAGTTCGCAGAAATTTTTTCCTTGATGTTTTTCGCCTGGCTAGACATCACAAAATTAAAATAGCGGTTCAGTGCTGCATAACCACATTTTGGACAAAGAATCGCATCATACTTCAGGGAATCAACTCCCATATAACGCGGACGCAAATCTGAATCGGCACCAACCAAACGCACCTTACCGGTTCTTACCATACGGCTCTTAAATTCATGGTCGCATACCGGACAGGTGTAGCTCTTATCGAAAAGCAAATCTTCTTCATTTGTTTCTTTTTTTGCATCCTGTTTTGCCGCTTCCTGCTTTTTCTTCTCGCTGTCGCTTTCCTGATACACATCTACTTTTTCAACATTTTTAAAACCTAAATCCTCCAACCCTGCAAAAATATTAGACATCGTCATCCCCCGTTTCCATCTAAATTTTATTTATTGGGACGATAAGAGCTCTTCAACGATACAATTCGATTAAACACCATATGCTCTGCCGTCGTATCCTTTGTATCCACACAGAAGAAACCAGTTCTCATAAACTGGAACTTATCCCCTGGTTTTGCCTCTTTGAGTGCCGGTTCCATATAGCACTCTTTCAAAATTGTCAAGGAATTTGGATTTACATTTATGGAACCATCTTCATTGTAAACCCCTTTTTCTTCGTCAACAATATTTTCATATAAACGTACTTCTGCTTTTGCCGCTGTATCCGCAGCTACCCAGTGAATTGTTCCTTTCACTTTGCGGCCGGTAAAGCCGGAACCGGATTTAGTCTCCGGGTCATACGTTGCATGAACAACCGTTACATTTCCATCTTCATCGGTTTCGTAACCGGTACAAGTCACAAAATAAGCACTCATCAGACGTACTTCATTGCCCGGGAACAGACGGAAATACTTGCGTGGAGGATCAATCTTGAAATCCTCTCTCTCAATATACAACTCTCTTCCAAATGGCACCTTACGTGTACCAAGTTCCGGATTCTCCTGATTATTCGGAACATCCAAATATTCAATCTTTCCTTCTTCGTAATTATCAATCACAAGTTTAACCGGGTCTAACACTGCCATCATTCGTGGCTGAGACATTTTCAAATCCTCGCGGATGCAATACTCTAACATTGCAGAATCCACGGAACTGTTTGATTTGGAAACACCACAAAGCTCCATAAACTTGCGAATGGAAGAAGCTGTATATCCTCTTCTTCTAAGAGCAGTAATCGTAACCAGTCTTGGGTCATCCCAACCGTCTACAATACCATCTTCTACCAGTTTTTTGATATAACGTTTACCGGTTACCACATTGGTCAGATACATTTTTGCAAATTCAATCTGGCGTGGCGGCACCTCAAACTCACATTCTTTTACAACCCAGTCATAAAGCGGACGATGATCCTCAAACTCCAGTGTACAAATCGAATGGGTAACACCCTCAATCGCATCCTCAATCGGATGGGCAAAATCATACATCGGATAAATGCACCACTTATCTCCTGTATTGTGATGGTGTAAATGTGCTACACGGTAAATAACCGGGTCTCTCATGTTAATATTCGGCGAGGACATATCAATCTTTGCACGAAGCACACGGGAGCCATCTTCAAACTCACCATTTTTCATTCCCTCAAACAGAGAAAGGTTTTCTTCTACCGAACGGTTTCGGTAAGGACTGTCTTTGCCGGGCTCTTTTAACGTACCGCGGTACTCTCTAATTTCTTCTGCTGACAAATCACAGACATATGCTTTTCCTTTACGAATCAGTTTCAATGCACATTCATACATATCATCAAAATAATTCGATGCAAAATATACCGGTGGTTTTTCGCCACAAATCCACTCCACATCTTTGCTGATGGAGTCCACAAATTCTTCTTTTTCTTTCTGTGGATTCGTATCGTCAAAACGAAGGTTAAAGGTTCCGCCATATTCCTTTGCCAATCCCTGATTCAACAAAATCGATTTGGCATGTCCAATATGCAGATACCCATTTGGCTCCGGTGGAAAACGCGTAACCACTTTATCATACACGCCCTCCTGCAAATCCTTATCTATTTCATTTTCAATAAAATTTCTTGAAATCACTTCTTCATTCATTTCTGGCATAAAAAAAAGCCTCCTTTGCGTATCTCTCTAAATAATAACACAAAGAGGCTTTTTAGACAAGATTTTATTTGAAATCGTGTCCGCCAATGCGAAGTTTTGCATGAGACAGACGCTGACTGAAAAAATGATACTTACTCATCTTAATTTCTTTGCCTTTATAAGTAACACATTTTTCGCCTTCTAAAGCAATTTTTGCCGCCTGCACACATTTGGCACGGGCACCGGATTTATATTTGCCCTGGCTGTATTTTTTCATTTCCTTCTGCCATTTACCGGTACGAACCGGAGTAAACTGTCCACGCTGTTTGAGAACACCCTGAATCGAGTTTGGAAAAGCACCGGATTTTTTACGGTTCATCACAACAATTCCTACCGCTGTCTTTCCTGCTTTGCTCTGGTTTCCTGCCTCACAGAAAATAATCGCAGACATCATTTTTAATTCCTTGCTTGTATAACTTTTTTTCTCAGCAGCCTGTGAAGGTGTTGCCCCGATTAAGATTCCCATCAACGCAAAAACCGCCATCATTCGTACTACTAAAGTTTTCAAAAACATGTTTACACTCCTAACATTTTTATTGGTTACAAAATTGTTATCGACTTGCATCGTTTTTGTAACATTTACGTAACAATTGTAACATACTATAATAAAAAATCAACCCTAAATACAAAAAAACCGCCTTCCAAATGCTGGAATCAACGGTTTTTGGTTTGTTTTTACGAAAACTTTTATAATTTGTTTAATTAAATTTTGTAACAATTGTGTCGAATTTGAGCGAACCACCAAACAAATCGAGGGCACTTCCAATCGTATAATTGACTCTGTTTTTTCCTGTTTTTTGAATTATTTCGATGTCCTCATAACTGCCAATGCCGCCGGCATATGTAATCGGAATTTCACTTTCTTTAGCAAGAATTTTTAACAAATCCTCATCTACACCCGTGCCGGTTCCCTCAACATTTACAGCATGCACTAAAAACTCATCACAATACGAATGAAGTTTTTCCATCAGTGCTTCATCCAGACACTGATTAGTAAATTTCTGCCACCGGTCGGTTACAATATAAGAATCTCCTTTTTTCCGGCAGCTCAAATCCAGAACCACATGCTCTTTTCCCACTGCCTTCACTAATTGCTCCAGACGGTCAAAACGAATCTCTCCGCCCGCAAAAACATACGATGTAACAATGACATGGCTTGCGCCAAAATCTAAAAAAGAAGCAGCATTATCCGCATGGATTCCACCACCTACCTGAAGGGCCCCCTGCCACGCTAAAAGAGCTCCCTTTGCCTGCATAAGGTCTGCTTCATAATAAGGACTGTCCGCAGCATTTAACAAAATAATATGTCCGCCGCGAAGTCCCTTTTCACGATACAAGGCGGCATAATCTGCCGCCTGCATCTCCGAAACAAAATTCTCTTTTGCAAAATCTTTCTCATCTTTTAAACTTCCACCGACAATCTGCTTTACCTTGCCATTATGAATATCGATACATGGTCGAAATTCCATCCTTTTATCCTCTCTTTACAGTCCAAGAATCTTCTCTACGGTCATCTGCATCTCGCTCTTGTCGCATACAATATCATGACGAATCGGTGCGGTGCGGATTTCCTCAATTGCCTCCGGAATCTTTACGCCGGAAAGAGCATTTAACTCATCTACCAATTCAAAATCAGTCATGCTGTCATATTTTTCTTTGTCAATGGCATCCATGACACTGCGGGTAAATTTGTATGGGCTTGCCGTAGAAGCAATCACTGTCTTTAAGCCGGCATCCTTTGCCTTGTCATAATAAACACAGGAAGCAACCGATGTATGTGTATCCATAATATATCCGGCTTTATCAAATACTTTCTTAATGTTTGCTGCGGTTTCAGCTTCCGATGCATAACCACCGACAAAGCATGATAATTTTTCCATCATTTCTTTGGTAATCGTATATTCACCATTGTTTGAAAGAGCATCCATAAACGCTTTTGTCTGTGCTGCATTCTCGCCGGTAATACGGTAAATCAAACGCTCTAAGTTACTTGAAATCAAAATATCCATTGACGGAGAAGATGTCAAAATAAATTCTCTCTTTCTGTCATAAGTTCCTGACTGGAAGAAATCAAACAATACTTTGTTCTCATTCGATGCACAGTACAAAGTCTCAATCGGAAGTCCCATATTTTTTGCATAGAAAGCCGCCAAAATATTACCAAAGTTTCCGGTTGGGACAACAACATTCATTTCCTCACCACAAGAAATTTCTCCCTGTTTGAGAAGCTGACCATACGCATATACGTAGTAAACAATCTGTGGTACCAGACGTCCAATGTTAATAGAATTGGCAGAGGAAAACTGATATCCTTTTGCATTCATGCGCTCTGCTAAATCTTTTGAGTGGAACATCTCTTTTACACCGGTCTGGGCATCATCAAAGTTTCCGATAATTCCTACTACATTTGTGTTTTCTCCTTTTTGTGTCAGCATCTGTTTCTCCTGAATCGGGCTGACACCGTTTTTCGGATAGAACACAATAATACTTGTTCCCGGAACATCAGCAAAACCTGCCAATGCAGCTTTTCCTGTATCACCGGATGTTGCTGTCAAAATAACAATTTCATTTTTAACACCATTTTTCTTTGCTGCCGTTGTCATCAAATATGGGAGAATTGAAAGTGCCATATCTTTAAAGGCGATTGTTTTTCCATGGAACAATTCCAGATAATAAGCACCATCTTTTTTTACAAGTGGGGCAATTTCCTTGGTGTCGAATTTATCATCATAGGCACCATTAATACAATGCTTTAATTCTTCCTCGGTAAAATCTGAAAGAAACAGCTTCATAACTTCATAAGCGGTTTCCTGATATGTCATATCAGCAAGTTTTTCAAGCGGTACTTCAAGTGCAGGAATCGAATCCGGCACAAATAATCCACCGTCGTCTGCAAGCCCTTTTAAGATTGCCTGCGATGCTGTCACTTTGTCACTATTGCTTCTTGTACTCTTGTACATGATACTCATAATCTCTCCGTCCTTTTCTCTAAACTCATTTCGGTAAAACAAAACTAAACATAGAATACCATGAAATTTCAATTTATACAAGACTGCAAATTACGTGTTTTAGCGAAAAAATTCGTGACAGCCGTATTCGCATATTTTTGTGAGTTCTCTGTCAAACCAGCTGATATTGGAAGAATCAGAGCCGGCACGGTACATAAAATACAATGCTCCGTTTGTATTATCTTTTTCCTTTAACGCCTTTTCTACCGCTTTTTTTGTCCGTGCTGACACCTTTACGCGGTAGTAGCTGCCGTTTGACACCGGTGAGAACTGACGGCCGGCAAAGACAATTTCACGCACAGAGTTCGGAAATTTTTCGGATTTCATACGATTTAATATCACATTTGCCACCATCTGGCGTCCCTTGATTGTCTGGTCACCGGATTCCGCCTCCACAATCCTCTCTAAAATCCTTCTAGCCCCATGAGCCAGATTCACCCGGTATCTCACAATTGTTTTCACCGTGCGTCTCTGCTTTTCATCTTCCTGTGTATTCATACGTCTTTCATCAATATCCGTTTCTGCAACGCCCTGATAACAAAACTGATTATTTTCCACCAGTGCTGCCATCTTCTCTGATGACTTTCGCACCAAAGTTATATCTTTCCTTACCTGCTTATTCTGATTCTGTGGATACCAGCCAATGGAAAGGGCCGAAACCAACAGACAATAAACGAAAAACAATATTTTCTTCTTTTTAACCATTTTCCCTTCCTCCTAGTATCAAATATATGTTGTTATTACATAATTATTACAATTTTGTTACATTTTTATTCACAATATTGCAATATATCAAAAAATCGCATACAATGATAGCAGATTTTAAACATAGGAAAGGAGCATCCGTATGCTGCCCGGTGTATATCAAGCGAAAAAAAAAGACAACACCATATATTTTCGAAGTTCGATTACCTACAGTGGAAAGCATATCAGCCTTGGCAGCTTTGACACGGAAGAAAAGGCACACGAAGCTTACCTTTACGCCGGCAGACTGCTCGCAGGAAAGGAAATAACGCTGACTTCATATAAAAAGGAAAATCCGGTGCTCTCCTTTTCCAAATGGGTTAGTTTAATTAATTTTCGGGATAATGGTATTTATATCAAGACACCGATTTATTTGTTTCAGAAATATTTTCATTATTATTTTTCGCCGGAAAATTATCTGATTTTTGATACGGACGATTTATTTTATTACTCCACCCGCACCATCAGCCGCCGCGGAGGGCATCTTTTTGTTGCCGATTACGGAATGCAGGTGAATATTTTATCCCGCTATGGCATTAAAAATTACGCCGTAGCCGGACGTGATTATCTGTTTGCCAACGGAAACACAAGAGATTTCCGCTATGAAAATCTTGTAATTATCAACCGCTATCACGGCGTATGCCAAAAAACAAAACAGGGGCAGATTTATTATGAAACAAAAATTCACTGGAACGGTGATTTTTTAGTTGGACGCTATGAAAATGAAATAGAAGCTGCCATTGCCTATAACAAAGCAGCTTCCACTCTTTTAAGAAAAGGATATCTGAAAGATTATCCGGTTAATTATATTGAAGAACTTTCCGATTCGGAATACCGCTCCCGCTATCAGGTAGTGGATATTTCCGACAAAATCAAAGTTCTTAAATCGCTCCTTTAATAAACAGCACCATAAACAAAAGAATCATAATACCATTCAGCACTGAGCCAACGGCCGGTGTCACATGGTAAATATCTTCTTCTTTGTTGCAGCGAACCGCAAGCACAAATCCAATGATACTAAGTACCATCGTTGCAAGACCGAGCGCACCAATTTCCATTCCTGCCCTGCCTTTTGCATGTCCGGACACAATGCAGAGTGTCAAGAGAATAATAATCGAAAGGACACCCAGTACCACCGAAATAATTCCATGTTTCGGATGTTTCTTATCACTAAAACGTATTCTTTTCCGATTTCCAAAACGTACTTCCATATTCGGTCTCCTTTCACTTTCTTCCGAGTGCACGAATGATTTTTTTTGAAAGATAATAACAACTATACCCCAAAATAACACCAAACGTATTTAGACACAAATCATCGACATCAAAACATCCCACTTTTGTCACGAGCTGGATGGTTTCCACGACAAGACTGAAGGCAAATCCAAGGAACGTCACAAACAGCCCGCTTCTAAAATAATGCCCCTTAAAATGAACACCTTTTCGCTGTTCTCTGTATAGTACCGGGACCAGAAAACCAAATGGCATAAATACCACAACATTTCCTAATAGATTAATAGCAAAGTATACCATGCCAATCTGCTCCCTGTACATCAGATACCGTTTAATTTCCCGAAACAACTCCAGATTGTACTGATAGGTCGTATACGGCTCATTGCGTCCATATTCCTCACTAAAAAAGAGAAAATAGACCAATAAAATCATGTAACAGATAAAGCATACCGTTAATAAATTGCTTATGAACCGTTTCATCTTTTCCTCCTAAAAACACAACCAAAATCTATCTTACTGTCTTAAAGCTACTCCTAAGTTTTCCAGTTTCTTTAAGATTTTATCCATGACAGCCGATACATCTTTATCCTCTAGCGTACGGTCTTTGGCACGGAAACGAATGGAATATGCCAGTGATTTTTCATCTTTTCCAACATTTTCCCCTTCGTAAATATCAAACAAATGATAATCTTCAAGCAGCTTTCCACCGCTCTTTCGGATTACTTCCTCGATTTGTCCGGCTAATACTGTCTTTTTCATAACCAGAGAAATATCACGTGTTACTGCCGGGAATTTAGCAACGCCCTGATATTTGATATCAAAGTTTGCTTTTTCAGCTAATTTTGCAACATCCAGTACAGCAACATATGTCTTTGTTCCCAGATTATAATTATCTGCCACTTCCGGATGTACTTCCCCCAGATAGCCAAGGACTTCTCTATCCATCATTATATCCGCTTTTCTTCCAGGATGCAAATAGGAATGTTCTCCTTTTGGCTCATAAGTAACACCTGTTGTAATACCAAGTCTGTCAAGAATCGCTTCCACACAGCCTTTCATATCAAAGAAATCGCCCTGTCCGTACATACCAAGTGCTAACATCATTTTTTCTTCCGGCAGTTTTGTAAGCGGAAGGGATTCCGGCAGATATACATTTGCCATTTCATACAAACGCACATCTTTGTTGCGGTGATTATAGTTTGTCGAAAGCGAGGTAAGCATACCGTTTAACGGTGTTGTACGCATGATACTGTAATCCACTCCAAGCGGATTGGAAATTTCAATTGCCTTGCGAAGCTCATCCCCTTCCGGAATCAGCAGTTTATCAAATGCTTTCGGGCTTTCAAAAGAATAAGTCATTCCTTCCGAAAAACCATACGACTCAATCACATTACGAATCATATTGCAAATGCTTGTCTGGTAGGAAACACCGCCCTGTGTTGCCTCACCGCTTGGAAGCGTTGTAGGAATCTTATCATAACCATAAAATCTTGCTACTTCCTCTGCCAAATCGGCAAGGCGCAGAATATCCTGACGCCAAGTTGGAACATGAACACATTTCTTTGCCTTATCCGGTACAAGTTCAACCATTTCCCAATATTTACACATCTCATCTTCGGAAACATCAATACCAAGTAATGCGTTGATTTTATCAACATCATAAGCTACATCAATCGGCTCTTTTTTCTCCGGATAAACGTCCACACAGCCACCGACAACTTCACCGGCACCTAATTCTTCAATCAACTGACAGGCACGGTTCATCGCTTCCATCGTAGTATTCGGGTCTAA
>ENA-ORNW01003033-ORNW01003033.1-human-gut-metagenome-genome-assembly--contig:-NODE-3033-length-10213-cov-4.882654_pt1 | contig 10213 bp, 9 predicted proteins | sample MGYA00242121_ERZ509034 | MGnify/ENA primary metagenome ERZ509034 (study PRJEB26280, sample SAMEA2338689) | human gut metagenome | biome: human gut; feature: human-associated habitat; material: faeces... | reverse complement strand
GCGCCGCTCAACGGCGCGTGCAGCCACGGCATCGCGAAGGGCAACCCCAACGAGGTCTACCTGCGCTACCCGCGCTCTCCCTTTGCCGACCAGTCCGGCGACGCCGGCTTCACCCGCACGCCGAGCGATGACGCGTGCGCCTACACCTGGGGACTCAGTCTGATCAAGCGCTCAAGCTCGGACGATAAACCGCTCGCGGGCGCCAAACTGCGCATCATCGATGACCGCGGGCGCATTCTAACGACTGACGGCTCGTGGTCGACGGATGCCGACACGTGCGTCACCACGGGCGCGGACGGCCACGTGGAATTGAGCGGTGTGGACGCGGGTGTCTATACCGTCGAGGAGGTCGCGGCTCCCAAGGGCTACACCGCCTTTGAGGGTAACCGTACGGTGACGGTTACGGCCGAGGGCCTGGACGTTAAACAGGTGGCGGCCGCGAAGCCCAAGGTGACCGTATCGGTCGAAAGCCCCCTACGGGTTGATACCGCCGATGCCAGGACGGGTTCGATTGAGCTGTCGGTGCTCAACACCCCAAGCAAAGAAGCAGGTCGAGGCTTTATGCCCTCGACGGGAGATAGAATGTTGGTACTGGTGGCGGTTTTGGCTGCCATCGGAGTGGCGGCTATTGTTGTCGCGCTCGTCATCAAGCGGGGAGGAGGTCGCCGTGAAAAATAATTGCCCTTCTTGCTCAATGGCGTACTGCCTCCGTAGCGAGTGACGCACAGGCCTACCGACCTGATGATCATTGGTTTTGAAAAAGTTACTAGAGAACCCTCCAAGAAAAGCGGGGCACCCGGTCGACATGACCGAGTGCCCCGCTTCGTTTGTTGGTGCAAAGTAACCTGGCACCTTTGTGGTGGTTGGCGGCTAAGCGGTGGGGAGTTCTGGCATGTTAGCCGGCTGCTGCGGCTTGAGGTGGGCGTTGCGCCAGATGATCTGGATGATGTAGCCGAGCATAAAGACAAAGGCCACGCCGCTGATGAAGCCGCCTACGAGGGGAAGCCCCGTGAGGGCGCCGGCGATCACGCCGCCCACGGCTGCCATGGCGTAGCGGTTTTGGCTGTGTCCGACCATGCGGGCGATCGCGCACCCCGCAAAGGCACTCGACACCAGCGCGATGCCGATAACACCGCACATGAGGGCTCCGGCAAGCGACAGACCAGCGATAGAGATAATTAGCAGTAGGACGGCGGGGACGATAGCAATCGTGCCCAGAAGACCGCTCACCCACAGGGGCATGGGGCGCTGGTGGAGCATACCGGCGGCGCTGGCAGTCGCACGCGGAAAGACGAGCTCGAGCAGCAGAGCGACAAAGCAGGTCGAGAGTGCCGCGGCGACGATACCGCCGATGACATCGTTAACGGTGGAAGTATCCTCGTTCTCGGTGCGGTCGATCTTGAGTGCGCCGACCTCGGCTCCCGCGGCGCGCTCGGGGTCCTCGGAGACGTGCGCGTTCACGGTGCCGGTGATGTGGGCGTTCTTGCCCAGGATGAGCTTGTCGGCCCAAACCTCGACATCGCCCTCGACGGTGCCATCGATGATCACCGTGTCGCCCGCAAGCGCTGCCGACTTGGTAGAGCCACGCAGGGCAACCGTCTCGCCTATCGCGTAAAAACAGTTGGCGGTGCTGTCGGAATTGAGCACAACGTGCTGACCGACGACCGTGACGCTGCCATCAACCGTGGTCTTGGCGATATCGATAGTGCGTGCCGCCAAGCGGACGGCGCCGCCCACCGTGCAGTCGCGGATGGAGAGGCTCTCGCCTGCTGCAATTATGTCGCGGCCGATGGACGCATCGTCCAAGTTGAGGGCCTGACCTGCCCAGTACAGGTCACCTTCGACGCCGGACGAATTGGCGTCATTGTCGGTCGCAAGTACGTTGCCTGCGGTGTCCGTGCCGGCGAACGACGCCGTGGGAAGCGCGGTGACCGCTAGAGCGATGAGCGCGAATAAGATCGTGATGCGGCCCCACGCTTTACGGCGCTGGGTCGACGGGAATTGATTACAGGGCATAGTGAATCCTTCGTCAGATGCTCGACATGCACCTAACAGGGTACCCAACGCGTGGGCGCTCTAAAAGAACCTCTCGGTTGCATTTCGAAGGGTCGTGCCGTGCTGTCTACTTTTTACGGTGCAAGAAGCGCGCGATATCTTCTTCGGTGGGGCTTTTGATGTCAAAGCGCAGCGAGACCCAGCGCAGACCCATGGTCACGACAACGCATACGACCAGCGCGGCGACATTGCTCATGATGCCGCTCATAACGAGACACACATAGCTTGTCGATCCGGCGATGGCGGCGATGGCATAAAAGTTAGTACGTTGGAAAATGCCCGGAACCACGCCCATAAAGCCGTCGCGCAGCATGCCGCCGCCCACCGCGGTAAAAAAGCCCATCATGATGCACACCGCCGGCGCAAAGCCGTAGACAAGCGCCTTGTCCGCTCCGGTGGCGGCGTAGATGCCGACCGAGATGATATCGAGCAGGGGAATGAGCTTTTCGGGCTTGTCGACGATTGCCGGGAAGATGTAGATGATGGCCGCGGTGGCGATGGAGAGCGGGAGCGCCATCGGTTGGTTGAGGATGTAGACGTTGCCCACCTGCAGCGTCATATCGCGCAAAAGACCGCCGCCCAGACCGCAGACCACCGCGAGCGCGACCGCGCCCACCAGGTCGAGCTTGTGCTCGCGCGCAACCAGCACACCCGAGATCGATGCAGCGACAACAGCGAACATCTCGAGCCAAAACGGGATGGCAACCATGGCATCCGAGGCATGTGAGGTAATTGTTATGGCAGCGACGACGGGCAAGATGGGGTCCTTTGAGTTACGGGTTTAGACAATGCCCGTACATAGTACATGTTCGGCGCCGATTGCGATCCTATTGCTCGGCAAACGGTCGGGACTGGATGCGGGCGTAGGCATCAAACGTGTACATCAGCCTCCAAAGATGTCAAAAAATGTCGGTTTTGGAGGGTGATGTACATGTTTTGGTTGGGGCGTGCTGGGATGACGCTACTCGGAAGGCGCGTCTTCGCCCTGCGCGCTCTTCCAGTTGCGGATAAGTGCCTTGCGCAGTTCGTTCTGCTTTCGCTGGTACTCGGCGTCCGTGCAGCGGGGCATACCGAGTGCTTCGCGAATGCTGTTAATGGCGCGATGAAAGGCAAGTTGACTTGCGAACTGTGCCGAGGTGAGCGCAACGATTCGATATCCCATTTGGGCGAGCACGGCCTCTCGCTCCGCGTCCGCTCCCTTGCGCTCGGTCTCATCGTGAAAGCCGCCCTTATATTCGATGCCGAGTTCTCTGCGCTGATAAGTAACAAGAGCGTCGATTTTGAGCGTTCGGGCTTTTGCGCAATGCCAGAGACGCTGAGGGATTTCGAGCGGTTTGTTGAGTTCGATACCTCGGATACCAACGCCGCCTTCGCTTGTTGGGAGCGAGAGGGCGATGGAAGATGCGGTCTCCATGGGCGAGGCTGAGTGGTCGTAGATGTGTCTGAGCGCGAGTCTGGCGCGTGTGGCGCCGGGTTTGCCAGGGTGCCGATCGAGTAGCTCGACAATTTCGTCCTTGGAGGTGGTGGTTGGTTGCTCAGTGTAAGGGTCAGAGGGATTGAGCCCCATGCGATAGTCGCCGCAAACTTCGTAACCATACTCGAGGTATTCGATCCTATCCATCCACTCGGCAGCGAGCACGAAGGTGAAGGCTTCGTCGGTGATAAAGATGCCGGGCGTAAGCTCGTCAATATGGTCGTAGGGTAGGTTTTGGCCGAGAACGTGGCAAGTGACACCGTTGGTGCGAATTCGCTCGAAAGCAAATACTACGGAGATGTCGATAGTCTTGAGCATGGTGGACGGAATGCCGCAGTCGGTAAGTGCCTGCCGAATGCGCGCGATGCGTTGCTGGGTAGAGAGGCCCCGCACGCCTATCTGGTAGTCGCGTTGTGCGACGGCTTGAACCAGGTTTCGCGGTGCATGATGGACGAGCCACGCCGTTTTATGCGAAATGAGAACAGGAGTATCCATTTGGGGACCTCTCGCTTCGAGCTGACACCAAACTCTTATGTCCGTTGAGGTGGGGAAATATACCGGATGCGAACAAATCGACTCATGCTTGGTGCGCGTCATACGCAAACATGTACATCACACTCCAAAAACGACATTTTTTGACATCTTTGGAGGGTGGTGTACATGTTTGAGATATGGGCTGGGATCGACCACGATGGGGGCGTGGTCGAATAGGAGGGATGTCCAAATTTTGAGCTCCGCTCAAAATTTATCCGGTCGGCTTACGCCGACCGCGCTGCGCTAAAGACGCGCCACTGGCGCGTCTTCTTTACGCTCCGCGCCCTGGCGGGTTCGAATCCCTCCTCCTGCGCGTTATTGAAATGTGCCCGAAAAGAAAAAGCCCCATTGCAGGGGCTTATACCATCAAATGGCGGAGGAGGAGGGATTCGAACCCTCGTGACCTTATACAGGCCAAACGGTTTTCGAGACCGCCGCATTCAACCACTCTGCCACCCCTCCGCGTGGGGTAAAAACAAAGCAGGCTCAAAGGCCTGCTTTGGAATTAACTGGCGGAGAGTCAGGGATTTGAACCCTGGAGACGCTTTTGACGCCTACACGATTTCCAATCGTGCTCCTTCGGCCACTCGGACAACTCTCCGTTAAATGCGAAAGTCAGTATACACGAGGAATCGCAAAGTGCAAACAGAAAAGTTGGCATTTTTTAAAACGCTTGGCCGCGCTTGACGTTGCAGTGGGGTTCGAGGTGCCAAAAAACGGCTTCCGACCAGTGTGGTTGATCAATTCAATTGTTCAAAAGGGGTATTCATAAGCGACTTGGCAATGAATATAAAAATCTTTGGGTGGTGCTGTGGACCACTGGTATGCATTTTGCGACCACAGCCTTGTGCCCGTTGACCTGTGGCTTGGCTCAGCTTGTCACCACGGCACCGTATCTTGTCCACAGATTCGTCAAGCTTTTGGTCAGCATTTGGTTGGAATGCGCATGAAACGTCGTGCGAGTATGGGCATATGTGGAGGTCATGAGGTTGTAGCTGCATATTCTTGCGGCCTGGGAGGTTGAAAGATATTATTACCAAGTCTTTTCCTGCTTCAGGCGCACCTTCACGACCTGAAGCCACATTTGCCCAGAGGAGGTGACAATATGAAGGCTTATGAACTGCTGTTCTTTGTTGACCCGTCGCTCGACCCCGAGACTCGTCTCGCTGTTATGAAGCGTATCGATACCACGATCGCTGAGGGCGCTGGCAAGGTCGACTCCGTTGACGAGTGGGGCAAGCGCAAGCTCGCCTACGAGATCAACGACCTCACCGATGGTGACTACACCCTCATCAACTTCCACGCAGATCCTACCCAGATCGCCGAGCTTGATCGCGTCCTGCGCATCACCGACGCTGTGGTCCGCCACATGATCGTCCGTCGCGACGACCAGGAGTAAGACTGTCGTTTTGGACTGGGCTTGTGCCCCAAGAGGAAGTAGTGAGTTATGAGCATCAATCGAGTGAACATCACCGGTAACCTCACCCGCGATCCCGAGCTGCGCGCCACCGCCGGCGGAACCCAGGTTCTGTCCTTTGGCGTCGCCGTGAACGATCGTCGCCGCAACGCGCAGACTGGCGAGTGGGAGGACTATCCCAACTTTGTCGACTGCACCATGTTCGGCACCCGCGCCGAGGCCGTGAGCCGTTTCCTGGCAAAGGGAAACAAGGTCGCGATCGAGGGCAAGCTGCGCTATAGCTCCTGGGAGCGCGACGGCCAGAAGCGCAGCAAGCTCGAGGTCATCGTCGACGAGATCGAGTTCATGAACTCCCGTGGTGGCCAGGGTGGCTACGATCAGGGCGGTTACGCCCCCGCAGCTCCCGCGCCCGCAGCACGTCCTGCCGCACCGGTGGCCACGCCGCCCGCGGTCGACGTCTACGATGAGGACATCCCGTTCTAAGGGTTGTTCACCTATTTTTGAGTGAGAGGCGGCTTCGATTCGCCGAAGTTGCCAAACGAAAGGTATTTTGACATGGCTAATGATTTTTCTGCACGTCAGCCGCGTCGTAAGTACTGCCAGTTCTGCAAGGAGAACACTGAGTTCATCGACTATAAGGACACTCAGCTTCTCCGTAAGTACATGACCGACCGTGGCAAGATCAAGCCCCGTCGCGTCACTGGCGCTTGCACGCAGCATCAGCATGACATCGCCAACGCCATCAAGCGCGCCCGCGAGATGGCTCTCCTGCCGTACACCGTCCCCGTGGTTTCCTCTCGTGGCAACCGCGACCGCGGCTAAGAAGGGAGACGCATCATGAAGGTTATTCTTCTCGATGAGATCAAAGGCAAGGGCGGCGAGGGTGACGTCGTAGAGGTCGCTCAGGGTTACGCTGAGAACTTCCTGTTCCCCAAGAAGCTCGCTGTTGCCGCCACCAAGGGCAACCTCAAGCAGCTTGACGAGCGTCGCAACAACATCGCCAAGCGCGAGGCCGTCCGTCTGGCTATCGCCAACGAGACCAAGGCTGCCTTCGAGGGCAAGACGGTCACCGTTGACGTCAAGGTCGGCGACGAGGGCATCCTCTTTGGCTCCGTTACCGCCGCTATGATCGCTGACGCCATCAAGGCTCAGCTCGGTATGGACATCGACCGCAAGCGCGTCGAGCTCGGTAAGCCCATCAAGGTTGCCGGTGCCCACACCGTTGCCATCTCGCTGTACCGCGAGATCAAGGCCGAGGTTGTCGTTCTCGTCGGCGTTACCGCCGAGGAGCTCGCTGCCGAGGCTGAGGTCGAGGAGGCCGCTGAGGTCGCCGAGGCCGAGACCGCCGAGGTCGAGACTGAGGCTGCTGCCGAGTAGCATTTGCTGCAACGCAACAATCTTGTTCTAAGAAGGGCGCTCTGGGAAACCAGGGCGCCCTTTTTGCTTTTTAGCGCGATGCGAGCGCCATAGAGGGCGTTGCGGTGAGGTCTATTCGTGGGACCGTTCATCCGTTTGGTTCGGTGATGATTGGCGGCGCGCGGCGCGTTTTGGGACCGTGGCTGATACTATGGATGCTCGCAAGCGATATGAATGAGGATGCTCATGGCATATGACGATAGGGAGACCGGGCTGACGGTCGAGGACCGCGGCTCAAAGTTGGGTCTTCCCCAAAACCAAGATGCAGAGGCCAATGTACTGGCCGCTATGCTGCTTTCGCCCGAGGTGGTCGAAGAGGCCCAGGTCGAGCTGCAGCCCGATGACTTCTACCGGCCCATTCATAAGACCATCTATACCGCGATGGTCGATATGTACAACAGCCGCATTCCCATCGACTCCATCTCGCTGATCGATTACCTGCGAAGTATCAATAAGCTCGATGCCGTGGGCGGCGAAGCGTACATTTTGGAGCTGATGGGTCAGACTCTGTCGCTCGTCAACTGGCAGCACCATGCCGCCATCGTGCGTCGCGACTCGATGCTGCGCGAGCTGATCGGCGCCACCAACGAGATCAACGCGCTGGCCTATAACGCCCCTACCGACACCAAAGAGGTCGTGGAGCTGGCCGAGAGCAAACTGCTCAAGGTCACGGCGCGCGAGGTCAAGTCGAGCTACAAGACGCTGACCGAGTTTATGGTCGAGGCCTATAACGAGGCCGAGGAAGTGTGCCAGGCCGGTGGCCAGGCTGCGGGCGTGCCCACGGGTTTCCCGTCGCTCGACCGCATGCTCATGGGCTTCCGCGAGGGTCAGCTCATCATCATCGGTGCCCGTCCTGCTGTAGGTAAGACATCGTTCGCCCTGAATCTGGCGCTCAACGCTGCCGCTGCTGGTTATACCGTCGGCTTCTTCTCGCTGGAGATGTCGGGCAAGGAAATTGCCCAGCGTCTGATTTGCGCCTACGCCATGATCTCGATCAGTGACTTCCGCATGGGCCGCATTAGCCCCGAGCAGTGGGCCAATATCAACGAGGCCACGCAGACCTTGTCCAAGCTCGATATTCTGATTGACGATACACCCGGCACCACAGTGACCGAGATTCGCGCCAAGAGCCGCCGTATGCTCCATAACAAGGAGAAGGCAATCATCATCCTGGACTACCTGCAGCTGGTGAGTCCTCCGCCGGGTCGTCGTTCTGAGAGCCGTACCGTCGAGGTTTCGGAGATGTCGCGTGGTCTGAAGATCATGGCCAAGGAGCTCAAGATCCCGCTCATCGCGCTGTCGCAGCTCTCGCGTCAGGTTGAATCCCGTACCGGCAAGCGCCCGCAGCTTTCCGACCTTCGTGAATCGGGCTCCATCGAGCAGGACGCCGATATCGTTATGTTCTTGGACCGCTCCGCCGACGAGGCCGAGGCCTCGCGCGACGATCGACCCGACGAGGGCGTTACGCGTATCGTCGTGGCCAAGAACCGTTCGGGCCCGATCGGCGACGTCGACCTGATGTTCCTGCCGGCATCCACCAAGTTCTATGAGCTTGATGGGGCACATGCCGAGGAGTAGGACAGGCGCCCGTTGCACGGGTATACTGGGAATGTTTTGTGCTTCTGCGTGCCGGCGTGGCGCGTAGACAGTCCATGAATGTAAGGAGTAAACATGCCGTCAACCGTTTTGGTCGGTGCCCAGTGGGGCGATGAGGGCAAGGGTAAAATTTGCGACCTGGTCGCCGGCGACTTCGATGCCGTCGTGCGCTACTCGGGCGGCAACAACGCCGGTCACACCATCGTCGTCAACGGCAAGAAGTACGGCCTGCACCAGGTGCCCTCCGGCATCATGTATTCCGACCACGTGTCGGTGATCGGTAACGGCTGCGTCGTCAACCCCAAGGTTGTCCTTGAGGAGATCGACATGTTCGAGGCCGACGGTATCACCACCAAGAACCTCAAGATTAGCGGCAACGCGCATGTCATCATGCCGTACCACATCGATCTGGATGGCGCCTTTGAGCAGAAGCTCGGCAAGAAGAACATCGGTACCACCAAGCGCGGCATCGGTCCGTGCTATCAGGACAAGATGGCCCGCATCGGCCTGCGCATGCAGGACATGCTGGACGAGGCGCTGTTCCGCGACAAGCTGGAGACCGCTCTCGCCCGCGTGAACCCCGAGCTCGAGCTCATCTACAACCTGCCCACCTACACCGTGGACCAGATTTGCGACGAGTACCTGCCGATGGCCGAGCGCCTGCGTCCCTACATCACCGAGACGAGCCTGCTGCTCAACAACATGATCGATGAGGGCAAGGACCTGCTGTTTGAGGGCGCCCAGGCGACGCTGCTCGACATCGACCACGGCACCTATCCGTACGTGACGTCTTCCAACTGCACCGCCGGTGGCGCCATCACCGGCTCCGGCGTGGGTATGAAGAATGTCGACCGCGTGCTGGGCGTCATGAAGGCCTATATCACCCGCGTCGGTTCGGGCCCCATGCCCACCGAGCTTTCCTATGAGTCCGAGGCCGGCCACACGCTGACCGAGGAGGGCTACGAGTACGGCGTGACCACCGGTCGCCGTCGTCGCTGCGGCTGGTTCGACGGCCCCATCGCCAACTACGCCTCGCGCGTCAACGGCCTCACCGATATCGCCATGACCAAGCTCGACGTGCTTTCGGCCTTCGACACCATTAAGGTGTGCGTTGCCTATGACGTCGATGGCGAGCGTTACACGAGCGTGCCCGAGCATCAGGTGCGCTTTGAGCATGCCAAGCCCATCTACGAGGAGCTTCCTGGCTGGAAGTGCGATATCACCGGCTGCCGCAGCTTTGAGGAGCTGCCGCAGGAGGCTCAGGACTACGTGGCGTTTATCGAGGATCTGGCACACACCCGCGTGACGTTCATTGGCGTTGGCGCTGGTCGCGAGCAGATTATCAACCGATTCTGGAAGTAATCGGGACTATTTGGTTATTGCGATATACCCCTTTGCAGCCCGAACGGGCGGCCGAGGGGTATATTTGCTTGCAAAGGGCTCGCGCGGAGCGGGCCGTTAATCCATAGAGGAGGCACCCTTGAAGGCGGACACTCAAACCATCGACATCCTGTTGTTGGGCAGCGGCGGCCGCGAGCATGCTTTGGCAGCTAAGCTCGCAGCATCACCGCGCGCCGGCAAGCTCTACATCGCGCCGGGTAACGGCGGTACCGCGAGCTGCGGCGAGAACGTTGTTCTCGACGACTGCGATCCTGCGGCCGTGGCGGCGTTTGCGCAGAGCCACGGATGCGGACTCGTGGTGATTGGCCCCGAGGCTCCGC
>ENA-ORNW01003029-ORNW01003029.1-human-gut-metagenome-genome-assembly--contig:-NODE-3029-length-10224-cov-3.454617_pt1 | contig 10224 bp, 9 predicted proteins | sample MGYA00242121_ERZ509034 | MGnify/ENA primary metagenome ERZ509034 (study PRJEB26280, sample SAMEA2338689) | human gut metagenome | biome: human gut; feature: human-associated habitat; material: faeces... | reverse complement strand
AGCCATCGCAAAAGTAAACGACCTGGTGATTTTTGTTCCCTATGTAGTGCCGGGTGATGTTGTAGACCTGCAAATCAAGCGTAAAAAGAATAAATATGCCGAAGCTGAAGCGGTGAAGTTTCACGAGCTGTCGCCCAATCGCGCTGTTCCTTTCTGCCAACATTATGGCGTATGCGGTGGCTGCAAGTGGCAAGTGCTCCCCTATTCAGAGCAGATCAGATATAAGCAAAAGCAAGTGGAAGATAATTTGAGACGTATCGGAAAGATCGAACTTCCCGAGATTTCTCCGATTCTCGGTTCTGACAAAACGGAGTTTTACAGAAACAAACTGGAATTCACCTTTTCAAATAAGCGCTGGTTGACAAACGAGGAAGTTCGTCAGGACGTGAAATACGATCAGATGAATGCGGTAGGTTTCCACATTCCGGGAGCATTCGACAAAGTACTGGCTATTGAGAAATGCTGGTTGCAGGATGATATATCCAACCGCATCCGGAACGCAGTACGTGACTACGCTTACGAACACGATTATTCTTTCATCAATCTGCGCACACAGGAAGGTATGCTGCGGAATATGATTATACGCACATCTTCCACAGGGGAACTGATGGTAATCGTCATTTGCAAGATTACAGAAGATCACGAAATGGAACTGTTCAAGCAATTACTCCAATTCGTAGCGGACTCTTTCCCCGAAATCACTTCGCTTCTATACATTATTAATAATAAGTGCAACGATACCATCAACGATTTGGACGTTCACGTATTTAAAGGGAAAGACCACATCTTTGAAGAAATGGAAGGCTTGCGTTTCAAGGTCGGCCCGAAATCATTCTATCAGACTAACTCGGAACAGGCTTATAATTTATATAAGATAGCCCGTAACTTTGCCGGATTAACAGGAAACGAACTGGTATATGACCTTTATACAGGAACAGGAACAATTGCCAATTTCGTTTCACGCCAAGCCCGCCAGGTGATCGGTATTGAATACGTGCCGGAAGCTATTGAAGACGCAAAGGTGAATGCAGAAATCAATGATATCAAGAACGCAATTTTTTATGCCGGTGATATGAAAGATATGCTGACGCAGGATTTCATCAATCAGCATGGGCGCCCCGACGTAATCATCACAGACCCTCCCCGTGCCGGTATGCACCAGGATGTGATTGATGTCATTTTGTTTGCGGAACCGAAACGAATTGTATATGTTAGTTGTAATCCTGCTACTCAAGCGCGGGATCTGCAATTACTGAATGAAAAGTATAAGGTGAAGGCTGTTCAGCCCGTAGATATGTTCCCTCACACTCATCACGTAGAAAATGTGGTGTTGCTGAAACTTCGATAAAGAGTTCACCACAGATTACACAGATTAGCACAGATTATAATAATCAGTAATAAAAATCTGTGTTAATCTGTGTAATCTGTGGTGAAAAATAAATTCTCAAAAGAAAAAAGAAATGAAAAAAAGACCTAGAAGAACTCCTGCTGAAAAAGCACGTACTCAATATACCAATTATGCAGTCAAAGAGCCCATGGAATTAATGGAGTTCCTGGCTGCCAAGATGCCGGATGCAAGTCGCACGAAATTAAAATCGTTGTTAAGCAAGCGGGTCGTGTTTGTTGATAATGTGATAACCACGCAATTCAACTTTCCCCTTGAAGCAGGCATGAAAGTGAAAATTAGCAAGCAAAAGGGAAAGAAAGAATTTAATAACAGATTGCTGAAGATTGTATATGAAGACGCCTATATCATTGTCGTCGAAAAGATGCAGGGACTTCTATCCGTCAATACGGAGCGTCAGAAAGAGCGCACTGCCTACACGATACTGAATGAATATGTGCAACGCTCCGGACGTCAATTCCGTGTGTTTATCGTTCACCGCTTAGATAGAGATACTTCCGGTCTGATGATGTTTGCCAAAGATGAAAAAACGCAGCGGACACTACGCGACAACTGGCATGAGATAGTGACCGACCGCCGATATGTAGCCGTAGTGGAAGGTAGTATGGAAAAAGACTATGATACGGTCGTTTCCTGGCTGACTGATAAAACGCTTTACGTAAGTTCCAGTGAATATGATGACGGTGGATCAAAATCTATTACCCACTATAAGACAATCAAACGCGCTAACGGATATTCTCTGTTGGAACTCGATTTGGAAACTGGCCGAAAGAATCAGATTCGTGTACACATGCAGGATTTAGGCCATCCTATTATCGGCGACGGAAGATATGGAAGAGAAGATTCTCCCAACCCTATCGGACGATTGGCACTCCATGCCTTCAAACTTTGTTTCTATCATCCGGTAACGGGAGATTTAATGGAGTTCGAGACGCCTTATCCGGCGGAATTTAAGAAGTTGTTTTTGAAAAAATAAATTCCTATATTCAAAAAACAAAGCCAGAATCATGATTGACTCTGGCTTTATTTTTAATCTTTATCACTGTTTTATTGACGACGCATATAGAATGGCTGTCCATCTATTCTATCCCTAAAATCCCGCCAATTATTATACCATGTTCCACTAAAGGTTCTATCGGTAGCTTCCGCACCCCAAATATAGGCATAAGTGCCATCACCATAAAAATATAATTCCATTGAATTATATCCTCCATCAATCCATCTCCACTCAAAAACCAAATAATTCGGATCACCGGCAGAACCAATTGTTCCTTGATTTCTCGCGTTAAAAGTCATAAGCGTACCTCTTCCCCAGGTATATGCCCCGAAATCAATCTCTTCATTCGTATACCACTCACCAGGCAGATTAAATTCTGTCTCGTCTTCACTTTCACACGAAGTAAAGCCAACCAATAAAGTCAGCATCATCAAGATACCCGCATATTTCTTTATCATTTCCATAATTCTCTAGTTTATTGCGTTTATTAATACAAAATTAGCGTTTTTTATTTACTATACATTACAAGCCACAAGTTTTTTGTACCTTTGCAAAGATAATATTAAAATTTCCACATGAAACTTCTTTGGCTTGATTTAAATAGTTCGTACGCTCATTCTTCGTTGGCATTACCTGCCTTACATGCCCAAATAGCAAATAATACAGACATTGAATGGTGTACGGTTTCCGCCACGATCAATGAAAACACCGGCAGTGTCGTCAATCAAATCTACCGCCATCAACCGGATATCATTGCAGCTACCAATTGGCTATTCAATCATGAGCAACTCCTGCACATCGTTTCACGCGCAAAAGCATTACTACCTCACTGCTGTGTTATACTCGGAGGTCCCGAGTTTTTAGGAGATAATGAAGCTTTCTTATATAAGAACAAATTTGTAAGCGGAGTGTTTCGCGGAGAAGGCGAAGAAGTATTTCCATTATGGTTAAAAGTGTGGAATCAGCCAAGAAAGGAATGGAAATCAATCACAGGACTTTGTTACCTGAATGAATCAGGAGAATATCAGGACAACGGACTTGCCCGTGTCATGAACTTTTCTGAATTGGTTCCTCCCGAAAAAAGCCGTTTCTTCAATTGGAGCAAACCATTTGTGCAGTTAGAAACTACCCGGGGATGTTTTAACACCTGTGCTTTTTGTGTCAGTGGAGGTGAAAAGCCAGTTCGTACCTTATCTCTCGAAGCAATCAAAGAACGTCTCGACGTGATACACGAACACGGAATCAAAAACGTGCGAGTACTGGATCGTACTTTCAATTACAATAATAAACGGGCAAAAGAGCTATTAAACTTATTCCGCGAATACCCGGACATCTGTTTCCATCTGGAAATTCATCCGGCACTACTTTCCGATGAACTCAAACAGGAATTAGCCACTCTGCCTAAAGGTCTGCTGCACCTGGAAGCCGGTATCCAAAGCCTTCGGGAAAACGTGCTTGAACAAAGTCGAAGAATAGGAAAACTCTCCAATGCTTTGGCCGGACTCCATTATCTATGTTCACTTGAAAACATGGAAACTCATGCCGACTTGATAGCCGGACTCCCACTCTACCATCTATCAGAGATTTTCGACGACGTCCGTACCTTAACCGAGTATGGCGCAGGAGAAATCCAACTGGAATCTCTGAAATTACTTCCGGGCACCGAAATGCGAAGAAGAGCGGATGAATTAGGTATACAGTATTCTCCACTTCCTCCATACGAAGTACTTCAAACCCGTGAAATCACAGTAGATGAGTTACAAACAGCCCATTATCTGTCACGCCTGTTAGACGGTTTCTATAACACTCCTACCTGGCGAAATATCACCCGTATACTAATTTTGGAGAACCCCCATTTTATACATGACCTACTCGACCATCTGGTCCGGACAGATGTCATCGACACTCCTCTTAGCTTGGAAAGAAGAGGATTAATCCTTTATGATTTCTGCAAGAATCATTATCCCGACTACCTGACACAAGTCAGTATTGCATGGATAGAAGCAGGTATGTCATTAAAAAAAGCTCCGGCAGAAAAAGTAAGAACCAAAAGACAGTTACCTCCTGAAAGTTGGGAAGTAGTATACGGTGCATACCGCGAAAATCTACGACTATGTTTCCTCCCTGTCGATGAAGAAGGACATGGCTACTGGTTTGGCTTTGAATCGGAAATTCAGAAGATACAACCCGTTTTCAAAGCTAGAACACTATCATAAACAAAAGAAAAGTATTCCCATATTATGTGAAATAATTACTATTCACTAATCGTTCAAAGCAGCATATCCTGTTTTTCACCGTCCATACAATAAACTTTACTAGCACAGTGTATGGACATTCGGAAATATCAATTGAATATTCTTTGTTTATTATTGTTCCCCTTATCCGCAGCAGGGCAAGAATGGAGCAAACAGGACTCATTGAGACTTCAGCAAATGTTGGAATCCGATCAGGAAATCAAGATAAACAGAAAGCTGATCGAAAAAGTAGAGCAAAAAATGTACTCTCGAAAACCATTTGTAGATTTTGATCCCACACTACCCACTTTAAAATCTTCCACAATCTTTTCGAAACCTTCTATTCACACATACAAGATGTTCCAAAAGCCAGGTTCCACCTTTTTACCCACTTATTCCTGGCTAAGAATAAACAAGAATCTTATTCTGCATAGTAAAAGCGACTTTGCAGAAAATTCCAATCATTTCCATATCCAAAGCCAAATGGAATATAAATTATCCTCCAGATGGTCTCTCGACATATATGGTTCACAAAACCTCGATACCCGAAGATACCGAGGGCTTCCCTCCGAAGTGGAACCAACCAAATTGGGAAGTAATGTCGTTTTCAAAATAAATAAAAACTGGAAAATCAAAACAGGGATGCAATACCAATATAATGCTATACGAAAAAGATGGGAATGGATACCTCAAGTTAGTGTTTCATACGAATGGTAAATCCTATTGATAATTGAGGATCGAAAAGTTTTAGAAAACAAGAAAGCATATTTTCCATTTATTCTCGTACCTTTGTCATACGATTAAATATGCTATCATAATGAAGAACTTTATCAAGGGATTCCGGTTTACTCCCTCCAATTATCCGGCCGAAGTAGAAGCAAAAATACAGAAATACAGGAAACAAGGTTACAAACTTCCTCCCCGTAAAGTACTCCGTACTCCCGAACAACTAGAAGGTATTCGGGAAAGTGCCAAAATCAATACTGCACTGTTGGACTATATTTCAGAAAATATTCGCGAAGGAATGTCTACTGAAGAGATTGATGTATTGGTATATGATTTCACCACCAGCCACGGTGCTATCCCTGCCCCACTCAACTACGAAGGATTTCCTAAAAGTGTATGCACAAGCATTAACGACGTGGTTTGTCACGGTATTCCCAACAAAAATGAGATTCTAAAAAGCGGAGACATTATCAATGTGGACGTTTCTACCATTTATAAAGGATATTTCTCCGATGCATCCCGTATGTTTATGATTGGCGATGTCAATCCTGACATGCAAAGATTAGTACAAGTCACCAAAGAGTGTATGGAAATAGGTATTGCCGCCGCACAACCCTGGAAACAACTGGGTGATGTAGGCGCCGCCATCCAGGAACATGCAGAAAAGAACGGTTTCAGCGTAGTTCGTGATCTCTGCGGACATGGCGTAGGGATGCAATTCCATGAGGAACCGGACGTAGAGCATTTCGGCCGACGGGGTACGGGCATGATGATCGTACCGGGAATGACTATTCAACGCTATCTGCTGAATGATCTATCCAATCGAACCCATGATTAACATGGGAACCTACGAAGTCTTTATAGATGATGCCGACGGATGGACTGTCTGCACCGACGACGGCCTCCCCTCCGCCCAATGGGAAAACATGATTCTGATTACTGAAACCGGAAACGAAATTCTTACTTATTAATGGAATTAATTTTACTTATCGTTGTTGCCGCATTAGTGATAGTCTTACTAATACTGTCACTTACAAAAGGTAATAATCAAACGCAAGCGGAACAACTGCAAACAGCTTTGCGCCAACAAATGCAGGAGAATCGCGAAGAACTGAATCGCAGCATCCGGGAACTCCGCTTGGAGATGACTCAAACGCTGAATCAGAATATGCAGCAATTGCAAGACGTATTGCACAAAAATATGTTGACTAACGGAGAGCTGCAGCGTCAGAAATTCGATATGATGGCCCGTCAACAGGAATCATTGATTAAATCGACCGAAAAGAGGTTGGATGACATGAGGACAATGGTGGAAGAAAAATTGCAAAAGACATTGAACGAACGCATTGGCCAATCATTTGAAATTGTCCGCTCACAACTTGAGAATGTGCAGAAAGGACTAGGCGAAATGAAATCTCTGGCTCAAGACGTAGGCGGATTAAAGAAGGTGTTGAGCAATGTAAAAATGCGTGGCACATTCGGCGAAGTTCAGTTAGGAGCATTATTAGAGCAGATGATGAGTCCGGAACAATACGACGCTAATGTAAAAACCAAGAAAAGCGGAACCGAATTCGTTGAATTCGCAATCAAACTTCCGGGAAAGGATGATGCGAACAGCACCGTCTATCTGCCTATCGACGCTAAATTTCCCAAAGATGTATACGAACAATATTATGATGCTTTTGAAGCAGGAGATACTGCATTGATAGAATCGTCCGGCAAGCAATTGGAAACAACCATCAAAAAAATGGCGAAAGACATTCACGACAAATATGTAGATCCTCCTTTTACCACAGACTTCGCCATTATGTTTCTGCCTTTTGAAAGCATTTATGCCGAAGTAATCCGAAGAACAAGTCTGGTAGAAACTCTGCAAAAAGATTACAAAATAGTTGTCACAGGACCTACTACACTAGGGGCTATCCTAAATAGCCTGCAAATGGGATTCCGCACGTTAGCTATTCAAAAGCGAACGGGAGAGGTTTGGACGGTATTAGGAGCTGTAAAAACAGAATTCAGCAAATTCGGAGGACTACTCGAAAAAGTACAGAAAAACCTTCAAAATGCCGGCGACCAACTAGAAGAAGTAATGGGTAAGCGGACTCGCGCTATCGAACGAAAACTCCGCCAAGTTGAACAATTGCCACATGAAGAAAGCATGAAAATTCTTCCGATAGATGATGGAGACGATGAATCGACAGATTAAAGCGAAATCCGAAGTACGACATATCCCAGTAAGCCGGAAAGTACGGTTCCGGTCAATACACCAAATTTGGCCTGATTCAATAATACAGGATAGTCTACCCCAAAAGAAAGATTAGCGATAAAGAGTGATACAGTAAAGCCAATACCTCCCAACAATGCAACTCCGGAAAGATTCTTCCAGGTCATCCCTAAAGGCATGGGAGTCAATCTTATTTTTATAGCCAGCCAGGTAAAGAAATATATTCCAATAAATTTTCCCAGTAACAGACCGGCAGCAACAGCAATACTGACAGCTCCCACTAATTCGCCTCCCCCACTAAACACAACGCCGGCATTGACAAATGCAAAAAGAGGAAGAATCAAATAATTGACTGTTCCATGCAAATTATCTTCTAATGACTGCAACGGACTAATTACACGGTCGGAAGCCGATTCGACCTCTTTCAACTTGGCTATTTGCTCATTAGTCAGCACAATGCTTTCAGATTGCATTGCCGGAAAACCGGCAATGGTATGACGAATTTTTTCGATGTACTTCCCTACATTCAGACGAGGTTTAGCGGGAATAACAAAAGCAAGAATAACTCCCGAAATAGTGCTATGAATACCGGATTGTAAAAATAAATACCAGATAATCACCCCAATCACCAAGAAGAATACCTTATTTGTCGTTCCATACTTTCCTATAAAATAAAGTAAAATATAAAAGAGTATAGCTACCAAAAGATAGCCATAGGCAACATGTGAACTATAAAAAAGAGCGATCACCAAAATTCCCCCAATATCATCGACTACCGCAAAAGCAGTCAAAAAAATCTTCAAACTCAACGGCACACGGCTGCCTAATAAGCTCAACACCCCCAATGAAAAAGCAATATCCGTAGCCATAGGAATGGCGAGTCCATGTCCGCCTTCACTACCCGGAACACAAATAAGCGAATAGATCATCACAGGCAACAACATCCCACCACAAGCGGCAATGAAAGGCAACGCCGCCTTACGGAAAGAGGAAAGCTCACCTACCAATAGCTCACGTTTGATTTCCAGTCCAACCAATAAAAAGAAAATCGTCATCAAACCATCATTGATAAACTCAATCATTCGCAGATTTTCCCCACCATGCGAAAGCAAATTAAAATTTCCTATCTGTAAATGAAGTTCATGCGACAAAAATTCCTGATATACCGGAGCCACAGGAGAGTTCGCAATAATGGCCTGCCGAGATAGCAGCCAGGAATAAAAGAATACTCGCCGTGATATTCATAGACGAGAAGTTCCGCATAGTCCGCAAAATAGTCATAACGAAATGTTTTTATAATATTAGTTTTGCAATATACAGAATTTTCTAATTAGTATAACTCCTTAAAGCAAGATTTTTGACCCAAAGTACAAAAATTCCTGTCAAAATCAGATTCAGTACCAAGGTAAGAACAGAAATTACCAATGCCGGCCCACCCAAGTTATACCCTAACGCTATGAAAATAATTCCGGCTCCTACCTCACCACGGGTAAACATACCGATAGAAAGAGCCAGTCGCTCGCTTAATTTCCGGTCACGGTAAAAGAACATCGGGCAAAGCTTTCCTATATTCGACAATAAAGAGACAATCACTACATGAAACATAATCATCCCCCACGACATCATCTCCTGCGAACCGGTGACGGAATAAGCACCTGCATGAGTCTCCGCAAAGTTCACACCAATAAAATGCGGCATACTCATCCCCACCAGGAACATGAAGAAAAATGAGATTCCGGTAGACACCTTTCGTTCCACGGGCGTGTCATGTTCCTTATGTTTCATAATCATACCCAGCACAAATGCAGGCAGCAGGACTTCAATATGAATACTTCCCTCCTCCCCATACAATTCCTTACTACCGAGATAAAGAATTTGAGTAGCCAAAAATATGATTATTGAATAAAAGAGGATAGCCTTCCAATCCTGACGCCAATCGTACTTATTCAGCCTTTGCCAGCCGATCGATAATAACAGGAACACAATCACTACCACAATAATCAACTGCCAGCGTAGCCCGATCATCATAATCTGAAGAGGAATCATCAAAAGAATCGTATCCAAATCGTCAAAAATAGCCAACACCTGTATCTTCTTATAAATCCAACTGGACTTTAACCCGATAGCCGCCAACATTGTAAACAAAATACCGGCTGATGTCGGTGCGGCAAAACGGCTCAATAGTAAGTTCTCCTTCCAGGCTTCCCAACTATTCCAAAAATCGGGTGGAAGCAATACAAACACATAATAAATGGCAATCATAAACCACGGCAAAGCAGCCGTAGCCATGGCAATAAAATAATCCTGGGCGTAACTTTTCCATCGTGTCTTATCAAGAACGAATTCACGGCCTACATTAATCATTATAAAACTAAGGCATACATAGAGCAATACATTCGATATGTATTTAACAGCTCCATAGCCATCCCCTGCCATCATCGGCAAGAATTGCGAAACGACGAGCCCCAACATCAGGAAGCCCGAAAAAGACAGAACTTTTCTCATATTTATAGTTGTTTGTTCCTAAAAAGTGATTGCCAAGGAAAGCTCTGCAGACAGAAGGCAATCACCTGGTGTATTAAAAACTAACCGCAAGTCAATTTGTTCAGAACATATCTCTGAAAAATTGCTTGCGGCA
>ENA-ORNW01003022-ORNW01003022.1-human-gut-metagenome-genome-assembly--contig:-NODE-3022-length-10244-cov-2.581313_pt1 | contig 10244 bp, 10 predicted proteins | sample MGYA00242121_ERZ509034 | MGnify/ENA primary metagenome ERZ509034 (study PRJEB26280, sample SAMEA2338689) | human gut metagenome | biome: human gut; feature: human-associated habitat; material: faeces... | reverse complement strand
ACTGCCGTGATCTTGTTGTCGGCGAGGAGTACACTATTAAGGGTATGCTCAAAGACAAGGCAACAGGTCTTCCATTCGTTGACATGGATGGAAATACTGTAACAGGTGAAACAACATTTACCGCAGAGACAGAAGACCAGATTGTAAATGTTGAATTCAACTTCAAGGCAAACCTTGAGGGACTGTCAGTTGTTGTTGCTGAGAGGCTTTACCAGCAGGGCGTTGAGATTTTTGTTCATGATGATCTGGAGGACAAAGACCAGACGATAGATTACCTTAAGCTAAGAACTAAGGCGCATGACAAGGATACTCTTACCAATGTAGGTACTGTTTCAGATAAAGCATCTATAGTTGATGAAGTAACATTTAACAACTTACGCGTTGGTAATACCTATGAGGTAAGAGGGTATCTGATGAATAAGGATACTGGTGTAGAACTGCTTGACAAAGACGGCAATAAAATAACAGCAACAAAGACATTTACAGCCGAAGCACCAAATCAGACAGTTGAGATGGAGTTTACTCTGGATTCATCACTTTTGGAAGGCGTAACGGCAACTGTTTTTGAAGATGTTTATTATAATGGGGTAAGAGTTGGCTCGCATTGCGATATAACTGATGCAGACCAAAGCATTTTCTTTCCAAAAATAAGAACATCTGCCGCAGACGGCAATACTAACAGCCATGTAGGTGTTGTCGGTGGTAAGTCAACGATAATCGATACAGTAACATATACTAATCTGATTGTCGGCAAGACTTATACGGTAAGCGGATACCTTATGAATCAGGATACAAATACAGCAATTCTTGACAAAGATGGTAATAAGATTACATCTTCAAGGACATTTACAGCTGCAACAGCGAATGGTTCAATAGATATTACTTTTGAATTTGATTCAAGTGATATGGAGGGTTCTACAGCCGTGGTATTTGAGGATTTATATCATAATGATATACGCGTGACCACGCATAGTGATATAACTGACTCTAATCAGTCTATTTTGTATCCAAAGATTAGGACTAAGGCACATGATAAGAATACAGGAGACCATAATGGTACTGTAGGACCTGAAACAACAATCATTGATACTGTTATATACAGTAACCTGGTTGCAGGCCGTGAATATACATTAAAGGGATATCTTGTTGACAGGGCTGCACAGATGCCTGTACTTGACAGCACAGGAAATCTTATAACAGCGTCTAAGAACTTTATTGCAGACGGTCCTGATGGAACTATAGATATGGAATTTACACTTGACTCAACAGGACTGGGAGATCATATTCTTGTCGTATTCGAAGATATTTTTGATACAGAGACAGGTGTTAAACTCACAACCCATAGTGATATTGGAAGTGAGGAGCAGAGCATTTACTTTATTGATATAAAGACACAGGCGCATGATAAATATACAGGAAACAATGTCGGCACAGTTACAGAGAATGCCGTAATTGTAGATACAGTAACTTATCATGGATTAATTGTGGGTAACACTTATACAGTAAGCGGATATCTCATGGTTAAGAGTACTGGTAAACCTCTGCTTGATAAGAAGGGAAATAAGATAACAGCCAAAACAACATTTGATGCTGAACAGGCAGACGGAACGGTTGATATGGTGTTTGAGTTTGATTCTTCCCTGCTTGCAGGAGAGACAATTGTATGCTTTGAGAAGGTCTACCACAATGGAATTGAGGTAGCTTGTCATGAAGATTTAAGTGATGAAGATCAAAGCACTTTTTATCCTGAAATTAAAACAACAGCTAATGATGGTATTAGCGGAACTAAGTATAACAATGGTGCAGAGGATATCGTGATTGTCGATACTGTATCATATAAAAACCTTATTGTTGGTAAGGAATATGTAATTAAAGGTGTCTTAAAGGATAAGGCAACCGGAAAATCAGTAATTAATAAGGCAACCGGAAAGGAAATCACAGGTGAGGTTAAATTCACAGCTGAACAGAAAGATGGCAGCATTGATGTGACATTTAATTTTACAAGAGCTGATTTAGCAGGTCGAACAGTAGTAGTTTTTGAAAAATTATATCAGAACGAAATTGAGGTAACTGCTCATGAAGATTTGAGTGATGAAGGACAGACGATTGTTGAGCCTACTAAAATAGGCATTATTAAGATTGATGATACTTCCAAGACGAAAAAGCCTTTATCCGGAGCAACTTTACAGATTCTTGATAAGGATGGAAATGTAGTAGAGATTGAAATCCTTACTGAAACTAAGGACGAGAATGGTAATACAGTGGCAGCAGTAAAGAAGGTAACTTCTTTTGTGTCAGGTTTAGAAGAAACAGTAATCGTAGGATTAGAGCCGGGAACATACAAGATTCATGAAGTGGCAGCTCCGTGGGGCTACGAACTTACAGAAGATGTTGTATTTGTTCTTGGAGATAAAGTGGAATTACAGCATTTTGTAATGGCTGATGAAGCCAAAGTGGGACTGATGAATTTCAGCTACAATGAGAAAAAGGATTTTGAAGTTGCAGCAGATTCAGCATTAGTTACACCACAGACAGGAGACAGTTCAAACATGTTAAAGTACATGGTTATTATGCTGGTTTCTGGTATTGCACTTTTAGGCTGCTTATTCGGAAAGAATAAAAAAGCATTCATAAAGGTGTTTGGAGCAGTTTTCGTATTTCTTGCGGTAGCATTTGCAGGTAATAACAAAACTTACGCAGCAACTACATTCACAGAGGAAGAGAAATTTGAATCTGAGAATAAGGAAGCTGAATATGATTTTAAAAAAGATAAATCAAAAGATGGTGTGGATTACACCTTAACTGATGTTAAGTATGATGTAAAGGCTAAACAGATTGCTAACATCACAAAAACCAATACGGTTCTTGTAACAGATGCAGCTCCTGTATTTGAGGAATCCATTGTCGAGAATGGAATAACTTACAGGCTTAAATCAGTCACTACGGCTGAAGGCGATATGGGAAGCCGTTCTGTTACATACACAAAAGTATATACATACAATGGTTTAACAAAAACCGACGATATTCCGGCAGTTGTAGCAGGAAGTGTTCGTGACGAGGCAACTAATGAGGTTAGCACTATAAATATGACTCAGACAGGTCTCGTAAAGAAGAATGAACAGAAGAGTGATGATTTTGTTTTTTCAATTAATGTGGTTAGTGGAGCTTATTTTATGTATAAGGATAACCTTGTTGAATATAATGCCGAGAATCCTAACCTTATGCAGTATAAGGACAGTATTCTTGAGGATTTAGGGTTATCTAAGGATATTTATACAGTTGAATCAATCGAATGGACAAGTGAGCCGGAAGCTGATGCAGACGGAATGATCCACAGGGAAGCAACTGTTAAGGGTTATAAGGAAATTGCTGATTATGAAGCAACATATGTGGCTACGGTGGATTATCCAACAGCTAATGTAGTTTACACTGCAGATTATGAAGCAGATACAACAAAGAACACAACTTTTTATGAAATTAAGGGTACAGCAACATACCAGCTTACAAGTGAAATTGTTGACACGAATGCATCAGGCACTAAGAAAACTGATTTTAAGTCAGTGTTTAAAAATCCTGTTGTAGTTGGCAGTTTTTCGGCAGTAGTAATTGTCATTATTGCTGTTATTGCTATTGTTCTTTGGAAAAAGAAATCAGAAAAAGAAGTAGTGGAATAATCTATTTCGCACTGGTCTTAAATTGAAAAATGTCACAATCCCCTCTCTTTCCAACGGAGAGGGGATTTGTGGTATTAATAGTGCATGTAATTATTTAGTAAAATGCCGCTTCGTAATATTTCTGTAACAATTTTTGACATGTGTATGTATTGAAAACTACAGGAAAAGGCTGTATTTTAAGGTTAAAGATAGCACCAACCACATTTTGCTATCAGAAAACTATTAATTATCTAAAAATCTTTTAGGAATAGGGTTTATCTCGAGTAAAGAGGAATCGAGGTAAGCTGGTATGATTAAAAGAAATTTATTAAAGGGTGCAGCAGTGTTTTTATCATGCTGTTTAGTATTTACATCTGCAGGCTGCGGAAAGAAGAGTAAGACAGTAACCACCGAGAGCACTACTAAGGCCGTTACAGAACAGGAAACTAAGAAGAATGCAGGCAGTGAGGAACAGGTTACTATTGCAGTCAAGGATTCAGAGGGTAACACGGTAGAAGTAGCCGGTATTGTTGAGACAAAGGACAATGGCGAGAAAGTTGTTATCATTCAGGATAGAGACGGCAACAGAAAAGAGATTAAGGAAGATAATTTTGAGGAAGGTGATAGTAATTCAATTATAACAATCACTGATGAAACTGTAGCAGAGGAAATCTCAGAAGCTGCAAAAGACGATAAGATTCCGAAGGCTGATGAAATTATTCCTACTAAGCCATCAATTGATATAGCTGATAACGGCAATAACAGCAACGGTGGCAGCAGTTCAGGCTCTGCTGATAACAATAATGGTGGCAATAACAACGGCAACAGTAATAACAGTGGTAATAATGGCAGCAGTTCTTCAGACAATGGCAGTAACTCAGCCCCTAGCGAAGCTGATACAAAGCCATCAACACCAAATATACCTTCACATGAGCATAACTGGGAGCCAGTCTATGATTATATACCCCATGAAGAAGTAAAGGAAAAAGTTTGGGTAGTTGATAAGGCTGCGTGGGATGAACCTGTGTATAAAACCGTCTATATTTGTTTGCAGTGCGAAAATGGTGAATGTAGCGTATGTAGGGAAAGAGGAGTAGAACAGTCAGAGTTTTCTTCATCACAGGAAAGAAGAGAACATCAGTATGATTGTCAAGATAATGGTGGTAGCTGCATGAATTCAACCAATAGAAAAAAAATAGTGGATTATATTCATCACGATGAAGAAGGACATTATGAAACAGTTACTGTAACTGATGCGTATGTTGAGCAGAAATTAGTTGGCTACAAGTGTTCTTCTTGCGGGGAGACAAAATAATGATAGTAACAGGCATGATTAAGGTATCAGTATTGAATCTCACCTGATGCCAGGTTTTCCTATCTTTCCTATCTGCAAACTGCGGAGAAAGAAAAAGACAGTAACAGATTAGGAAATCAAGAAAAATGTTGGCGATAAAAATAGAGGGGCATAATAATATGCCCCAATGTATTCGCCATAGAAAATGAAGTATGTCGGAAATTTTTACATGGGAATACAAGGCTAGATTATATCTTTTTATATGATTTAGCAACAGAAATTATCAACAAATAAGTTCTTAATATTACAAAAAATAGGAGGCGTCAACATGTTCTCAAAAAGACCGATTGGAATAAAATACGAGATATTTAACGACGAGATTAAGGAGCAGCTCTTAAAGGAAAATTTCATGAATATGCTGTACAGTCCAGACGGTACAATCATGAGCTTTAGATGCCCCGGAAAAAGTTGCGGAAAACCTGTAAAGATAGGTTTTCAGAAATGTCCGTTTTGCCATACTCGTCTGAAGTGGAAGTATCCTTTTAAGGAGAGAAAAGCGAATCTTGTAGAGACACCTATGCTTAGTAATGATAAATAATAATTGATATAATCAAGGAGAGAATCATAAACGATAATGGTACAGTTTATAAATAGTAAATTATATGGAAGGTATTACCCTGTTATAGAGAGTGAGGAATACCTAAAAGAGCATTATATGTTTTTTAAGGAAATGGTTAGACACGAGGTAAGTTTTCTCGAAAAATTTTGCTCAGAGTATGAGTATGAACAGAGAAAAAGGCATTTAAAACGCACTACAACATTACTAGGATATCCAAAATATGGGAATATGCTGGAAAATGAGCGGACAATAAAAAATATAGAGAGAGAACTTAAACCTTCAATACAGCAAATGCAGAATTTAGAGAATATACTTTATAAGCCTGTATTTGAAATTTCTATAGAAGATATTAATTTTGTATATGAATTAAGGTATAAGAGACGAAAAAAAGAACTTGTAAAATTAACTGTATTTGTTGCTATTATAGTTATTTGTATGTTGGCACACTATTATCTGATATAATAAATAATACAATAAAGCATTAGTCTTTTTTCCGGCACGTAAGCAGTTAAATTTCGTTACAGATATAATTACGCGGGAGGATTAAAAAATGGTTGTAACTTTACCTAAAGAAATCTGCGGGCATGGAAATCCAAAGCCGGAGCAGGAAGTAAAAGATATAGATAAAAAAGTAACATATATACCATCTAACCTTCGGGTAGGTGAAGTTAAAAATATTCTCAGGGAATCTGGAGAGAAAGCAACTGACAATTGGAAAAATCCGGTGTATAGGAAGTTTAAAATAAAAACATATATAGGGAATTTACTGGCATTTTCAGTTTGTTATCTAACTATGTATTATCTTGTGTTTAAGCATATTACATTTCCAATAAAGTATGAGTATATAATTTCAGTGTCTGGATATGGATCAAATTTGTTACAAGATTTCATATTTGTGGTTTATATTTTTTCATGGTTTGGTATTGCAGGTAGTATTAGGAAAATCTTGACACCGGGTGAAATAACATACAGGAAATATGTTGAAAATGGTGAAATCATTGAAGACAAATATGAGGCAACAGCATTGCAGATAACAGCTGTATATAATGAAATAGAACGCTTCATTGATTTTTATGGTCGAATAAATGATGATTCAAAATATATATACAGTATAAATGAAACAAATGATACATTAATTGTCGAATATCCTCAGAGAATAGGAACAGGACAGGAAAAATTTTATTTTGGACCGGAAATAACTGAAATTGTTGATGATAAGAGAGGAATAATTGATTTCTCGAAGTTAGATAGATTGTATGGGTTAGTTTGATATTGCGGTAAGAAATTTGGAGGTTATTTATGAATAAAAGACAATATAAAAAATACATGAAAAAAAAGATTAAAATACTTTTAAATAGTGAAACATTTCAGATTCCTCATGCATATAAGGAGTATTATCAAGGAAGAACGGTGCCAATGCTACTTGATGGACTTGCTGAAACAGTTCTAAACCTTGTAGCTGATAAGAAAATAACGAAAGACCTGAGATTCTATATTTTCACAGCGGCTTCTTTTTGCACGGATGATCAAAAGCATATGGTTATCACTGCGAATCGCTCCCATGATAAGAAAAATAAGAAAAAACAGAACATTAAAAATTTCATGTAGGAGGTAAAATGTATGAATGAAGTGATAAACAGTGATTCTCTGATAGCCGTAGTGGAACAATTTAGGAGAGAACTTGTAGAAGTGTTACATATGCCAACATTGCATATTGAATTATTTAAAATAATACTAGTTCCTTTTCTTATCTTATTTATATTAAATGTGGGTTGTTATGTTTTTTTTAATAAGAAGATTTCAGTTGCAGGTATTATCATATCTCTGATAGTTGCAATCTATTTTCTGATGACATGTATATGGATTATTTACACTACTTTCGGTATTAGAACCAAAACATGGATAAGTTTATTTCCAGCCTATCCGATAGCGTTTATGTTGGTGCTCAGTATTGTGATTAGAAATTTGATAATGAAAAATAGTAACGAAGATATGGAAGAAAGCGAGGAAGTTTAATTAATGGAGTATGTAGCATGGGCCTTGTATTGCTACATTGTAATACAGCTTATTAATGATGGAAGAAAACAGGCAAAATCAGAGAAACAGGGTAGTGAACCAAGAGGAGCTCACTATTATCAAAATTTAGCAAGAAAACTCCATCCGACAACTGTCGGTTGTGAGATGAATTGCTTAGGATAGTTGTTTTAACTTTGACTGACATAGGAAGGAAGTGAATCGGTGTACAGGACAAGACAGTATCATATAAGAAAAGGTCACAAAATGTTTTCCTATTGTGCTGATATCTGCAGGAAGTCAACATATCTGTATAACAGGGCAAACTATATATTAAGACAGTATGCTACTGCTGTAAGGGACTTTGAAAATTTAAAGCCATTGACGGCTAATCAGATGGAAGTGTACAAAAGTATAAAGTCTGTTACGGAAAGTACAAAGTATGAGCCTAAAGGTAAATGGCTTACATATGGTACTCTGGATTTTTACATGAAACAGACAAGGGACATCAATTACTATGATATGTATTCACAAGCAAGCCAGCAGATATTGAAGCTGCTGCTCAGAAACTACAAGGCATTCTTCAACTCCCTGAAGGTATATAAGGCGAATACAGACATGTTTACAGGCAGACCGAAGATGCCAGGATATAAGACCGACGGAAGCTATACAACGGCAATTCTTACAAATCAGATATGCAAGATAGCTGATGGGAGATATCTAAAAGTACCGGGATATAAATACAGGCTTAATCTTGGAAATTTGGATGAAGGTACATCTCTAAAGGAAGTAAGGATTAAACACTCTGCAGATGTATTCATCATTGATGTTGTACTGGAAACAGAGGAGCGTGCCATCATGTATAAGGCATATCCTGAATTGTCGGACGAACAGCTGATGGAACAGTTCAAATCCTGCAGAGATTCATTGGAATACAGGATTATAGGAATAGATCCGGGGCTTAATAACTTTTGTGCTGTCACAAATAACTTCGGTGACAGACCGTTTCTTGTTAATGGGCGCACCATTAAATCGATAAATAACTACTATAACAAAAGACTTGCTAGATTAAAGAGTCAGGCAGCACTCTGTAATAACAGGGAATATACCAGAAGAATCGGCAGACTGACTTATAAACGAAACTGTATGATAAAGGACAGCCTTCACAAGATAAGCAGATATATAGCTGACTATGCTAGGGATAACAATATAGATATAGTAGTACTTGGCCATAATGTATTTCAGAAACAGAAAATCAATACAGGAGCTGCTAATAACCAGGCAATAGTGCAGATACCACATCTCGTATTTGCAGGTATGCTTCAGTATAAACTGGAAGAATATGGAATAAGACTTGTGCTTACTGAGGAAAGCTATACATCAAAGGCAGATTTTAAGGCTGGAGACAAAATACCAGTGTTTAGTGTTGATTCAACCGAAGAACATGTATTTTCAGGCAGGAGAATAAAAAGAGGACTGTACAAGTATGGTGATGGAAGTACAGGAAATGCAGATATAAATGGAGCTGCAAACATAATAAGAAAAGTATTCTCAAACATAAAAGAATGGGATATAGGGATAGTGGACATCCCGTATGCTGTGACAGTTGCATAATGCAACCGCCACAGGATTACTTACATGCTAAAGCATGTAACATAGAAACTTCATCCGACATTAGTCGGTTGTGAGTAGTTCATTAGAAGTGAAAAGATATAACAACATTTAAAAATTAAATGCCCGCCCCGCTGTAAGCAAGGTGGGCTTCTCTAATTAGAGACTATTAATCCGACTTGGAATCTCTCTTTTTTGAGAGAATTCCTAAGAGGCATCTGTTTACACAAATGCTTATCTTGATATTGAGTATAGCATAAAAAGCGACAATATTCAACAAAATTCGACATGAAAGAATATGGTATTGATAAAGCGAATCAAATTGTATATAATATAAATGATAAAATTATGATAAAATAATGATAAGATTATGATATCAAATACAAGGAGGTTTTCTATGATACAGATTAGACCAGTTTCGGATTTGCGTAATAATTTTACCGAAGTAGAAAAAGCCGTCGAGTGTGGAGAGCCAGTGTACTTGACGAAAAACGGCTATGGCACTATGGTTGTACTTAGCATAGAGGCGTACTCAAGCCTGACAGATGGCGTTGAAGCAGCACTTGACGCTGCTGACAGATATGCAGAAGAGAATGATAGAAGATATTCACATGAGGAAGTTTTTTCTAATCTCAGAAGGAGGATAAATGGCTGATACAAAATATATATTGAGATATCTGCCATTGTTCTATGACGATTTAGAGGAGAAGGTTGTGTATATTGCTGAAAAACTGCATAATGCGAAAGCTGCACATGATCTACTTGATGTAGTAGAAAATGCAATATTGGAGAGACAGCCCGTGGCAGAGTCGTTTGAACCATTATATTCTTTCAGGGAACATCGTTATCCATATTACAGAATCTATGTGAAGAATTTTGTAATTTATTATGTTGTAATAGACGATGAGCAGGATAATAAGATTATGGAAGTCAGGCGCATTTTGTATAAAAAGCAAGACAAAAAATTCCTGCTATGAGTGCTATGAGATATAAAAATATTGAGCATCTGATTTACCTGTAATATAATATGTAAGGCAAAATGATGCAAGAAACT
>ENA-ORNW01003017-ORNW01003017.1-human-gut-metagenome-genome-assembly--contig:-NODE-3017-length-10259-cov-2.888867_pt1 | contig 10259 bp, 13 predicted proteins | sample MGYA00242121_ERZ509034 | MGnify/ENA primary metagenome ERZ509034 (study PRJEB26280, sample SAMEA2338689) | human gut metagenome | biome: human gut; feature: human-associated habitat; material: faeces... | reverse complement strand
CTCGCGGTCGTCACTCCACGCCATCACATTGCAGTGCGCCCGTATCGAGGTCAGCCCCTTGCTGTGGGCCTCGTTCAGATATTCCTCTATCCATTCACGGTTTATCTGGTTGGAGCGGCTGTAACGCGAGAGCGAGTGCATGTTCCGGGCGGTCTGCTCGAACTTGCGCAGGTTCTCGGCGGAGTCGTCGATGAACAGGTACTGGTTCACGATATGGTTGCAGGTCAGAAGCACCCCTATGGGCGCGGCGAATGACAGGCGGCAGTCGCTGCGGTCGGTGGAGAGACGCTCGTAACGCGAGTCCGTTGCGACGCTTGATGGCAGATCCTCCGGGTCCGACAGCGTGTGCAGGCACAGGAAGTTGTCGCCTATGCGCATCTCGCCCGGTTCAAGGGTGATGTCTTGCAGACAGGTGGTATCCTCCTGCGAGAGCGAGAAATACTTCTCGATGATTCCCGCGCATTTATCCGTTCCGGTGATGTCGGCATCGGACAGGCGGCTTATCCTGACAAAGCCGCTGTCGTTGATTATGCGCTCGAACTGTGAGCAGGCTTCGAGGAAACGTGTCGCCGTCTCCCGGTCCTGCATCTCCTTGGGGATAATGAATCCCCGCGTGAGTGCGTTGAAGTTGCTCATCGTGCGGCTCCGCTCCTTTGTGGTCTTGGTGAGGAACAGGTAGCAGTCGTGGCGCAGGTACGGACGCTCGTTGAAATGCCGCTCGAAGGAACGGCTGAGGAAACTCAGGTCGTCACGGCAGATGTCGGGCTTATAGCTCTCCTCAATGAAGAAATCCTGCTTGTGCACGATGCTGTATGCCGGCAGCACCTTCACCGCCTTGGCCCATGCGGAATGTACCGCCTCGTACTCGACCTGCGTGAGCGTGAACAGCTCCGGCAGCTCCACACGGTATGCCACGGTGATGTCCGCGTCCTTGCTGATGATGCAGCCCTTCTCCACAGAGAGCAATGGAAACTTGCTCTCAAGTGTGGCGGCTTTCACTACGTTTCTCATACGCTTCGTTTTTTGAGGTTGTTGAAAACAGCCGGTGGAAACTCCTGCGGCTGATGATGTGGCGGGGACGGTTGCGCGATGCCTGCAATTTCATGAGTCCGAACTCGCCGTAGCGGGCGTTGAGCCGGAACGTGCCCCAGACAAGAGCCGAGGCCGATACCGTTCCGAACCCTATGCACACCCACTGGTCTATTCCGGCCATGTACATCACCACGAAAATCACGAACAGCGCGAGCAGTCCGCCGGCGAAGATGAACAGGTACTGGCTTTTGAGGCCCTTGAATTCCGGGCTGCGTCCTATCCCCTTGTTTACCTGGTATTCCGCCATGATCAGAGGAAGAATGAACGGAGAATGGTGGCCGCCACTATCAGGAAGATGCAGGCACCGAACCAGGAGGCGGCGGTCTTGGAGGTGTCCGGATCTCCCGAAGAGAACTTTGAATAGACCTTCACGCCTCCGATAAGGCCGACAACGGCTCCGATGGCGTAGATGAGCTTGGTCGCGGGATCGAAGTAGGATGTCACCATGTTGGTGGCTTCCGTGATGCCGCCGATACCGTTACCCTGGGCGTATGCCCCTGCCGTGGCGAGGAGTGCCACCGCTGCGGAAATGATTCTTTTTTTCATGTGTCGAAACATTTAAAAGTGAGACAAAAAATGATTTCGACCACAAATATATAGCGCTTAATCCTTTGATTTACAAGTCGGACGATGTGTGTCGCCGTATGTCATCACGTTGCATCGCCGACACTGTTGCGGGGTGCGGAAGAGATATAAAAAGCATGGATGACAGAGAAAAGATAAAGGCTAAAAGATGTGTGCCATGATTCCGATTTTCTTGACGGCAAAATTAGCCGTGTCCCCTGTGGATTGAGCAAGGCCCGGCCTTGCGGTTTTTGGAAAAATCATCCTCGCTGCGCTCCGGTATTTTTCCAAAAAGCCTTGCACAATCCGGTCCACGGCTGTAATGGCCGTAAGAAAACCGGAACACTGGCTCCGAGAGCCGGTCTATGTCTAATTAAAAATTCTGTATATATGAAAATCAGCATCAGTCCCGAAATGAAGTCACGCCTGCAAAACGCGGCGACCAACGGAAGCGTGGTGGCGGAGGATATACTGTCCGAACTGGGAAAGAACCGCGACGCCTCGGAAATCATCAGAGGTACATACAACTATTTCACGACCAAGCGCATCAAGGCGAACCATGATTCGTACCACAAGATACGCATCATGTTCACGGCCTGCGCCAAGAACATTGAACATGAGAACTTCCCCGACAAGGGAAATCCGAGCGCTCCGTGGTTCAAAGAAAACCGCACGGACATCGACCCCTCGACATTTGTGGGGCTGTTCAAGAACCTTCCCGAATATGACTCCGAGGAGATAAAATACTTTATCAGCGCCATCACGCTCGACAGCCGTGTGACGATAAAGATCTATTCGGGCATGAAGGACTTTTACGAGGCGTACTGCGAGGACAACTACACCATAACCACCGACAACGATGTATCCACTCTACACAGTTCATGTATGCGTACCGAGGAGAAGGCCCGTAACGCAGCCGACTTCTACCGTAACTTCGCCGGAGCCAAAATCCTTGTTGCCAAGGACAAGGATTCAAATATCCTCGGACGAGCAATTATATGGGAAGGACTCAGATGGCATCGGGAATATGAGGCTGATGTGGATGTGTCACTTATGGACCGTATATACACATCCCACACATTCGTCATCGACATGATGAAGGAGGCTGCAAAGAAAGCAGGGATAATCTTCCGAAAGAAATACAACGATTTCTCACATCAACGGGAAGTCGTTGCCCTGAACCCCATAGCGGAACTGGAAGAAGATGACGAGACCTCCGCCGGCCTTGTGCTTGACGTGCCGGTAGGTCAGTGGCACAAAAGAGGGGTTCCCTATCTTGACACTTTCATCAATCTGACTGTGAACGGAGAGTGTCTTGAACTCAGCAATTATTACATCGGCAACCAGATTGCCGATTGCCAGTCAACGAGCGGATATGCGACGCGAACCGCCTATGTATGTCCACGTTGCAACCGGGTTCATAACGATTCCTATAACAAATTCTGTGGACAGTGCATCTCGGAAATCTATACGGAAACAATATTCGGGAGGGTGTTGAACGGACATCCGGTTCCATATAAGGGGGAACAGTATCCCTCCTCGCTGTTCAAAAGGGGGAAACCTATACCTCAACTGAAACGCTATCTGCAAATTGAAAGACTGTTCAATAACGACCGGTAAGGGAGGATGATATGGAAAAACTGATAGAACTGTATAATATCGCGTCGCCGTCGGGCAAGGAAAAGCGTATGACGAGATACATAATGGCGGAGCTTAAAAAAATGGGCGTCTCCTGCCGGAAAGACAAGACCGGCAATATCTATGCCGTCAAGGGCAATGCCGATACCTATCCCTGCGTGGTGGCACACATTGACGAGGTGCACCGTAACAAGACCGGCAACTATGGCGCTTATATCGTGGCCGATGAAATGGTGATAGGATATGACAGGCGCAAACGATGTCAAACAGGCATCGGTGCCGATGACAAGAACGGAATCTGGATATGTTTCAAAATGCTTGAGCGTTTCAAGAATATGAAATGTGTTTTCTTCGTCGGTGAGGAAACGGGCTGTGTCGGAAGCGGTCGTGCGGATATGGATTTCTTCAATGACTGCCGTTTCGTGATACAGTGTGACCGCAGAGGGAACAGCGATATGGTGACACGGATAAACGGTACGCCGCTCTGCTCCGATGATTTCATTAGAGCGGTTGAACCGGAGAAATACGGATATAGGGAATGTTCCGGAATGTTGACGGATGTATATAAGCTCAAGACACAGGGACTGCCAGTATCTTGTATAAATCTCTCATGCGGATACTATAATCCGCATACTGATACCGAGAACACGATACTTAGCGACCTGACGAAATGCTACCGTTTCGTGTGCCATATAATCCGCACCCACAAGCTGGTAAGCGCACATCGCTACGAACCGCCAAAATATGAATCCCGCTATCCATACGGGATGTTCAATATTTTTGATGATGATTGGCTATACCTTAACCGCAGAAACCGGAATAAACAGGACAATCTTGATGATATAGGTGACTTTGAATTTTAGTATCCATAAAAAGTCTCAAATCTCAAATAAATAGCGTAATTTTGTAGAAAGATTACACTATTTATGATGATACATATTGATGAAATTGATGAAGAATTTGATGACGTTAATCAGGTAATTCAATTTGAGATATCTGACGCTGAACGTTCTATTTCAAATAATCTATTAGCAATTTTTAATGGTACTGAATATATAGGAACGGCCTTTATTATTGACGATAAAGGGACTTTCATATCTGCTGGTCATAATTTTAGGAATCTTTCTATTCCTCACAAATTATATTGGAAAAATCAAGAATTACAATATGAAACCATTCATATTGAGTACACAGAGCCACATAGTTACAATGAAACAACTCTTGACTGTAAGGATATTTATATTGGAGAAATAATAAATTTTGAGGATATTCCACATTCTGAAATGAGTGTAATAAAAGAGATGGAAATTGATCCTGATTTGATTGTTATTGGAGTTAAGAGTAGCAAGATACCTACATACGATAAAGAAATCATTATTGAAACAATAATGATTAATAATCAACAACTTTATATTTATTATATTAAAACCAATTTGACAAATCCCGACAATTTAGCCTCGCTGCCAATTCATAAAGGTGATTTGCGTTTAAAGCATAATAATGTCCGGTGTCTTGATTTTAAGAGAGTTAGTCCATGTAAATATGGGGGAATTAGTGGTGGCCCAGTATGTATGGATGGTAAAGTCATAGGGATGGTTATCGCTGACATATTCATTACAATAGATTACATACTTCAATTATTACCCAAATCTAAAAAAGCGTGATGAAATATAATCTCAACACGCTTTTTATTCATACATATTGGCTCCAGTCAAAGCTGGATGTTTTTTCTTCAGGTCGTTCAGGAGTACTATGTGAAGCTTCATTTTCATCAAAACGCTCGTTGATAAGCCTCTCGATTCTGTCCTTATTGTCAGATTCGCTGAGAATAAACTCGTAGATGTCAGACTGACGGATGGAATACAGAGTCTCGACAGCACGGATAGTATCGGTTTCATCCTTATTTGCACCCGTAGCCACCGCGACCATATTGTTAATGTCGTCGTATGTCATGGCCTGTGAAAAGTCAGGGTCGGCCTCGGACAAGCCCGGTTCCATAAGTTCCTGCAAATCCCTATCATCCATAGGCTCCAGAATGTCATCCACATCATCGGCTGAAATATCATCGTCCTCGCCGATGAAATCAGATTCTGGCAGCGGCTCGCTTCTGACCGGTTCTTTTGCTTTCTTGGGATCCGGGATATATACACTCTTGGTCTTGCCAATCACCTCACAATATGTAGAAGGGGCAACAGCCGCTGCTTCCTTTCTCTTCTTTTGGTTACGGACAGTGCTGAGTTTTCTTCGTTCGGCTTTGGAGGTTATCCGTCTTTTGTGCCATCGCCACATCATTATGCGGATTATGTGCGCCCAACGGTATAGCCGATCCCATAGACCTTCTGCCTTACGGCGGAACAGGAAGAGCCAGAGCCGGTATAGGATATATAGCGCACATACAATTTTGACGGTCAGATAGATTTTGGTCATCATATCATTTGGCGTTTAGTTTGATTGGCGAGAAACTTTTCTCGTACCTTCTGTTTATCTCGTCGATATATCGCTCGAAATGCTCTTCCACTATATTGGTTATATAGCTCGACAGGCTGACATCCGGCGCTACCGCCGGAAGAAAACGCTTGATCTGCTTATGCAGGCTACGGTCAATATATACCTGCACACGTCGTCCCTGTGGATTGTTCTTCAGGAACTTGCGTCTATAGCTCGCTCCATCATAGTGATTTTTTCTCGTAGTTCTATCCATATTGGATATTTCGCGTGGCTGCGATTCATTAATACCGGCTTTTTTGATTGGCTTTTCCATACTTACATTCGTTTTAGGGGTTTTACTGATTCGTTGATATACAGTTCATGGATTTTATTCCAGTGACACTGGATATGATCCTTGAATATGTTGCTGAGATACCCGGACACGCTGACACCGGGGGCTATTATAGGTAGATAGCGCTTGATGCAGTCCACAATCTCCCTGTCGATGTAGACATGGGAGCGGTTGGAAGCCTGCGTGTTGGTCAGGAATACTTTGCGGTAGTCGGATGATTTTTTTATCTTCTTTGTTTTCGGCCTGGTTGCCTTTGGTTCTGTTTTCATATCAGTTGTCGTATAATGGGTTGGTAATCTCGTTATTGTAAATCCGGTCAATCTCCTCCTTGTATTGTTCAAGATGAAGGGACAAAATGTTGTCCACGTATCGGGATATGCTTACCTCCGGTGCAACAATCGGAAGGAAACGCTTAAGGAACTGGTAGTTCGCCTGACTGATATAAGTCTGTTGGCGATGTGTCACATTCCCCGGTGATAGATACAGTGCGCGGTAGTCGTTACTCTCATCCTTACGCTTTTTAGGACGTGAAGGTGTTTTTTCACCGGGTACCGGTTCTGCCTTTGTCTTTGTGTCTGGTTCAGCCGGGTCACTCGTAGTCCGGTCTGCGACTGATTTAGTCTGCTTGCCCTTGCCGAATACCGGGATATCGCCTGCCATGATATCTTTTATCATGTCCTCATTGACTTCCACTTTATTTCTATTTCTCTCCATGTCCGTCCAATTTAAGTTTGACAATCAGTTCTTCCGCGAGTTCGGACAATCCGCTGCCTTTCATCAGTTTGGCCGGAGGCGGGAAAAGTGTGCATCGGAAGTAGTTTTTAGATTGTGCTGACAGTTCCTTGTCATAACGGTTGGTGTCCGGTATGACCGCATCCAGCAGGGTGAGTCCGAGCTCCTTCATGATGCTGTTATATGCGTCGAACACCTCCGTGGATGCGCGGGCATCTTTTTTGTTCCAGAAGAAAAGAATGTCCTTTAACGGAATGTCCGGGTGTTCCCGCACATATTCCAACACGGTGGTTGAGAATGAGAGGCTGCTGTGCATAACGATGCGGTCTGCGATAATCGGGGTTATCACATAGTCCATGTTGATTATGGTACGGATGACACCTGCTGAATTAACGGTGCCGGGCAGATCGACAAGAATGAGGTCGTATTCACCGTCTTTCCTTAGCTGGTCTGTCGCTTCCCTCGCATTTTCCGCCTGCGCCCCCACGATGGCGTAGGCTTTTTTATGGATACGGTTCCACTGGTTCACCAAAAGCTGGCGGAAATACTCGCTGTTCTCAACTGTGCGCATATCGCGCTCTTTCATACGGATAAGGCTGAACTGTGGAAAGTCACAGTCCACCACGGCCACATTAAGACCTTTCAGGTAGTGGAAATACCCGGCCAGCATGATTGTGATGGCGGATTTGCCGACCCCGCCTTTCTGGTTGCTGATGGCAACGAATAATGGTTCTTTTTTCATGTCTACGTTTTTTATGTTATATGATACTGAATTCATTCCTGCATGAGTGCATGTCCGTATGACTGAATATGTACGCTCATTCATGACCTCTGTCAGTCATTCATACATACATGAGTTCGGGCATTCACTCATTCGTGATTTACTGATTCTTTAAGTGCAGTCACTCTGTCACTCGTGCCTGATTGACCTCACTCAGTCAAGATGTCTCTCAATCTTTCAATCGGTCACTACTGACTTGCGGATCTCAATCACACTGCAAATAAAAGGAGATTTTTTCGACTTTCAACCATCTTGTCAAGGCCCTGACATTACGTGTCACCGTATGTCATCACGTTGCATATAACACTCTATTTTACAACCGGATAAATGCCTGTAACTTTGCCACCGACAAGGAAACGGACCGATGCAATCGGTGGAAATCCCTGCTAATGTCAGGCAAGAGGCCCGGAAACAATTTGACGAAGGAAAATTCATGTTCAAGCGAACATAGCAAGTTGTGTTTCTCGGCACACGAAATAAATTTCGTGCCTTGAAACAACTTGCCACTCGCCTGACGGCTCGGGAGGGGATTTCCTCCAAAGTCGGAAATCCGTGCCGGATTATCAGTAACTGAAAAATGTATTGAACCGTATGAAAAAAGAGAACCCACAACGAAGAAAAGTCGGGCGAAAACCTAAGGCCAAGCCCGAAAAATACCGTTATGTTGTCCGTATGGACGAGGATGAGAACCGTCAGTTCAAACTGATGTTTCAGAAATCAGAGTCGGTGCATCACTCCAAATTCATCAAATCCGTGTTGCTGAATAGGACTATTAAAATAATCAGGATAGATCCTGCGACGACGGATTTCTACATCCGGCTCACCAATTTTTATCACCAGTTCCAGGCGATTGGCAACAACTACAACCAAGTGGTAAAAGCCGTAAAGACCAATTTCGGGGACAAGAGGGCCTTCGTGCTGCTCCGCAAATTGGAGAAGGAGACCGTCGAACTTGTGATAGTGAGCCGCCAGATAGTGGCTCTCATCAACGAGTACAAGGAGAAGTATCTTGACACCCATCTCCCGGACTAACATGGTGGCGAAAATCAACCGGGGCGTTTCGCTCTACGGGGCACTCGCCTATAACTGGCAGAAGGTGGATGACAGGACCGCGCGTATAATATCGGGGAATGGAATGATTACTGATTCGGCCAACTGCCCCGATATGAATATGCAGAATGCCATCTACGGCTTCCGGAAATACCTTTTGGCAAACAAGAACACGGACAAGCCTATACTGCATATATCTCTCAATCCGTCGCTTGATGACAATCTCTCGGAAAAGCAGCTGGCAATGCTTGCCGACGAGTATATGCGCAAGATGGGCTATGGTTCCCAGCCATACATAGTGTTCCTTCACGAAGACATAGAGCGCCGCCACATACATATAGTGTCAACCTGCGTGAACGAGCGCGGAGAGAAGATCGACGACTCATACGAGTGGAACCGCTCCATGCGCGCCTGCCGCGAGCTGGAACGGAAATTCGGTTTGCAGCAGGTGGCTGACAAACGCCGCGAGCTGCTGGAACCATATCTGAAAAAGGCCGATTACCGTGACGGTGGTGTGAAGCGTCAGATCGGCAACATACTCAAGAGCGTGTTTTCATCATACCGATTCCAGTCGTTCGGAGAATACAGCGCGTTGCTGTCATGCTTCAACATCGAGGCGAAACAGGTGAAAGGCGAACATGACGGAGCTCCCTACAACGGTATCGTCTATGCGATTACCGATGATTCGGGTCGTCCGGTCAGCACACCTGTCAAGTCATCGCTTATTGGCAAAAGGTTCGGGTATGAGGGGATACAGAAACGTATCGGCTACAACGCGCGTGACTACAAGGCGAAGAAATGGCAGCCTAAGATTGCGAATGATGTCACCTTTGCCAAGCACGGTTGCCGTGGCGACCGTGACACTTTCGTGTCTATACTGGCCTTGCGCGGCATAGACGTGGTGTTCCGTGAGAACGATGACGGGCGCATCTACGGCGCCACTTTCATTGACCACCGCAATAAAGAGGTGTATAACGGCTCCGTTCTCGGCAAACGTTTTCGAGAATCTTTTCAATTCCAATACAGATATTCCGGGACTTGACGGACTTAACAACGACCTGCGTATTGGCACACATTCCAATGCTGTCACCGACATGGGCGAAGCGATACAGCAGGCTTTCGGAATACTGTCTCTCGACACCAATGGCCCCGATCCGCAGGAGGAGGCTCTGGCGAACCGTCTGCTCCGAAAGAAAAAGAAGAAACGCCGTTATCGCGGCCTGCAATGACAACCAATATTATAAACCCATTAAAAATTATCCCATATGCAACAGGAAGATGACCTCCGGGGACTGGCAAAAGTCATGGAATTCATGCGCGCCATCTCCATAATATTCGTAGTGATACACGTTTACTGGTACTGCTACCAGGCTATAACCGACCTCGGTGTGAACATCGGTGTCGTGGACCGCATACTGCTGAACTTCCAGCGGACTGCGGGACTTTTCAAGAACCTTCTTATCACCAAGATGTTCGCACTGATATTCCTCGCCCTGTCATGCCTCGGTACCAAGGGTGTCAAAAATCAGAAGATGACATGGGAGAAAATCTACGGAGCCTACATATCGGGACTCGTGCTTTTCTTCATGAACTGGTGGATGCTTTCCTTGCCATTGTCTCCGA
>ENA-ORNW01003004-ORNW01003004.1-human-gut-metagenome-genome-assembly--contig:-NODE-3004-length-10292-cov-5.019928_pt1 | contig 10292 bp, 8 predicted proteins | sample MGYA00242121_ERZ509034 | MGnify/ENA primary metagenome ERZ509034 (study PRJEB26280, sample SAMEA2338689) | human gut metagenome | biome: human gut; feature: human-associated habitat; material: faeces... | reverse complement strand
CCCCCGCCGCAGCTGCATCGAACTGCTGAAGGACTGGGGCTATGAGGTCGTCGAGGGCAAGATCGCCATTGCCGACATCATGGCTGCTGCCCGCGAAGGCAAGCTGGAAGAGGTGTTCGGCACCGGTACTGCCGCTGTCGTCTCCCCTGTCAAGGAGCTGGTCTGGAAGGGCGAGCACGCCTTTATCGGTGATGGCAAGATCGGCCCTGTCACTCAGAAGCTGTACGACACCATGACCGGTATGCAGTGGGGCAAGCTGCCCGATACCAAGGGCTGGATCGTGCCTGTGGAAAAGAAATATTGAGCCGCCTGTCACCCTACGGCTTTTAAAGGGACTGCTGCATACCATTTGGGGCAGCAGTCCCTTTGCTCTATAATCATTGCAATTCCCGCCGCATGGTGCTACACTACCTATAAAGGGCGTAGGCTTGCCGCCTGTGCCTCTTGCAGGAAGATTTGAGAGGAAAGAAGCACCATGATCAAAAAATGGAGCATGAGTTACCCGGCGGTCAACGGCACCGAACAGCGCCGGGCGTATGTCTATCTGCCCACCATGTACGAGGCACAGCCGGAGCGCCGGTTTCCCGTGCTGTATATGTTCGATGGGCAGAACGTGTTTTTCAACGAGGATGCCACCTACGGCAAAAGCTGGGGCGTGGCAGATTATCTGGACTATACCGACACCCCGCTGATCGTGGCGGCCATCGAGTGCAACGCCGGGGCGAACAACGAGCGTCTGGTGGAGTATTCCCCCTACCGCTTCGATGACCCCACCTACGGCCACTTTGACGGCAAGGGACAGACCACTATGAGCTGGTTCATCCACCGATTCAAGCCCCTGATCGACCAGAATTTCCGCACCCTGCCGGACAGGGCACATACCTTTATCGGCGGCAGCAGCATGGGCGGGCTGATGAGCCTGTACGCTCTGCTGCAATATAACGATACTTACAGCCGCGCAGCGGCGCTGTCGCCCTCTATCTGGGTGGCACCGGATAAGCTTTCCGGCCTTGTGGGGCGCGCAAAACTTGCCCCCGGCACGGTGCTGTACATGGACTACGGCTCCCGGGAGATGGGCAACCACGATGGCATCCGCCGGGAGTTCTCCAACTTGAGCGGCAAGCTGATGACCCGGGGCATCCACCTGACCAGCCGCATCGTGCCCGGCGGCACCCACTGCGAGGCCAGCTGGGAAAAGCAGCTGCCCTTCGTGTTCCACACCCTGCTGTATGAGGTGGAGGAGTAAGAGAAGGGCATAATTGCCAGCTGTAAAAGGGGCATAAAAGGCTCCCCCTTGGGGGAGCTGGCTGCGAACGCAGTGAGCAGACTGAAGTGGTACCCCGATACCATAGTCCAACAACACCAAAGGAGGAAACACCATGGAGATGCAGTATTTCAAGGAGTACAGCCCGGAACTGGGACGGGATATGGAGTGCAAGCTTTACGGCCACGCAGGCCGCCCGATGCTGTATATTCCCTGTCAGGACGGCCGATTCTTCGATTTTGAAAACTTCCACATGACCGATGCCCTTGCCCCGTGGATCGAGTCCGGGCAGATCATGGTGCTTTCCATCGACACCATGGATCAGGAAACATGGTCGGACGCACAGGGCAACCCCTACTGGCGCATCCGCCGCTATGAGCAGTGGCTGCGCTACATCACCCGCGAGGTCGCTCCGATGCTTCAGCATCTGGCGCAGCAGCGCAACGGTTGGAGCGACCTGCCCGGCATCATCGCCTTCGGGTGCAGTCTGGGTGCTACCCACGCGGTAAACCTGTACCTGCGCCGCCCGGATATCTTCTGCGGCTGTCTGGCACTCAGCGGCATCTACACTGCTCACTACGGCTTTGGCGACTATATGGACGAGCTGGTGTACATGAACTCCCCCGTGGATTACATGAAGAACTTCCCGGAGGATCACCCCTATATGCAGCTGTTCCGCAGCCAGAAAGCTGTCATCTGCTGCGGTCAGGGCGACTGGGAACAGCCGGACACCACATGGCTGCTCAAGCGCATCTTTGAAGCAAAGCATATCCCCATCTGGGTAGACCTGTGGGGTCACGATGTCAACCACGACTGGAACTGGTGGTATAAGCAGGTGGCATACTATATGCCCTACGTTCTGGGCCAGCAGTGACCCATCCCGTGAAAACGAAACAACGGCGCGTCCATGGACGCGCCGTTGTTTCCCAATATTAAAGCCTGTCCCACCCCGCAGGGGCATTGCAATCATAGAGGTAACGGAAAGAGGAATCAACAAATACTATGCAGAACTTTATTTTTATCTCCCCCAACTTCCCCACGAACTACTGGCAGTTCTGCCGGGAGCTGAAGAACAACGGCCTGAACGTGCTGGGCATCGGCGACCAGCCCTACGAGGAGCTGAAGCCCGAGCTAAAGGCAAGCCTGAACGAGTACTACAAGGTGAACAGTCTGGAAAACTACGACGAGGTATACCGCGCCGTGGCCTTTTTCACCTTCAAGTATGGCCGCATCGACTGGCTGGAGTCCAACAATGAATACTGGCTGGAACGGGATGCCGCTCTGCGCACCGATTTCCACATCACCAGCGGTTTCCAGACCTCTGATATGCCCCGCATCAAGTACAAGAGCAAGATGAAGGAGTACTATCAGAAGGCCGGTATCGCCACCGCCCGCTACCACATGGTGGATGACCTTGCAGGCTGCAAGGCCTTTGTGGCGCAGGTGGGCTACCCGGTGGTGGTCAAGCCGGACAATGGCGTGGGCGCTTCGGATACCCACCGCCTTTCCACCGACAAGGAACTGGAAGAATTTCTGGCTTACAAGGAGAAAGAGCACCCGGATGTGGCTTACATCATGGAGGAGTTCGTCCGCGCCGAGGTGAACAGCTACGATGCCATCATCGATGCCCACGGCAACCCCATCTTTGAGGCGGGCAACGTAAGCCCGGTATCCATCATGGACATCGTGAACAACGACGATAACTCCATCTACTACATCATCAAAGATCTGCCGGAGGATACCCGCGCCGCGGGCCGTGCCGCCGTCAAGAGCTTTGGGGTGAAGAGCCGCTTTGTCCACTTCGAGTTCTTCCGCATGACCGAGAATCAGTCCAGCATGGGCAAAAAGGGTCAGATCGTGGCGCTGGAAGTCAACATGCGCCCCTGCGGCGGCTTTACCCCGGACATGATCGACTTTGCCCGCTCCACCAACGTGTACAAGATCTGGGCGGACATGATTGCTTTCGGCGGCACCGATATGCCGGTGGGTGAGCACTACTACTGCGCCTTTGCCGGCCGCCGGGACGGCAAGAGCTTCGTTTACAGCCACGAGCAGCTGATGCAGAAGTATCAGGACAACATGCGCATGGTGGACCGCATTCCCGAGGCACTGTCCGGTGCCATGGGCAACCAGATGTATGTGGCCACCTTCTCCACCCGTGACGAGATGGAAAAGTTCTATTCCGATGTGCTGGCCGTCACCGATGCCACCAACACAAAGGTGCAGGCCGAGCTGACGAAAGTACTGGCTCTTGGTGAGCCGGAGGCCGTTTAAAGCCAAAAATTCAAGCCCGGAAAGTCCGCAGACTTTCCGGGCTTGTTCTATTTCATTACACCTTTGCAGCGCCCCGTTCCAGAATACCGTTGAAGCGGGAGAAGAAGGTGATGGTGGTAATGGTGGCCGCCAGAATATCGCTGACCGGCTCTGCCAGAAAAACACCGAATACCGGGTCCGGCAGCAGGTGCGGCAGAATGAAGATGAGCGGGATCAGCAAAATGATCTTGCGCAGACAGGCCAGCAGCAAGCTGACCTTGGCCTGACCCAGCGCCATAAAGCTCTGCTGGCAGGCGATCTGGAAGCCCATGGCAAAGATGCCTGCCATGTAGATGCGCATGGACCATGTGGTGTAGTCGATCAGCGCCGTATCCGAGGTGAAGATGCCCGCCACAGCCCCCGGCGCCAGCATCATGAGCAGCCAGAACAGGCAGGTGTAGCAGCTGCACAGGGTCAGCTGGAAGCGGAATGCCTCCTTGACGCGGGACTTTTTGCCCGCGCCGAAATTGAAGCTCATCACCGGCTGACCGCCCTGACAGATGCCCTGAATGGGCAGGGTGCACAGCTGGGAAGCGCTGGTGATGACGGTCACGGCACCCACAGCCACGTCGCCGCCGTACCGCGCCAGACTGGAGCTGAAGCTGATGGACAGCAGGCTCTCAGTGGACATCATCACAAAGGTGGAGATGCCCAGCGCCATCACCGGCAGAATGACCTTCTTTTCCAGGCGCATATAGTCCTTGCGCAGGCGCAGGATGGTCTTTTTGCCGGTAAGGAAGCGCAGGATCCACACCGCGCCCACGGCCTGACTGAGCACGGTGGCAATGGCAGCGCCCCGCACGCCCAACCCCAGACCAAAGATCAGGATGGGGTCGAGAATAATGTTGATGACCGCACCGATGACGGTGGTAAGCATACTGGTCTTGGCAAAGCCCTGCGTGGTGATGAAGGGGTTCATGCCCAGCACCAGCAGCACGAACACCGAGCCCAGAATGTAGATGCGGCTGTAACTCAGCGCATAGGGCAGGGTGGCGTCACTGGCACCAAAGAGCCGCAGCAGGGTGGGTGCTCCGGCGTAGAACACCACGGTCAGCACCACCGAGAAGAGCAGCAGCATGGTAAAACTGTTGGAGATGATCTTCTCCGCCTGCTCCTTGTCGCCCTGTCCCAGCGCAATGGCGGTGCGGGGTGCGCCGCCCGCGCCCACCAGCATGGCGAATGCGTTCAGCAGCATAAGGATGGGGGTGAACAGTCCCACGCCGGTCAGCGCTGCCGCGCCGATGCCGGCAATATGTCCGATGTAAATGCGGTCCACGATGTTATACAGCAGGTTGACCACCTGTGCAACGACCGCCGGGATCATGAGCTGCAGCATCAGCTTTTTTACGCTGCCGGAACCCATATCCTGTTTTGCCTGTGCCATGGAAGTGATTCTCCTTTTACTTCAAATTTGAACTATCTCTTATATTATACTCAAAACCCGCAAAAATACCAGTCCTTTTTGCAAAATTTTCCGTGTTGCGCAAAAAAGCGTGTTCCTCCCCTACCGCCGTACCGGTCTTGCCGCCATGTCCTCTTTGCAGTGCGCTTTTCCGGGCGGCAGCGGCCTTTGCATCCAAGTTTTCGGCGATATGTCTGTAAAAAAGCAAGGTTTTTCGTCAGGTTTGTGTCTTGTGCACAGCGGCATTTTTCAGTACAATAAAGAAGCAGAGAAGAAAAATAAGCGCTGCGACCAAAATAGGTCGCCGCGCTGTTTTGTATTTTGCGGCGCAGCTGCGCCCGGTGAAAAAAGGAGTGCTGTACAATGATCAACATGGTCAAGCTTCCCACCAGCAAAAGCGAACTGTTCCTGCGGGTGGCCAAGGGACATTTTGCCACCAGCCACAGCCACATCAACTATTACATCGACGTGACCACCCAAAAGACCCGCCTTTCCGAGGCAAAAGCCGTGGCAAAGGAGCTGGTCAGCGCTTATCAGCACAGCACCATCGTGGATACCGTGCTTTGCTTGGACGGCACGCAGGTCATTGGCACCTGCCTTGCCAACGAGCTGACCAAGGACGGCTTTACCAATATGAACGCCCACAAGACCATCTACATCGTCACCCCGGAATACACCTCTGGCAGCCAGATCATTCTGCGGGATAATCTTGCTCCCATGGTCAAGGGCAAGCACGTCCTCATTCTGGCAGCGTCCATCACCACCGGCTACACCATTCAGGCAGCCGTGGAGGCCGTGAACTACTACGGCGGCATGGTGGCAGGGCTTTCGGCGATTTTTGCCACCACCCACGAGTGCATGGGCTACCCGGTCACCTCCATCTTCGACCCCACCAGCCTGCCGGATTACGCCAGCTTCGACTCCCGCGACTGCCCCCTGTGCAAGGCCGGGCAGCACATTGATGCGCTGGTGAACAGCTTCGGCTATTCGGCGCTGTAAATAGAACCAATCTGGAGCTGCCGCACCCGTACGGCAGCTCCTTTTTGTTGTCCCACGGGCGGGATTGTGCTATACTGATACCAGACGAAACTAGGAGAACGAGGTATCAAATCCATGAAAATTCCCGCAAACGGTTTTACCCACGCCGGCAAGTTCCATGCCGATGACGTGTTTGCTACGGCGCTATTGCAAATTCTGCGCCCGGATATCAAGATCACCCGCGGCTTTACCGTGCCTGACGATTTTGACGGCATCGTGTACGATATCGGCTTTGGGATGTTCGACCACCATCAGGAGCCCCGGGAGTACCGCGCCAACGGCGTGCCCTACGCGGCCTTTGGTCTGCTGTGGCGGGTGCTGGGCCCGGGTCTTGTAGGCGAGCGGCAGGCGCGGCTCATTGACGAAAACTTCATCCAGCCGCTGGACCTGAACGACAACACCGGCGAGCAGAACAGCCTGTGTGATGCCATCGGCTTCTTCAACCCGGTGTGGGATTCCAAGGAGGATCAGGACACCTGCTTCTTCAAGGCGGTGGCTGTGGCAAAGCAGATTCTGGAAAACCAGATCGAGAGCGCGAACGCCGTGAACCGCGCCGACGAGAAAGTGCAGCAGGCCTATAAGAATTCCCGGGACGGCATCGTGATCCTGCCCTGCTACCTGCCCTGGAAGAATGGCTTGTACAAGACCGATGCCCTCTTCGTCATCTACCCCAGCCAGCGCGGCGGGTGGAGCGCCCAGTGCGTGACCGACCACAAGACCAAAAAGCCGAAGCTGCCTTTCCCCCAGAGCTGGGCGGGCCAGCCGCAGGAGGTCATTGAGCAGAAGAGCGGCATTGAGGGCATCAGCTTCTGCCACGCCAGCCGGTTCCTCATCACCGCAAAGGACAAGGAGACGGCGCTGGCCGCCTGCCGTCAGGTGCTGAAAAACAACGGGAGACTGTGATATGAGCGGGGAAGCGGAGAAGACGGAGCGGGCCTATGTCTATATGGTGCGCTGCGCAGGCGGCCAGCTCTACACGGGCTGGACAAATGACCCGGCCAGCCGCCTGCACGCCCACAAGAGCGGGAAGGGGGCCAAGTGCACCCGTGCGCTGGGGGCACAGCGGTTCGCGTATCTGGAACGGTGCACAGACAAATCTGCCGCCCTGCGCCGGGAAGCAGCCCTGAAAAAGCTGACCAAGGCGCAGAAGGAAGCCCTGTGCGCCGAATGGGCTGAGAAGAATCTGCCCCGGCTCTCGCTGGCCACCCGGGCCGATGCGGCGGAGATCCTGAACATCTACAACTGGTATGTCCTGCACCACACGGCAACCTTTCAGGTAACGCCCTCTTCCCTGCCGGAGTATGAGGACTGGGTGGACAGCACCCGTGCGCTGATCCCTCTGCTGCTGGCCCGGGATGGGGACGGTAAACTGCTGGGCTATGCCTGCGCCCACCGCTACCACCCCCGTGAGGCCTACGACTGGGCTGCGGAGAGCACCATCTACTGTGCCCCCGATGCCCGGGGCTTTGGTGTGGGGGATACCCTCTACCGTGCCCTGCTGGATATTCTGGACGGGATGGGTTACTGGAATGTCTACGCCCTTGTGGCAGACCCCAACCCCGCCAGTGAGCGTATCCATGCCCGCCTGGGCTTCACCTGCGTGGGCCGTGAGCCCCACACTGCCTATAAGTTCGGCTGGCTGGGCTTGTCCACCTGGTGGCTGCCCCTGCGCAGGGGCAATGAAAAGCCGGAGCCCACCCACCCGCTGACACAGGAACAGGTGGAGGAGATCCTGGGAAGATACCAGGCATAAAGAAAGCGTCCTTCGGGGCGCTTTTTTGCATTTCATATATACATTTTAACTGCATAAAATTTGAATATAAACAAATAATATTGCATAAACATACAAAGTGTAACAAATCCTGCCGCAAATGCGCGGCATGTTTGGCAGTTTTCAGCATTGACGGAAAAGCCGCGCTGTGTATAATAAAAGCATCAACCGCGAATCAAAGACAGAGGATGCGAAGGGAAAGTGCGCATCAGGATACAAAAGTGTATTTTTATTAAAAGGAGCGCGTTTATTATGAAAAAGGAAAACATTAAAAAAGTCGTTCTGGCCTACTCCGGTGGTCTGGATACCTCCATCATCATTCCCTGGCTGAAGGAAAACTACAACAACTGCGAGGTCGTTGCTGTTTCCGGTGACGTGGGTCAGGGTACTGAGCTGGACGGTCTGGAAGAAAAGGCCAAGGCTACCGGCGCATCCAAGCTGTATGTGCTGGATCTGAAGAAGGACTTTGTGGAGAACTACATCTTCCCCACCCTGAAGTTCGGCGCAAAGTACGAGGACTACCTGCTGGGCACCAGCTTTGCACGTCCGTGCATCGCCAAGGCACTGGCTGATATCGCCATCAAGGAGGGTGCAGATGCTATCTGCCACGGCTGCACCGGCAAGGGCAACGATCAGGTGCGTTTTGAGCTGACCCTCAAGGCACTGTGCCCGGATATGGCCATCATCGCTCCGTGGCGTGAGTGGGACATCAAGAGCCGTGACGAGGAGATCGACTACGCCGAGGCGCACCACATCCCCCTGAAGATCAACCGCGAGACCAACTACTCCAAGGACAAGAACCTGTGGCATCTGAGCCACGAGGGTCTGGATCTGGAGAACCCCGCCAACGAGCCCCAGTACAATAAGCCCGGCTTCCTGGAACTGGGCGTCAGCCCTGAGCAGGCACCCGATGTGCCCACCTATGTGACCATCCACTTTGAAAAGGGCGTTCCCACCGCTGTGGACGGCAAGGAGATGGGCGCTGTGGAGCTGGTGGAGTACCTGAATAAGCTGGGCGGCGCAAACGGCATCGGTCTGCTGGACATCGTGGAGAACCGTCTGGTGGGCATGAAGAGCCGCGGCGTGTACGAGACCCCCGGCGGCGCCATCCTGTACAAGGCCATCGACGTGCTGGAGACCATTACGCTGGACAAGGAAAGCTCTCACTTCAAGGCACAGCTGGCACAGAAGTACGCCGACATCGTGTACAACGGCCAGTGGTTCACCCCGCTGCGCGAGGCACTGGATGCCTTTGCCGACAGCCTTGAGAAGACTGTGACCGGTGATGTGAAGCTGAAGCTCTACAAGGGCAACATGATCAACGCCGGCGTCACCTCTCCGTTCACCCTGTACGATGAGCAGACCGCTTCCTTCGGCGTCGATAAGGATTACGACCAGTCCGATGCCACCGGCTTCATCAACCTGTTCGGCCTGTCCATCAAGGAGCGCGCAAAGCTGTCCAAGAACTGGCCGGAGGTCAAGTAATCGCAACATTTTCGACTGCGTGTGTTTTCACACTTTCACACGCGGGTTCTCACACCGGCATCGTTGCCGGCGGCACCGCCGCAGGAGCGTTTTCCCCTGCGGCGGCTTTGCCGTTTTTATAAGGAGTTTATATTATGGCAGAACAACTCTGGAAGGGTCGGTTTTCCAAGGCGGTGGACAGCCGCGTCAACGACTTCAACTCCTCCATCCGCTTCGACCAGCGGATGATCGCGCAGGATATGCGCGGCAGCGGCGTCCATGCCGCCATGCTGGCACGGCAGGGCATCATCTCGGAGCAGGACTGTGCGGATATCCTCAGCGGGCTGGCCTCCATTGCCGACGATCTGGCAAGCGGTGCGCTGGAGATCGACCCCAACGCCGAGGATGTGCATACCTTCGTGGAGCAGACCCTGACCGCCCGCATCGGGGATGCGGGCAAGCGGCTGCACACCGGCCGCAGCCGCAACGATCAGGTGGCGCTGGATATCCGCCTGACCCTGCGGGACTACAGCCACACCCTGCAGGCTTACATCGTGGAGCTCATCAAGGTCATCTGCAGGAAGGCGGCGGAGAATACCACCGCTGTCATGCCCGGCTACACCCACCTGCAGCGCGCCCAGCCCATCACCTTTGGTCATGCGCTGATGGCCTACGCCTCCATGCTCCTGCGCGACCTGCAGCGCTTTGAAGATGCCACTGCCCGCATGGATGCCCAGTGCCCGCTGGGCTCCGGCGCTCTGGCCGGTACCACCTACCCGCTGGATCGTCAGTTCACCGCCGAAAAGCTGGGCTTTGCCGCACCCTGCGCCAACAGTCTGGACGGCGTTTCTGACCGTGACTTCTGCATCGAGCTGGCCAACGCCATCTCCATCTGCATGATGCATCTGTCCCGCCTTTCCGAGGAGATCATCCTCTGGTGCAGCTGGGAGTTCAAGTTCATCGAGCTGGACGATGCCTTTACCACCGGCTCCTCCATCATGCCCCAGAAGAAGAACCCCGATGTCACCGAGCTGATCCGC
>ENA-ORNW01003001-ORNW01003001.1-human-gut-metagenome-genome-assembly--contig:-NODE-3001-length-10296-cov-2.418611_pt1 | contig 10296 bp, 9 predicted proteins | sample MGYA00242121_ERZ509034 | MGnify/ENA primary metagenome ERZ509034 (study PRJEB26280, sample SAMEA2338689) | human gut metagenome | biome: human gut; feature: human-associated habitat; material: faeces... | reverse complement strand
GCTCTTCGATGAGATTGAGAAGGCACATCCGGATGTGTTCAATGTGCTTCTTCAGGTGCTTGATGACGGACGTATCACAGATTCACAGGGGCGTACGGTTGACTTTAAGAACACGATCCTGATCCTGACTTCGAATATCGGTTCCACCTATCTGCTCGATGGCATTAAGGAGGACGGTACGATCAGTGAGGAGGCAAGGAACCAGACAATGAACGATCTGCGGGCTTCCTTCAGACCGGAGTTTTTGAACCGTCTTGATGAGATCATTCTCTTTAAGCCTTTGACGAAGGATAACATCCACGGCATTATCAATATCCTGATGGATGAGCTGAATGGCAGACTTCGTGAGAAGGAGCTGACGGTAGAGCTGACGCCGGCAGCCATGGATCAGATTGTGGAGGATGCCTATGATCCGGCATTCGGTGCACGTCCGTTGAAGCGTTATCTGCAGAAGCATGTGGAGACGCTGCTTGCCAGACGGATCCTGGAGGATACCGTGCATGCGGGTGATACTATCACGATCGACAGTGAGAATGGAACGCTTGTGACACGTTAAAACAAAGAAACTGCAGGAGTTTAGCGCAGGAATCAAGGGGGAACGCTGATTTTCCCCCTTGTCTATGTTGAACACTTTCTTATACATTATAAAGAAAACCGTGAAGTTCGGAGATTTTCAGGTGTGTCCCATATTTAGGACACATATTATCCGAAGTTCACGGTTTTTATTTTTGTTATATTGGGAAGTATCTGCTTCCGTTAAAGTTGATTGTTATAATTGGTTTTATTAAATTTGCGATTTCTGCTATGTATTATTTTATATTTGCGGCATCAAACTCTTTGATCACTGCTTCGTCCGGAGCCTTTGTAAGAAGGCTTACGATCACGATGACTACACAGGATACCAGGAATGCAGGAAGCAGCTCGTAAATATCAAATGCACCGCCAAGAGGACGAACAAAGTATTTCCATACGAATACGACAACGCCACCGGCAACCATTCCGGAAAGAGCACCTGCCAGATTGCAGCGCTTCCAGAATAATGAGAAGAGCATAACGGCACCAAACGCACCGCCAAAGCCTGCCCATGCAAAGGATACGATACCGAATACGCTGGAATTTGGATCTCTTGCCATTAAAACTCCGACAACGGCAATGATAATGATTGTGATACGTGCAAGGAAAAGCTCTCTTTTCTCGGAGATCTTAATTCCAAGGAAATCCTTAACAACGTTCTGGGAGATACCGGAAGCTGCTGCCAGAAGCTGGCTGTCGGAGGTAGACATCGTAGCGGCAAGAACACCGGCAAGAATCACACCTGCAAGGAGTGCCGGAAGAATACCATGCTTGCTTAACAGATTGGTGATTGCCATGATGACTGTCTCAGGATCATCCAGAGCACCGATAGAACCGTATTTAACCATACCAAGTCCAACGACACCGATGAATACGGCAACTGTCATTGCGATCACAACCCAGATCGTTGCGATACGACGGGAAAGAACAAGCTTTTTTTCATCCTCAATGGACATGAAACGTACCAGAATATGAGGCATACCAAAATAACCGATTCCCCATGCAAGTGTTGAGATGATCGGAATGATTCCGCCGTATGAGGAAGCATTACCGGTTGTGGCATCGTAAAGCTTTGTCAGGGAGAAATATCCCGGCAGAGAACGTGCATTATCCATGACTGCCGTGAATCCGCCTGCATTGCTGATACCAAAGACCATAACTGTGATCAGTGCGATACTCATAACAATACTCTGTACCAGATCAGTGGTACAAACGGCGCTGAAACCGCCCATCAGTGTGTAGCATACGATGACAAGAGCAGAAAGCACCATGGCTGTCATGTAGTCTGCGCCAAACAGACTGTGAAAAAGCTTTCCGCAGGCAGCAAAGCCGGATGCGGTATATGGAATAAAAAAGATCACGATGACAAGAGCAGCGACTGCGGTAATGATATTTCTCTTATCATGAAAACGTTTTGCAAGGAAATCAGGAACGGTGATCGCCTTGATATTGCTTGAGTAGCGGCGCAGACGGCGGGCTACAAAGAACCAGTTTAACCATGTGCCGATGGCAAGACCGGCTGCGGTCCAGAAAGCACTGCATACCCCGGAAAGATAAGCGACTCCGGGAAGCCCCATTAACAGCCAGCTTGACATGTCACTGGCTTCGGCACTCATTGCGACAACGAGAGGTCCCATTTTACGTCCTCCCAGATAGAAGTCCTCTGAGTTTTTGTTCTGGTTACTGAACCGGATACCGATAAAGATCATACCTATCAGATATACGGCGATTGCGATGATAATACAAACGTCAGTCATTCTGAATTTCCTCCTTTGGTGTTTTGATGACAAAAAAATGATGTCCCATGATATATCCATAGGACATCCCAGTATTTAAAACTATACAACATAGAAGGAAGTGTGTCAAATTTTGGGAGTATCTGACTGTCGTTTCCGATACTCTGTAAACCGCTCTAAAGATAGGCGTGAAGGCATTTGCGCAGCTCTTCTTCAATAGTGATGAGACGCTGGCAGAGTTTTTTGGCATCCTCGGATGCCTCCTTGTACTGATTCATATATTTATATAGAGACTTGATGCCCATATCGCATCCGGAGGTCATCAGATCAGCCGCTGTTTCATCGCTCTCATCAATGCCCATCTGCATATTTGTCTTCATCCATGCCATTCCTTTGGCAAAAGGGTTCGGATCCTTTTCACCGCTGTGGCATTCAAGCAGTGCAGCGTGAATATCATTGCCAAGTGCGGCATGATGGTCTTTTGTTTCATTCAGAAGATCTTTAAAATCCGGACAATGCACCTTTTCCATGATCTCGTCGATCGCGGAGACAGCCATTTTGCTTCCGGCATCGCATTCCTTTAACAAACAGATCGTATCGTTTTCCTGCATATTCATAATCCTGCCTTTCTCATCATATCCTGTGAAATAGTATGGAACGATGTGGATAAAATATTCATTTTTGTAAAAAAGATTGATTAAATTCATAGAAAATGCTAATTTTATATTTGAAAATGGTATTATAATGGCAACATGCTTTCGAAAGTGCAACTGTTGATGGAATTATGAAAGGAGGTAATTACAATGTTTAATCTATTTCGAGTCAAGGGGAGAATTTTCGCACAGAGGTGCTGCAGAGTTTAACATGGATCCGGGGGGGATACCGGTATTTTGCTGCCGGGATATATTTTTAGATAAGATGATTGATCAGAATAATGATCTTTCTTTTCGTTCGCATTTATTCTAGGACTGTATTACATGTAAGACTCTGTGTGAGAGAATAGGATTTTCAGGCATTTTAAGAGTTTTACAGGGGTAATAGAGTTTCTTTTTATTTTTAGAGACATATACAGAAGTCGAATCCAATATTTTACACACCTAAACAGAACGAATGTTCGTATAAAATGCTAAGAAAATACATTCTCTTTGTGGTAGTATCAATCGTATAAAACGATTTACATAAGGCGGCTGCCTGTATGGGGACTGCCGGAACAGGAGAGATTAATGAGTGAAAAAGAGTGTAGGACCGGAGGGGAGACGGCTCACAGGATGGGAGTAGGCAGCAGCATGCGATACACCATACGCACAATCTGGAATGCGGATAAGGGGTGTATTCTTCTGTCCTTTTATAAGAACTGCACGGAAGAGGTATATATGTCCTTTTTCTTTATTTTGATGTTGCAGATGATTTATTCCTACATTGAAAACGGGAAGCCGTTCATGGGGCTGCTTCGTTTTGTGGCTCTGTTTTGTATGGGACATATCTGTATTCATCTGGCATCGGCATGGCATGCGTACTATATCCGCAAGAAGACACCGAGAGTATATGCGTACATATTCAATAAGGTGATTGACAAAGCTGTGCGCATTGAACTGACGAAGTATGAACAGCCGGATTTTTACGACAGGTTTGCGCGCGCACTCGACGAGTGTCTGACAAAGGCAATGGATGGTCTGAATGCACTGGCCTGGGCAACAGGCTGTGCTTTGTCTGCTGTGGCGGCAATGTTTCTGATCGCAAGGGTTGATCCGGTGATCCTGGTGTTTTCGCTGCCGTCGATCATTGCATCCTTTATGTTCAGCTCGAGGATCAATACGCTTCAGTATGAGCTTCGAACACAGGAGACAAGGGACAAGCGCACCGCCGAGTATGTAAAGCGGGTGTTTTATGAGAAGAAATATGCAGGAGAGATAAGACTGTATGATATCCGAAAGGTATTGATGCGGGAGCATAAGGAAAGCTATGACAGCAGATATGAGCTTTATGTGACGATGTACCGCAGGATCCATATGCTCAGGCAGCTGCAGGAGCTGGTGATCTTTGTTTTGCCGATCCTTCTGGCATATATCTATGTCAGCGTCGTATTAAAGACGACAGGAGCGGCGAAGATCGGTCTGTATGTGGCAACACTGGGAAGTATTGATTATTTTGCATGGCGTGTCAAAACAGCGATCAGGAATTATATGGAGGCAGGCAGGAACTGCATGTATATGAATAATCTTCAGCAGTTTCTGGATGAGGAAACTGTGGAGAGCGGAAAGCGCAAGGTGGATCAGCCGCTCGGTGACATTGTTTTTGATCATGTCAGTTTCCGGTATAACGGCAGCGACCATGAGACGATTCGCGATCTGAGTCTTCACATCCGCAAGGGAGAGAGGATTGCTCTTGTCGGAGAGAATGGTGCCGGCAAGACAACACTTGTAAAGCTTTTAATGGGACTTTATCCGATCAGCGGGGGAAAGCTCATGGTGGATGGCGTGGATATACGGGAATATGACAAGAGAGATTACCAGAGGCACTTTGGTGCCGTATTTCAGGATCTGCAGATATTTTCACTGCCGCTTTCCCATAATGTGCTGATGAAGGAACCGGAGAATGAGGAGGAGAGAGCGCTTGTCGTGGAAGCTCTTGAGAAAGCACAATTTGCAGACGTGCTTGAAAGGCTTCCGGACGGTATCGACAGTATGGTGACAAAGGAGTTTGATGATAAGGGCTTTATCTGCTCAGGGGGACAGGCGCAGAAGATTGCGATCGCCCGTGTATTTGCCAAGAAGCCGGATATTGTGATCCTGGATGAACCGTCGAGTGCACTGGATCCGATCGCCGAGTTTAATATGTATAACAACATGCTGGAGGCTTCCGAGGGAAGGACGGTATTCTTTATTTCGCATCGTCTTTCCTCTGCGAGGATCGCAGACAGGATTTATTTCCTGGAGCACGGAAGGATTGTGGAGCAGGGCAGCCATGATGAACTGATGCAGCTTGACGGGAAATATGCAGAGATGTTCCGGCTGCAGGCAAGGAATTATAAGGACAGAGGGGAGGTATATGCATATGGATCATGAAACCAATGCGAAGAACGATAAGATATCTTTACGTCGATTGATCTCCAATGTCGTATATATTATGAAGTTTGCCGTAGAGATTGACCGGCGGGCAGTGATCACAGTGTTTATCGCATTTTTTGTCTGCTCTGTGACATATGCCGTATACAGTACGTTGTTTTTAAAGTATTTTATTCAGATCATGCAGCGTCGGGATGTGGATCTGGTGCGTTCCATTCTGTTTGTACTTTGCGGCGTTGCAATTCTTTTTATCAGCGCTGCCGTCGAGATTGGTGTTCAGAACTGGACGGATGTGCGCTTTCTGCGTGTCTCCGGTGATGTTCAGCGGAAGTTTATCCGGAAGGCAGCAGATATTGATCTGATCTGCTATGACAATAAGAAATATTTTGATGATTTTGTGATCGCAGCATCCCAGTCGGAAGAGATGTTGACGCTGGGAGTGATCTCGACCGGATATATCATTGGAAATGCGGCAGGAATATTGACGCTGGGAGCGCTTGTTCTTTCCGTCGATCCGGTGATCGCTGTGTTTCCGCTGGTGGGCTTTGTGGTGAATATCATTACGCGCTTCAAGATCACAGAGTATGAATATAACTATGAGATGGAATACAAGCGCATCATGCGAAAAGCGGATTATTCCAAACGAGTATTTTATCAGCCGGAATATGCCAAGGAGATCAAGCTGTCGGATATCCGAATCCCGCTGAAGCTTCAGTTTAATGAGGCAGTGGAGGAGGTGACCGGGAAGGCACATGAGATTGGTGTGAAGATTGCCCTGTTATCGCTGGTGAACTGGATCGCGACATTTACGGTTATGTCCGACTTTGCGATACCGGTTTATCTGGGATATCTTGCGCTTGTCCGCAAAAGCATTGCGCTGGGCGACGTTGCGGCGATGAACAATGCGGAGGAAGGAATCCGTAATAATCTGGATGGCATGAATTATGCACTCGTCCGCTTTCAGAAGGTGGGACAGTTTGCGGAACGTTTTCGGCGGTTTGTGGATTATGAGATACAGATTGAGAATAAACAGGGAATCTTTCCGATGCCGCAGGAACACCAGACGTTGGAAGTGAAGCATATGTCGTTTCGGTATGATGGTGCGGACAGAGACACGCTGCATGACATTTCACTGACGATCAAACCGGGCGAGAAGGTGGCATTTGTTGGTGAGAATGGTGCCGGCAAGACAACCCTCGTCAAGCTGCTGATGCATCTGTATGATGTGACGGATGGAAGCATTTGTTACGGCGGACACGATATACGTGAGTACGGCACCGGAGAATACAGAGAACGCATTGGTGCGGTTTTTCAGGATTACCAGATCTACGGTGCGACGCTGGCAGAGAATGTATTGATGGACGAAGTGGAGGTTGGTGACAGGGAGCGCATTCTTGAAGCTTTGAAGCAGGCAGATTTTGAAAAGAGGCTTTTACGTCTTCCGGATGGTCTGGATACCAATATGACAAGAGAGTTCAGAGAGGACGGCACAATGCTTTCCGGTGGTGAAGCACAGAAGGTGGCGATCGCCAGGATGTTTGTACGGACGGGGAAGCAGTTTCTTGCGATTCTTGATGAGCCGTCCAGTGCGTTGGATCCACTGGCGGAATATCAATTAAATACCAATATGATGAAGAATGCCGGAGATGCTGCGGTGATCTTTATTTCTCACCGTTTATCCACAACAAGGGATGCGGATCGGATTTATATGTTTGAGAATGGAAGGATCATCGAACAGGGAAGTCATCAGGAATTGATGAGGCTTGGCGGGAAATATGCGGCGATGTTTGAAAAGCAGGCATATTATTATCAGGATGAGATTGCTGCATGCTGATGTCTGTTCTGATGCTATCATTATTTTGATACAGTACTTTTCCTGAATGAGACCGCTGCAGGCTGCTGCCCGTGCGCTCTGGGAAATATATATGACAGATCTAAGACAGCCGACATGGAGGTGAGGAAGTATATGAGTAAGGAAGATGAAATATTTAAAAGTGTTTTTTCCTATATAGGAGACAATCTGACAGAGAAGCTGACCGTTGAGGAGATTGCAAAGCATGTCTACTTGTCTCCGAACTATCTGCAGTCTGTATTTAAGGAGAATTATGGCGTTCCTCTGGCGGAGTATGTCAGACGACAGAAGCTCCAAAAAGCCAGAGAACTGCTGTACAATACGCAGAAAAGGATCAGCGATATCGCATATGACTGTGGCTTTGAGCATGAATCGTCTTTTATCCGTTCCTTCAAACGGGAGTTTGGGATGACGCCGGGGGAGGCGAGAAGAAGGGCGCTGCAGGAACAGTGCAGTCTGAGAACGGACCGGAACGGTTTCAGTGACCGGACAACGCACGATACATAGTGGAATCCTCAGAAGGATATAAAAGGGCAAAACCGTTGTGTCCCTGCTTTTCGCTACATTACGAGAATTTTTAGATACCATAAAACAGACAGGGCAGCTTGATGTGTAAGCTGCCCTGTCTGTCATTATATGAAATGAATAAGGTTTTACTTTTTGGATTTGCTGTCATTATAGATGGTAAAGCCGGAAGCGATGGTCTTGCTCCACTTACCGAAAGAGGAGGTGCCATTGGAACGCTTGCTGACGATTGCGTTATCAATCAGCAGTCCCTTGGAGGTTGCGTGAATACGCCATTTTGTTCCACATCCGTTGTATTTGCGGATGATTGGTTTTCCCTTCTTATTTGTGTAGCTGTCGCGGTGTTTCTTAAGCTCGCCCTTTTTATAAACGCCGAGCTCCACCAGACGGTTTGCAACCTGTGTCATGTTGGAGAACTCTCCGAAATAAAGAGCGACATGACCGCCGCCGCGACCGTAGGTCAGGACATCGCCGAGTTCAAGCTTCTTAAGGCTTGTCCCCTTGTTGTGACGTTTGATGGTTGTCGTTGTCTTGGAGGTTTTCCAGTCGTAGGTGTTCGTCTCCTCATTCAACGTACCGGAGGTGTAAGAAATCTTTACACGGTATGCGGACCAGTCGTAAGAGGTTGGAACACTTTTCTTTCCTTTATGAACACGGATGTTTTTACTGATGGTTTTGATGCCGGCAATAGAGCTTTCCTTGGAGGAAACCGTTTCTAAGGATTCCAGAGCCTTTTCTACATATGTATTACAAACGTACCGGTTTCTTCCGACACCATAGGATTTGCCGAGAAATCCCTTTGAAATTGACCGTTGATAACGATCTAAAGAAATCTGCTGTTTAAATGTGGTATTTGCGGCGTCTACAGAAGTAGAACAAAGCTGAGAAGCAAAAATACCAACGGATAAAGCTAATGTTACAAAAGTTCTTGCTAATTTATGTTTCATGATTAACCCCAAATATTACAAAAGTTTTACGCTAAATATTAACTACAGTTCATGATTATACAACAAATTGTGCAAAAACACAAGAAAAAATTACAGAAATGTTAAGAAAATGTCAAAGTGCATAAATGTAAAAAATACTTGCATTTCAAAAGATACTGTGCTAGTATATTTAGTGTACTAGTTGAGTTAATACAGATGGAACACAGTGGTGAACAGGGGGTGAAATTGTGATACAACTGAACTACCGTGATGCAAGACCGATTTATGAGCAGGTGAAGGACGGGTTCCGGCATCTTATCATACAGGGAGTTATGGAAAAGGATGAGAAGCTTCCTTCGGTGCGTGAGCTTGCAACATCCCTGACGATCAATCCGAATACAATTCAGAGGGCATACAGAGAACTGGAGCAGGAAGGGTATGTGTATACCATTCCTGGAAGGGGGAGCTTCGTGGCAGGTGTGCCGGAGATGGATGGCAGGCGAAAGAACGAATTATTGGATTCCTTTGATAAAACAGTGAAGGAACTATTGTTTCTGGGAATGAGCCCGGAGGAACTCGCAGAACGGATTCGTACAGCTTCAAAATGAAAGAATGGAGGGGATTAAAGTGATTCAGGGAAAGGATGTATGTAAAAAGTTCGGGGACTTTCAGGCGCTCGATCGTGCAAGCTTTCATGTGCCGAAAGGAGCAGTTTACGGTCTGGTGGGGCCAAACGGAGCCGGAAAGTCTACGATACTGCGCCATGTGACGGGAATATTCCGGCAGGACAGCGGAGAGCTTCTTATTGATGGGGAGCCGGGTTTCGAGAATCCGGAAGCGCAAGCTTACGTTTATACCGGATGATGTATTTTATTTCCGGCAGGCGAATCTGAAGGAAATGAAGAAGTATTATGAGGGGATTTATCCGACGTTTGATGCAGCGCTCTTTGACAAGCTCATGGACTGCTTTCCGGCAGTGGACCGGAAGCGCAACATACGCAGGATGTCAAAGGGAATGCAGAAGCAGGCGGCATTTTTGCTGGCGATCAGCTGTAAACCGGAGCTTATGGTGCTTGATGAGCCGGTGGACGGTCTTGATCCGGTAATGCGCCGCCAGATCTGGAACATACTGTTAAATGCAGTCAGTGAGGAGAATATGACCGTGCTTGTTTCTTCGCACAATCTGCGTGAGCTGGAGGATGTCTGTGACCATGTCGGTATCATGCATCATGGAAAGGTGATCTTAGAGCGTTCGTTAAGTGATCTGCAGGAAAGTGTGACTAAGCTGCAGCTGGCATTTGAGGGGGATGAGGTGCCGGATATCACGGGACGTTTTGAAGTGATGAATGATACACAGCTTGGTAAGGTACACACCATGATCGTGAAAGGAGATCAGAGAGAATTGGCGGATTATCTTGCAACCTTCCATCCGCTGGTTATGGATATGCTGCCGCTTTCGCTGGAGGAAATCTTTATTTATGAACTGGGAGGAGAGAATTATGAAGTCAAAGACATCATTATTTAATAAGACGATATTCCGGAAGGATATCACAAGATTCTGGCCGTTATGGGCACTTCAGCTTGTAGCAGGTCTTCTGGTACTCATTGCACCGATGATG
>ENA-ORNW01002995-ORNW01002995.1-human-gut-metagenome-genome-assembly--contig:-NODE-2995-length-10312-cov-1.940918_pt1 | contig 10312 bp, 14 predicted proteins | sample MGYA00242121_ERZ509034 | MGnify/ENA primary metagenome ERZ509034 (study PRJEB26280, sample SAMEA2338689) | human gut metagenome | biome: human gut; feature: human-associated habitat; material: faeces... | reverse complement strand
AGGAGCCAATACGACTCCTGGCTCGTTACTGGGTATCGCCTGAGACAGTGCTTCATACAGAATGCCGTCCAGCGATGGGGCTATCCCACTGATGACCACCGGTGTCAGAGAAGACATGATGACCCGATACGGTTTAAAATTTAACACTGGATATCCTCTTCACAATACGCCGGAGATAAAATTTCACACGAACGATATGCACGACGAAATCGAACGGGAATAATGTGTTCAAGCGACCGATGTTTAGACGAAAGGTCAGTAGGTTCCGGGAAACGCGGATCGAGGATAATTATCCTGACGGTATCATTTTCACTACGAATCCCCCGCCCTATAGACTGCTTTGCTTTACGAATAACTTTCCGCAAATTATCCAGGTAGATGTTACGGTTAACTGCCTCAAAGGTACGACTATAGCCTCGTTCCTTCAGATACCCATAAAGGCTTTCAGCCTTCATTCTGTCCGGAGGTAAGAAAGGTATCCGGGTAATGATTAAATCCTGGAAAATCTGTTCCCCATTCTCGCCTCGTGGGCTCACACCAACAGAAGCACCGGCAGAAATAAGAATCCCTGGTATCTCCTGATACTGTTTAATAATTTCGGACAGGGCCTGACCTGCTTTCTGAATATAAACTGGTTGCGAGACCTCACCCAGCTGATTGGCAATCATCCTGGTTTCATAATGGCTGGCAGTTAATACCAGAGCTGGCCCCTGAATACAGGACAATTGTTCAACTACTGCCTTTAACCATTGACCTGAAAATATCTGTTCTTTCGGGTCATTGAACACCTTTGGAAAATCAGCACCGGCGATGGTCAGCTTCATTGAGCCATAGACGTCTGGGGAGAATATTTTCCTGATTGAAATCGTATCGCTGGTTAACCCCAGAGCTTTACATAACCACTCCATTCCGGTCTCTGGGGTACTGGTAATTGAGAGCGTAGCCGACGTCAGTAACGCACTACGCCATTGAGTGCAGTATCTGCCCACATTCATCCCGATAAACGGGTTTACAGCGATCAGGGCTGGTTCACGACGTTTATTGGAAACGCCTACACCCTTTTGCCCCCCGGACAATCCGAGCATTTCCCAGCTGTAGATACAGTCAAAGAAAGCTTTCCGGGCCGCTTCATTTTTTATTTCCCGCCCTACCTTTGATAAGGCGTTAAAGCTATTGTCAAACAAGGCAACCGCTGCAGGCGTACTACAAAAATGCAGATCGCCCGCTATCGAAGTCACGTCGTTCATTAACTGGTCGATGACATGCACGCCATTACGTGGAATATGTTCATTGAACGCACTGGTCAACTCTCTGAGGTTGAAGCGCCGCTGTTTCCAGACCTCAAGCATATCTACAAAAATGTCTGCCTCATCAATAATGAGGTACATATTTTCTTTGTCACCGAGGATGCGGTGATTACACATACAGTCGACCATTACCATCGCATGGGTCGTAACTATAAAGTTAGCACTGAGAGCATTCAGGCGAATATCATCAATGTCCTGTATATCATCCCAGATGGAGTAGGTGACCATCTCTGGCGTGATCTGCGCTGGCAGTTCACCATACTCTTCTTCAAACTCAACCAGAGGTTTTGACCAGTTAGCGAGTTTTTCAAGGACCTTAACCGTATCCAGATCGGTAAATTCGTCCATGAGTAACAGTCCACGTACTTTCTCCAGGGATACGTAATTTGCTTTCCCCATAAGCCGGGAAAAAGTAACTTTTATGCCGCATTGTTCAGCTATCTGTTCAAGGAGAGGACGATCGCTTCTGAATATCTGGTGCATCAGGGCATGAGAATTCGTGGCTATCACAAATTTTGCCTCTGGGTTTTTCAGCAGAATCAGAAGCGCCGGTACCAGATAGCCCAGCGTTTTTCCTACACCTGTTTCAGCACTAATCAGTGCAACTTTATGATCCTGAGTCAGCGCACCAGCTGCAGCCTCGATATAATCCTGTTGGACCTTACGTAACGACAATCCGGCAGACTCAAATACCGCTGATGTATTCATGACTACTGCCCCGCCAGATGCATGAAACCGCAACCAAATACGCGTTTAGGGCCTACGCCATAAACGATTCCAACTTCAGCTTCCTGTTGATTGCTGATTATGGCGGTACCCTGTACCGTGAATACGGGTAGCGTAAAACCGCGTCCAGCATTTCCTTTGACGATATGGACGAATTTCGGGCCACTGACGACGATTTGACCGGGTTTAAAACCAGCCTTCGCTAATTTGGTGAGGGCCAACTGATAACTAGCCTCTTCGGATGGAGCAAACTGGCGTCGGCCACGGCCTTCTGACTTTGTTCCTTTATGAAAGATGGCCATTGACGTAATGAACTTGATTTCATGGCCCTCAGAGAGAATAAGCTCTCTTTTTTTCTCCCCTGGCAACTCCAGAGCTGTGGCTGTGCGGACCAGGAGTAACGAATCATCCCCGGTACCGGGAAAAATTTTAAAAGAGTACGGCAGCTTCTCTCCCTTACGTTCCTGCATGAAAAAATCCAGGTGCTGGTGGATCTGGTAAACACTTGTGTGACGGATACGCAACCGAAACGCATTATCGTAGTAAATCATGGTTATACCTTTTTCAAGAGGTGCAAAATGCTCAGGCGTTGATGGGGATCAGTCGGCAGAAGCAGCAGTAACGGAATGAGGTTGTTTTTCTTAAACTCATTCGAGGCAGCTTCAGGAGTTATCCGCGAATAGGCCAGCAGGGTTACTGTTCTGATAAAGATGTCTATCTCTTTTTTGGAGTAGTTTTTTATTTCCTGATGGAGTTCTTTAGCCTTTGTTAAATCCAGCATGTAAAGGACTTCGTTCTGCCGGGTCAGTAGTTGATCGGCACAGGTATAAATTGCGTCGGCACTCAGACTGACCCGCAGTGAGCGAACAAGCTCGTAGGTTTTCACGCCGAAGTTTTGAATATAAATCAGCGGGAATTTAAGTTCGGTGTTAAACAGGTATTCCAGGTGCTGACCGCTGGTGGCCGTACGTGATCGAAAAAATGCTCAGGTAGTTTATTGACCACTCCCTGAGGGGCTAAAAGAACCGAAGAATTGTCTTCAACGTTAATAACAGCCCCAACACCAGACCACATGCCAAATTTCTGGCCGGTTGTTGGTTTTTTGGGGTTCTCCACGCCCATCAGTTCTGGAGCAGAAACAAAAAATGTCTGGCAAGGACGGCAATGCACAACACGTTCCCTGTAGGCGTTGACCAGCTCGAAGCCTACCCCGTCGAACTCTGAGGGCGCTCTGCCGCAGCATGAGCAATTTCGTTGCACAGGCACAGGCTCACCCATATAGGGCAATAAAATACTCGTCAGAGCGCTATATACTGACTCTACAGGATGATTCAAAGCTCCCCCTCCCCTAAAATAAGCTATGCCATTCTGATGGCTAATTAGTTAAGTGTCCCTGCTCACAGATACAAGGAATTCTCACCCACCAGCTTAATAAAAAATGGTGAAATTTCCTTAGGCAAATTTAACAGAAGCTTCTGATACAAAGACTCATCTTCCGGACGCCCGGTCAAAATTACTTTCCTTCCCGAAGCAAGTGAATGAAGAACGTATTTCAACACATTTCGCACATCAAAAAGAACAACGTCATCAATGATGATATCTTTATTTGATAAACTCTGAATAAATTCCTCGCTTGCAATCGGCTCTTCTGGTGAAATAAATAAACCCTCAATTAATGCACGCTTCGCCAGAAGGGTTTTTCCTGACCCGGAAGGCCCTATTATAACGACAATAAGGTTAGTATCTTTTTCTGAAAAAAAACTCAACACCTTATTGAGACATTTTTCATTTTGATTGTTATTGAATTTCAAATCATGACTCCTTTCCAAGAAGATGCCCTCACCTGTGGTATTCCGTTAATTCAAGGGATGAAGTGTACCAGTTAACCGATGTCCTAATGCAGGACGATTTTTGTTTCCGAATTACCCTTGTCCTTGCCATCGCCAGACATCTCTTGTAGGTCTTGATGGCCCATCAGAGTCACGTACATAGTACGATACCCCACTGGCAAGCGTGACATTAAACCAATGCACAATTCATGGTCTGACGGTTGTCCGGTGACCAGAACCTTATGGCCAGAAGCATGCACAGCCAGAATACACTCCAGGACTTTGTCAGCATCAAAACGGAAAATGTCATCAATCACTACATCGAAACCTGTGAACATTTCCGAAATGTGATCACATTCTTCAAATTGTTGAGCAGTCGGGTAGAGAGCATCCGGAAACTCAAGTTCAGCCAAACAGGATTTACCAGACCCTGTTTCTCCAATAATAAATACAAGAGCGTTATCTTCTGTTTGCTTGAGATATTTGGTAATAACCCCCATGTTATCCTCAAGATTTTTCATTACTAAAGCAGGTAAGTTTTTATCAAGATTCATGTTAAACCTCTTATTAAATTTACTGTTATAGAAAAATTGACAACATGGTATTTATTCATTCTTCCAGTACGTTACACCATCATCACAGAGATACCCTGTCTGGTCAGGTTCACCTCCAATAAAAACACCAGCCTGACCTTTTAGTGAAACACCCACTCCCGTCGTGGTAGCACCTTCTCTTTTTTCTATAACTTTGCAATGCTCAGCTGCAAAGTCTCGCCAGTCCTGTTCCTTCTGGTCGCTTGCCAACACCAAAACCACCAGCACGGACATAACTCCACACAGGAGTGCAATGCCAGCCAGTCCGGAAGCAAATGTTGTCAGTAAAGAAAAGTCCTTAAACAAAACAGCGCCAAGAACCAATACCACAAGCAAGGCATAAAAAATTACTGCTCCGTTACTTGTTAATAATGACGTTCCCCAATCCCAAAAGGAATTAACAGTAATTTCACTCTGCGTCATACGTCTCACCTTCAGTTTAATGGAAATCTTCAAACAAAGTCTAAAACTGTGCTGAATTGTTCTGCTTCAGGTAACATCGGCTTCAGCCCACTACGTCTTGCAATGCGAGTAACGAGTATTAATGTATCGGTCGTATCAGGCAAAGTTATTTGTTTGTGAGAAATTCGGATATCGTCTTCATTAACCATGGAAACATCTACATCGCCAACGCCAATGGTGATTGAGAATGTCTTATCCGAACCGTAAAAAAGCACCAGCTCAGTTAATGGTCCACCAGCCCGATAACAAGTCAGGGACATTTTATGAATGCTGCCAATATTTGAAATGCAGCTATCAATGAATTTATCGGCATGTTCGTGCTGAATAAGACGATCTGTAGAGGTCACTCCATACAGAAACTTTAAATGGTTACCATTGGATTGATTGATACCTTTCATTAATTAGCCTCAGGAGTTATTTTTGTTAAAAAGCATTGCCACCGAGCCTATACCTAAAAGGACGGTCATACCGTAAAGCAAATACGATGAAATGTTGTAGAGATCAAAACCGAGTATGGTGCGTGCTTTTCCATCCGGCAAAACCACGGTCAATATAAGGTTCCACAAAGCAATTAAAATTATCTGGGCACCAAATAATCTAGGCAACGCGCCAAGTTCTTCGAATGCAAACAAACACATAGTCACAACCAACACACCCATAATGCCTACGAATGAACATAATATCGCTGAAATCCCAAAACCAAATGCAGCAAACACAATTGATTCTTTGGCGTTTAATCCCGTGGCTCCGTAGACCAATAGCACCATAATAATAAAAAAAAGAGAACCCTTTATAAATGCCATAAAATCACCCAAGATTATTAGAAAATGTTCTTTTGTTGGCCAAACAGAAGCTTATAATAACAATGTATTTAAACCAATAAATCATTCAACCTATTTTATGTTGTAAGTAACTGAATTTAGCCTTCTGGAGTTTCTAAAAGATTTATCGAGCCTCATAAAAGATAAAATTCCTGCTCAGCCTTTCTCCCGCTTACGCGCAATTAAATCCCTGCGACGCAACCAGCGGTGAAATATATCTTATTAGTAAATTAAAAACAAAGCCGAGTGTAAGGCTCAGGATTAACACCACGATAAAGCGATGTGGGTCTTTACCCGAAACAATATCAAAAAATCTTCGCATGATATTTGTAAGATAATTTAAAAAAAGAACCATCTTTTATCCCCTTCTATACCAATTCACAAATCATGAGGCAAGCCGGGGAAAACTCCCCGGTTACGCCTTAAATATTATTGCTCTGAGTTTTTTTTCTGGATTTTTTCCAGATGCTTATCGTAGCTGTCTTTGGCTGCAGTCAGCTGCAAAAACTCTTCATAGGTTAACGTCAATTGATACTGGGCTTTAGCGAGAACCTCTGCACCGTCTTCCATAAAGGGAATTTCTTTCGCTTCGGTAACGATACGGTTAATAACATCAAGAGAGTTATCTACAATCTCTTTGGAGATTTTTTTCGGCAGCACGTCGAACACCGACGGCTGAGATTTGATATTTTGTTTAGGTTCGCGTTTCGCCGCAGGGGTCCGTTTCGGTTCGGATTTTTCACCGCCTTCCCCTTCTTCTGAACCGCCACCCGCAACGCCTGCATCATTGCCTGCAGAGCTTTCAATGACACCAGCAGCCGCGTCAGAGGCACTATTAGATCCGTTACCTGCATCAGTCGTTGTAATGGTTGTCACATTGCCATCAGATTCACCATTAGTGTCGTTTTCACCTGTACGCTTAGCAAGAAGGACCTGACCAATGGTTTTGTCGGTAGCTTTGCCAAACTTATCAAACGCTTCCTGAATGATAGCGACACAGTTATCCGGGTATTTCTCCATCACGTCGAGCGCTGCGTAGTATGCTACAACACCTTTAACGATCAGACCTTTTAACGCCTCCGGGGCGGTGTGAACTTTGAGCAATTTACGGACATGGGTTACGGAGACTTTACGGTCTGCGGCCAGCTCTTCGATGCTCATAGGCTCTTCAGCGCTGTTGTGCATGCGATACATGGACTCAGCCTGAGCAACGATCGAGACCGGAAGTTGATCGTTTCCTTTAAGATTAAAAAGTTCTGCTTTACTGTCAGAGCCACGGAATTCGTCAACACGAATTTTATCAACCGGGCCCTCACCCCGTTCTGCGCGAATTTTATTAGCCAGTGGGATTGCACGGTGACGGCAGTGTCCCTGACGAATGACAACCTGACCATCACGAACCTGGACAACCATAGGGGCCATTTCCAGAGGGCTATCGGCATATTGCTGAGCCAGACGCGCCAGGTGGTCCTTAACTTCCGGGAGTTCCCAGTAAGCCTCACCCAGGCCAGCGGTACGTGTGTTAAAGCCAGGGATGATGTTCAGATGCGTCGGGTCCATAACAAGACCATTGCCCAGACGACCACCGATACCATTTTTTTCTAAGAAGGTACGCAGAGAAACATTTTCGTTTTTGGTTTTAGCTGGAGTTGCCATAGTTGCAGTAGTCATTGAATTTTCCTCTTCCTGTTGTATGTGGTTAAACGGTCATTGCCGTTGTTAGACCCAGGATACATTCTCAAAACGCTCCATCAAGCCCCTATTTTCACTTTGGCGTGAAAAAAGTTACTTTTTTTTGTTCACGGCAAAAATTTTACACATGATTCTTCTGTGACAAGGGCTCCAGGAGCCGGATTTCGGTGTTTATGTGAAGAAAATTTTTTCAGTGGTATGCCGGGGATCATAATTTTTGGATAATTTTGAAGGAGATACGAACAGTGAAGGTGATTACAGACGATGCATGTCTCATTGATTTTTAGGACATAAATCGTCAAAAGTTACTTTTTTGAGGGTGATAACGACACTTGAACACGCTTCTCAGGACAGAAAAGTAACTTTTTTCAGTGCTGAGCCCACTCTTTCAAAAGTTACTTTTTGATTAAACCTGCGTTCGGGGAAGGAGGCAAAGCTTGCGGGGGGAAGGAAGAAACTATTTTTATCTGATTGTGCAAATCATAGACGCTCAGCCCGTCATGTTGATCCCCGTACGCAGATAGACAAATGTTCGGGGTTTAAAAAGTTACTTTTCAGGTGCTGTGCTGTTTCACGCTGCCGGATACATAGCAGGTACAGGTATCCTGTCCTGCTATGAGAAGACCAGCGCCCCTGTTTAGTTCGTCTCTGTTTGCAGCTCTTTGCGAGCGTTTGCGATCAACTCGTTCACTTCATCGCGGTCAAATCCTGGCATTGCGGGCAAAACCGTATCGGAAGGAACGGCATCAATCCACTCAAGAGCCGCAAGCAGTGCGCTTAGTAATTGTTCATTAATTTTCATTAGACCGCCTATTTCAACCTTTTTACTATCTTTAAAAAGTTACTTTTGCTGAGTGCAAACTCAATCTTTCGACCACTCGATAAGCGCATTATGCAGTTCCATCGCGCCGGAAGAACGAAGCTCAGCGTCCTCGTACGATATCCCGAGGCGGTCCATGACGCAATCCGTATCCAGAAAGTCAGAGGTGGCGTTCAGAGCTTCTGTAATGACCTGTCCGCCACTAACTTGCGCTCGTGATCGGCTATCTGTAATGCTTTGCCTCCATCAATGCTGTTGCCCTGGTCGTCTATCCCACTGGTTGTCTGACAGTCGTTATCGAGGACAGATACTGGCTCATCGGCATTAGCGGTGCCGTGTTTTGCATTTTCCGCTAACGCGATAGCTGCCTGAACGGCGGGTATCATGGCAGCGGAATCTACGTTATCGGAAAATAAAATATCGGTTTCCATTTCAACATTATCTTCGAGCCAGCGAAGAAGAATTTCTAAAGAATCCTGAATGTTCATATTTAGCTCCGGCCAAAAAATTAATAACAGGGGTGAAGACAGACATTCTAAATTATGAAGAATTCATGCCGCAGAACCAGGATACATTTTCAACTCAAAAAAGCAACCCTTTGCAATCAGGAAAAGTTAATTAATTGCAACCTGAAAATTCACCACTTAAATAAATAACGGGGTAATATTATTGGAAAGAAACAGCAAGCCGGTTATTTTCAGGAGTTCTGCTATCATGCTTGTCATTATATTTTAAGCCACTGTTTATGCGGCACTCACAATATGCATTCAAATATTCAGGCGTCAGATTGATTCCTGGAATTGATAAATGCATTTAAGCAATCCTGCATTCCCCAGGATGCCTGCCACTTGCAAAGAAAAAGGTACTTTCTCTCAAGGTTCTCCATCTCTTGAAGATTTTCCGCTGAAAAATACGTCCATATATCATGCCAGCATACATCATAAGTAACCCCTGCGGGTGGTTGGTACGTCATGGCATCTGCACAGATAATGTCCACACGCTTATCATCTATAAAGGCCGGAGCGACAAGGTTGATAACGTCTTGCTCTTTTTCAATAACGGTTACGTGGGTCACTTCCTTTTTTTGCAAAATGACATGGAGAACCATCCCCAGGCCAAGCCCGTTGATAAGCACGCGCCCCGTTGCCCGCTCAATAAATTCCATGCACGTGTTAATTTCCATCGGTGTATTGGACATGACGACTTCGCCATTATTTGAGAGACGACGATACTTACCAGGTGGAATGTATTCATTCTGATTGCCTGTTACGTCGGCCCTGAGAGAGAGCATATGCGCTTTCTCCTGAGAGATGGTGAATGTATCCAATGTCCACGATCCGGATTTACCGTCCGTAACAGGGAGATCGTAAAAAAGAGTTCCCATTTTCAGTCCTGTAGTGTCGGAGCGTTACTTACCGGAAATTACCACAAACCGGCTACTTTTGCAGGAATATCAGTCGCTGAAATGTGTCTTTTGCCGCCGCCACACAATGTAACGTTCAAGACAGCCGCACATGATGGCCGTATCACGGGCTCCCTGAGCAGCCACGGCAGCTGACGTAAGCCGTCCACCATTTCCTGTGAACTCGCGGGAGGATGCGTCCTGTAGCGTTGTCCTATCGCCATTCATCCGGTTCAGGAGCGCGTACAAATCGTCGAGGCTGAGGTGTTTCCAGCGAACGTCTGACAACCTGATTTCCTCCTGATTTGCTTTCTCATACCGTTCGTCACGGGTTAAAAGCTCACTTGGCCGAGCTTTCCTGAATGCTTGTGTTGCTTGTTCGACAGCACTTTCTTTACTGCTGGCAAAGAGATAATTTGCGCCGATGGAATAACGGTATTTCCAGCGACTGCCGACCTTTCTGAGAAGGTCAAATTCAATCAACTCCTTTTCCGTTACCATGATTTAACCTTAATTAATGAATGATTTTGACGATTCAAGAATAAGGTTTTTAATGTCACGTTTTGCTGCCTGACGTGCGCGATGTTTATCGGCACGCAGTACACTACTGTAGGCATTATTTTTACGGTATCCCCTGGAACGACATAATCCACAGGTGCA
>ENA-ORNW01002988-ORNW01002988.1-human-gut-metagenome-genome-assembly--contig:-NODE-2988-length-10337-cov-3.062439_pt1 | contig 10337 bp, 10 predicted proteins | sample MGYA00242121_ERZ509034 | MGnify/ENA primary metagenome ERZ509034 (study PRJEB26280, sample SAMEA2338689) | human gut metagenome | biome: human gut; feature: human-associated habitat; material: faeces... | reverse complement strand
GGCAGAGTGGTTTGGCTTCATTGTACCAGTTCCAGCGGTTCTTCATTGACCGGAAATACAGAGGGACCGATGTTTGGTGTTTATACGAATTTTACTTATTTCAGACGGTTAAAGAAATGGGACAAAAAGTAGCGTTTAGACATAATGTCCAGACAGTTAAAGAGATAGGACAAAAAGCAGCGTTTAGACATAATGTCCAGACGGATAAAGGGATAGGACAAAAAATAGCGTTTGGACATTATGTCCAAACAGGATAGAAAGTGAGGAAGTCATGTTAAGAAACATACGAAGATTTTATTGGAAGCAAAGAGACAGGGGACAGGGAAGAAAGACTGTTATGGGAGTGTTGGTATTTTTTCTTTTCGTTGCCATTATTGTGGCAGCTATCATAAAAAGTATGATGGGAGGTCATCATGCAGGATTGCAAACGGTTCATAAAACCAATACGGCAACCGGTGTAGCGGTCGTTACAGAAACAGCATCGGGGGCATCTGTAGCTGCGACAGAGACAGCACCGGATCGTGAACTACCGCAAGAAACCAAAGAAGCGATTTCTGTGGATACCACAAATCTTAATACCTTTTTAGGATTTATGTCGGACGCAGCTTATGAAGATTTGAAAAATCAGTTGATTCAGATTTGTCAGGACAGGAAATGCAGATCCGTCAAAAAACTGACCTATCAGCAGACGAAGGCATTTGATGTAACCAGTTTTGTTCTTTTGTCAGATGGCAGTGTCTATCAGTGCAATTACAATCTGAAAAGCTGTCAGATGTTACTTTCAGACACATCATACGATGAAGCGGCAGTCAATCAGATGAAGGAAAAGGAAGTGCAGGAAGAACAGGCTAAACTGGAACAGCAGCAAAAGGCGGAAAGGGAAAAACTGGAAAAGAAAAAGGCGGTTCATAAAAAGAAGAAAGCGAAAAAGAAATCACATAAGACAAAAAAAGCCAAGAAAAAGTCGTCAAAAGTCAGTTCCGGACGAAAGCATAAAAAATAACGCTATTACTACCTGCATAATGGGGTATAAGGGGTATCCCCTTACAAGATATGTGCATGGATGTGTCCACATCATGCGTATCTTGCAAGGCTCGAATGAAGAGATAAAAAGCACATTTTAAGTGCCAAAAATGAACATCAAAAAAGCAGCAAAAATGGTATGTTTGGACATTATGTCCAGACAGAAGAAAGGGGTGATTGTTTGAATGACATGAAAACAGAGATTCTCCGAGTACGAATGACACCGGAGGAAAAGGCAGCACTGAATGAGCAGGCAAGCCTGCATCATAAAACCATGAGCGAATATATTCGGAGCGTGGCAAAGTGTCCGCCGGATGTAACGAGGGATGAGTTTGAATCCTCCATCGTGCGGATGATCTATGAGATCAACAAGATTGGTGTCAATATCAATCAGATTGCAAAAAAGTATAACGAACACAATTATGTGGAACCAAGTGAAGAACTGCTCTGCAAATTGGATGAAGTTTACGGAATGATGAAACATACCATACGGATTATGAAAGGTGATCGCAATGTCGCTCATTATTAAGATGGATACCATTAAGACAGAGGAACATTTACGAAAGTCCATTCCCTACATTATGAATGAGAGGAAAACGGATGGATTGTGCTTTAGTAATGCAGGCATTACACCGGAGCAGATTCTGGATACCTTCTTTTTGACGAAGCAGATGCATCCCACGCACGGAACCAGACAGGGGTATCATTTTAAGTTTTCTTTTTCAAAGGATGAAACGATCGCACCGGAAGATGCTTTGAGTTTTATCCGGGAGTGGGTAGAGGAATATCTGGGAGATCGTTATGATTATGCCTGCTCAGTTCATAAAGACCGTGACCATATGCACATGCATCTGGTATTCAATTCCGTGGCAAGAAATGGTGGAAAGTACCGGTATGAAAAAGGGGACTGGGAGAAAGTGATACGCCCGCTTACAAACCGGCTGGCTGAAAAATACCATACCGGACCATTAAAGGAGAAAGATCCGGCGCTGGATTATTTACCCGATTACGACAGGAAGCAAGGAACAATGACGGGAAAAGAACGGGTGGAGCAGGATATTGACCAGTGCATTTTGGAAAGCAGATCTTATGCAGATTTCAAGAAGCGTCTGGTGCGGGATTATGATTACCAACTGCGGGAAGGAGTATCAAGAGAGCATGGTGTCTATCTTGCTCTGACACCGCCGGGGAGAGGAAAAGCTATTCGTACCTATCGATTAAGTGAGGGCTATATGCCGGCAGACATTGACCAGCGTATTGCTTCAAAGACTGCCAACAGAGTTCCGGTGAAACGGGAGAAAGCAGAAAAGAGAAATACAAAACTTGACTGGGCAATGAGCCGGAATTATCAGTTTATCCCGTATAAAGAAATGTCGGAATATCAGAAGGCAATGGTACGGCAGGTGTTGGAGGCAAGAAGATTGTATCAGCGAACCGGAACGCCGCTGTACATCCATGAACGAAGTGTCAGTATTCTTCGGAAAATGAAAAATGAGACGAAACAATGCGGTGTGTATGTAAAACGAAGAGAGACAAGAAGAGTGCAGAAAGAACTCATCAAAACGATGCAGCAGAGGAGGAAGAAACAGTTATGACAACAGAACAGATGGCATTAGTAAAGAAACTGATCCAAAAGCATGAGATTGAAGCAACGGATGCCGAGTGGACATTGATTTTTATGGGAGTCGGCTATGGGTTGTCAGAACAGCAGATAGACAGCTATCTTGTGATGAATACTACTGACCTATTGGCAAAGCATGAAAAGATGCTCTGTATTCTTTTGGGGATGGATTCAGAAACGCAAGGAGCAACCAATGAAATTCAAAATCCTGCAGAAAGAATACAGTTTATGCTAGAAAATCATTTCCAAAGAAAGAAACCGGAGAGTGGTTATGAAAGTGTGATGCAGTATGTGATTGAGGACAGTGACCTGTCAGCAGCACAGATCGAACAGCTTCGGAAAGCGGTAGAAGCAGGAATGCCGGCAGAGGACATTTTAGAAATGGCAAAGAAGCGAAAGGATGTGATGGAGATACGACGATGTATCGAATTTTATGAAATGATGCAGCAAAAAGGCAAACAGGAAAATGTAAAGAAAAGCAGGAGGACAAGCAAATGAGTGAAGAATTACAATCGTTAGTGCAGATCATAGAATTATATGGAAGAGGTCTGGAAGGTTTGGGAAAAGCCATACGGTTCTCGGCAAAGGGAGCCGAGAAAGGAGTGCAGATCGCACAGGTGAAAGCATTGCAGCACCGGATGAAACTTCATTATGCCAGTGAGGGGACACACAATACCATGAAATTGTCTGATCTGGAGAAAATGACAGGCGGAAGATATACGATCTTGAATATTCCTTTGGAGGGGGAAAAAGAGCTGATCCCCTTTTATGACCGCTTGAAAAAGATGAAAGTAGCTTTTGCGGAACTGCCGGACTTAAATCTGGGAGACGGCTATACACAGATCGCATACAATCCGGAGCAGGTGGAGAGCGTGCGTATGGTCATTGAATACTACAAAAAGAAATTCAGGGAAGAAGCGAAAGAGATCGATCTGGACGAATATATGGGAATGGCAAGTCCCGGAGGACTGGAATATCTGGATGAACTTGCCGCCAAAGGATATGAAGGCAGGATGCATGAGGAGCAGCTTGAGGAGCTTCAGCAGCGGATACAGGATAAAGAGTATCAATGTGGAATCCCTTCTTTTGCGGGAAGAAAAAGATGCTTATCTGTTTCGTATTCCCCGTGGCAGGTTGGGAGAAAATCTTTCCAGTGCCATACGGATCAAAAAGTCAGACTGTATTCTTTTGGATGAGGGACAGACTGTGATAACCTGCCTGAAACGAGAGGGAGACATCTGGGGATATGCACTGGATCAAAGGCAGAACATCCATGAGAAAGAAAAAGTGAAACTGGACATTGCAAAATTGGAAAAAGCATTTGCCCCGGTGGGAAATGACCGTGTGAAAATGATCGAAAAACTGAAACCGGAGTATGCAGCGATCTTTCCATCTTTTAATCAGGGACAGGAGATGAAAGAAAAATCTTCTGTCCCTGAACCGGTTCCAGAGCAAACAGTGGGAAAAGTATTGTCCCTGGAAAAAATGAAAGAGCGTTATCAAAGTCCGGAATATATCCCGGTAACCTTTGACATGGAAACACAGATGGTGGCAGAATCACCAAATCTCTATATAGCCAATCTTCCAAAGGAGCCGCAGGAATCCAAAGACTTTATCCGGTGTATTTCCTTGGATAAGGCAGAAGTAAGTATTTCGGAGGATGGAAAACGGCTGCAGGCATACCTGAAGCGGAGTGGAACTTCTGAGGTTCGGGAAATTGATCTGGAGGGAAAAGAGCTGCGAAAATACAGCAAAAAGAATGAAGACATTGCGGCAGAGTGTCTGAAGTATCAGAGAAGCAGAGGGAAAGAGAGGCAGCCGGTGCCGGAAGAGATATTGCGGCACAAACTGGATGTAAACCTTAAGAAACGATAGGAAAGCAGTGTGAAATAAATGATCAGCGTTTTTACACGGCGAATTTATAGTTTCAGCTCAAACTTTGTGGGCTGAGAAGGGAATAAGGGATCCATATGAAACGAAAGAAAGAACACTCCCGTGCAACGCATGTTGCCGGTGACAGCAGAAAAAGAAGATTACACCAATTATTCAAAGTGTGTGCGGTTTTGTTACTGCCCACGCTTTATTTGTTTTACAGTCTGAGCGGATTGTATCTTGTGGATGTGGAAATATCAAAATTGAAAGAACAGATCATCTGGTGTCTGCTGCATCCGCTGAAAGTTTATAATGACAAAAGTTACAGTATGGTTCTAGTGGGAGGTTTGTTGTGGATGATCTGCAGTTTTCAGGCATACAATAAAAGTGACCATAACCGGATGCCCGGCAATGAGTTTGGTTCTGCCAAATGGGGCGAAGTGCGGGCATTCAATGAAAAGTATGCCGCAAGGACAGAAGAAACAAAGTCCGGTCTGTCTCCGGAAAACAAAGTATTATCTCAAAATGTGCGTTTCCGCTACGACTCGGATACTCTTCGCAATAACAACATTGTGGTTGTCGGCGGCAGTGGTGCCGGTAAGACAGCGTTCTTCTTGACACCGAATCTAATGTCGTTACACGACTGCAACATCTATACGGATCCGAAGGGAAGCCTTGCGGAGGAGCTGGGAGCATGGCTGGCGAAACAGAAGAATACCAGAGTATATACGCTGAACCTGTGTGAAATGGAGAAAAGCATGCATTTCAATCCGTTTCCGTATATCCGTAGTAAGAGCGATATCACGAAGCTGGTGACGAATCTGATCCAGAATACAAGCTCAGAAAATATCAAAAATTCTTCTCAGGATCCTTTCTGGGAAAAGGCAGAGCGGATGTTCCTAGAAAGCCTTTTTCTCTATGTATGGATGGAGTGTCCGAAAGGGGTATATAACCCGAAAAGAGGGAAGGCAGAGCTTCTGCAGAGAAACTGGAAATCCATTCTTTACCTGTTAGATGAGGCACAGTTTGTGGATGAAGATACGCCGCCAAAGTTAGATGAACGCATGAAAGAACTGGCGAAGAAAAAGCCGGATCATCCGGCCGTAAAAGCATACCAGCGTTATAGAGGCGGTCCGGATGAAACGATCCGTTCCGTCATTATGACAGTCAATGCCCGGATGCAGCCTTTTGATAATGAGGAACTTTTGGAGATCTTTTCATCCAATGACATCCCACTGGACGAGTTTGGAACGGGAATGGATGGAGATGGGAAAACAAAGAGCAACCTCTTTATCATCATTCCGGATGATGACGATACTTTTAACTTCGTACCGGGTATGGTGTATACGCTGCTTTTTCAGGAGCTATACCGGCAGGCGAGATTCTTTGGTGGAAAACTGCCGATGGATGTGGGATTATGGCTGGATGAAATGGCGAACATCAAGATGCCGAATAACTTTGATAAGATCCTTGCCACCTGTAGAAGCCGTGGTGTGTACTGTGTGCCAATCTTACAGTCTCTGGCACAGCTAAAAACGCTTTTTACGGACGGAGCATGGGAAGGCATTGTCGGAAACTGCGACACTTTTATCTATCTGGGCGGTAATGAAGCAAGCACCTATGAATATGTCTCAAAGCTGCTTGGAAAATGGACGATCGACAAACGAACCAGTGGAGAAAGCAAAGGAACCAGCGGTTCTTACAGTGAGAATTACGATGTGCTTGGCAGGGAGTTGATGTTAGAGTATGAGCTTCGCCTGTTGCCGGATGATGAATGTATTATTTTTGTGCGTGGGGAAAATCCAATCCGGGATAAGAAATGGTTCCCGTGGGAACACGAAGCATATCTGGAAGCAAGAAAATGTGGTGCTTTTGTCTCGGTGGTGCAGAAAGAAAAGCAGAAACAGCAGATGAAAGAATGTGACTTTATCGGGGAAGAGTCATTGAAATATCTCAAAAAACAGCAATCGAAAAATGAAAACATCCGGCTGTATGAACTGGACGCCTTTTCCTTTATGATGATGGATCTGGATGCGATGGAGAAGAAGATTCATTCCACGCCAAAAGATGTCAAAGGGGCAGAAGTGGAAAAGACGATCACTGCCGGCATGATCCAGTCTGCGGTAAATTATGAAATGAAACGGGAAGCGGAAGAACGAAAAGCATGGTTTATCGAAAACTTTGATAAACTCGCACTGCTTGATATCTATGCTTCCGAGTGGACGAGCGAGACAAGAAGAAAAGTAATCCGCGAACTGCTGCAGGCAGGAGCAGAGGAGGATGTGATCAAGTCCATCATCCGTCCGGAGATTGAGGATGGACAGGTGCTGCAGAAGAAGGGGATGTGGTTGGAGATGCAGCAATGTAGTTGTCCTTAAAGGAGTCGAAATTGCAGAAAATATGTGTGCGTGGTATTCTTGTTTGAAAAAGGAGAATATCATGAAGAATCAACAGGAACTAATAGATGAATATTTGTATTATTGTTTAAAACAAAGAAAGTTGGACGAGAAAACAGTTCGTGCATATCGAATTGATTTAAGACAATTTTCTGAATTTTGTGTTCAAAAGAAATTGGTAACTGAAAAAGCAATAATTCGTCAATACATTTTGCATCTACACGAATCATACAAACAAAAGACAGTAAAACGTAAGGTTGCTAGTATAAAAGCATTTTATTCTTATTTAGAGGATGAAGAAATCATAGATGATAGCCCTTTGAGAAAGATTCGGACAGAATTTCGGGAAGAAAAAATTTTACCACGCTCGATTCCGTATTCTATCTTGCAGTCATTATTAAGTAGTATGTACTCAAAAAAAAGCATAGAGAGTACAATATCTGAAAAAAAATTGCTAAATCGCGATATAGCGGTAGTCGAAACTTTATTTTCTACAGGAATAAGAATATCGGAATTGTGTAATTTGATGAAAAAAAATATTGACATTGAACAGGGGATATTTTGCATAAAAGGAAAAGGTGGGAAGGAACGCTATCTGCAGATAGGAACGGGAGAAGTGTTAGCGCAGTTGAAAGAATACAAGAGGCATTGGGAAAAGGAATTGAATTTGAGTGAATTCTTCTTTCTAAATCGCTATGGGGAACGATATTCTGAGCAGTCAGCACGTCGAATGATCCAACGCTACACTCAAGAAGCAATGATTGAAATGCATATTACGCCACATATGTTTCGTCATGCGTTTGCTACATTACTCTTGGAAGAAGAAGTTGACATACGTTTTATTCAGAAAATGTTGGGGCATGCGTCAATCATGACAACGCAGATTTATGCTGAGGTTGCATTAAAAAAGCAGATGGAGATTTTGAAAATGAAACATCCTAGAAATCGAATGGAAATTTTAGAGAAACATATTGAAACAGAAGGTAAGGGGGTGGTATAATGGAACGGTATTGATAATTGAATATTATCGGACGGAGATGTGGCGTGACGGATGATTTTTAGTTATCCGTTGGTTGTAGATAGACAATACCGGATTATCGGTCTGATGTTTTATTGATAGTATCATTAATTTTTATTCGACCACTAAATAACTACAGGATAATTCCTAATTATTTGGTGGATATAATATGCTTGTTCTTTCAACAAGCATATAAGATACCATGTTTTTCTCTAGAAGAAAGGATTCGAAAAATATGCCAATAGAAAAGAAAAATTTTTTAAATCAGTTTTCACAACATGCTCTAGATGAGCGCATTTCTTTATTTTTGGGAGCGGGCGGATCTTGTGATGCGGGTTATCCAACCTGGGCAGCTCTTTTTGCACCACTTGCAAAAGAACTAGGTACACCAATAGATGATAAGACTGACTACTACCGTTTAGCACAATATTATTCGAATAATTTCGGATCAGCAGAACTTAGAAAGAGAATAAATGAACGTATAAACAGAAATAACTTTAAGAGTCCGTTATTAGAGGAATTAATACAGGTCGGTTTTACAAATGTATGGACGACCAATTTTGATAATGCAATAGAAATTAATTATCAGCAAAGAGATATTTTAGCAAACAAAGTTTTTCGAGACTCGGATTTTTCAAATATTGATATAAATAGAAGAATTAATGTATTTAAAATGAATGGAGATATAACCAATTTAGAAAGTATTGTTGCAACACAGGGAGACTATGAGAAATATGGTGATACTCATCAGGTGATGATGATGTTTTTTAAAAGGGAGTTAATATCAAGCACGTTTTTATTCATTGGATATAGTTTCACAGATCATTTGGTTTTAGATTGTTTAAGTGAAATAAATAGGTATTTGGGTGAATCCGCAACTTATCATTATGCCATCATGAAAAACGAAGCAGATAATCCATATTTTAACTATTTTATTGATGACATAGAACGCAGATACCACATTCGCATTCTCTTGGTTGATAATTATAACGATATACCTTTGGTTTTAGTAGAACTCAATAACTGTATTAGAAGAAAAAAAGTATTTATTTCTGGTGCTTTTAGTTCATTTGAGCCCCAAATCACTGAATTTTCACATGGCTTGTCAAAAAGTCTTACAAAAAATCTTTTTGATAACGATTACAGAATTGTAAATGGTATTGGACGAAGATTTGGAACCCATCTTATTGGGTATGCGAATGAATATCTCGCAAAACAAGGAATAAAAAATATAGAGAAATATCTTATTGTAAAACCTTTTGTCGGAAATGATGAAGGTGCTGAAATAGAAAAGAAGCGATTACGTGAAAAAGTGATTGACCAATGTGGAACTGCAATATTTGTGTTTGGAGAACAAGATCGCAATTCTATTGACAAAACAAGCGGCGTATGGGAAGAATTTCAAATTGCAGTCATGCAGCATAAGGTAGTTATTCCGATTGCATATCCTGGTTTGGTCTCGGAAGAAATATGGAAAATGCTTAAAAATAATATAACGCTCTATCCTTATTTGGAAAAATATATAGATATGCTCACTGCAGGTCAAGAAACCGATTTAATTTCACGTATTGTTATTCAAATTTTAGATTCTGTACAATAATTAATATATTGATTGACTAAAATACACATTGAATTTTCTAATAACCATAATTCACGATAATCTACAGAAAGATTTAGTTTTGTTTCGCAAAATAATCTTTCGAAGATGCAAAAAATCATAGCAATCAATGGAGCTTCTGAGGCTGTCATCAAAACCTTAATAGTAATGTGAGCCGCATAAAGCATTGACACTTTACTATTAAGGTTTGAAGAATCAATTCCTTGGTAATCCATAAGTATTCTATATGTAGCCATTGGTAGTTGATTTGACAAATAGGTTGTGATGTCCCGAATATTTTGATATTCATATTTTTGTAAAGCATCACCGGTTATTTTGCATGCTATATGATTGCATATTTCATATGTACCAGAGTGTCTATTTGCTTCTTTAAAAATAAGCTCTTTTATCCATGCGAGAGTTGTTGGAATCTTATCTGCAGACAATTCGTATATGATTGGGAAAATCGTAACATCACCCCTATAGTGTCTTTCCCTTATTATTGATAGTTCTTCCATTGCACAATGTGATAAGGATGTAAACTCGCTAATAATAACAACCGCATATTTACATGTAGATGCACCTTCAATAAGATTTTTCTGTATTCGATCATCACCCATTATTAAGGAATATCTATCATACCACATATTTATGCCATAATTCTTTAAATGAAATACAACTGGCTCTACGATCCTATAACGGTCTTCAGCCGCAAAACATATAAACAAACTCTTTGCCATATAAGCACCTTCTTATGAATGTTTGATAGTTTAATGCTATCCACCAAATAATTAGGAATTATCCTGTAGT
>ENA-ORNW01002987-ORNW01002987.1-human-gut-metagenome-genome-assembly--contig:-NODE-2987-length-10337-cov-5.259385_pt1 | contig 10337 bp, 9 predicted proteins | sample MGYA00242121_ERZ509034 | MGnify/ENA primary metagenome ERZ509034 (study PRJEB26280, sample SAMEA2338689) | human gut metagenome | biome: human gut; feature: human-associated habitat; material: faeces... | reverse complement strand
GCGCGCGGGCTATGTCTGCGCCTGCCTGCACATGCTGCTCCTTTTTGTTGAGCTTGGGCAGGATGCCGTGATCTACCGTGCGGACACCGGCCTGGCGGCATTTTTCACCGTCGTTGCCGCCGCCGTGCAGCTCATGCTGCTCTTCTGCCTCTGGCAGGGCCTGCTCGATATGCAGCGCGACGCAGGCATAACGCCGCCTGCCGCCCCCGCCGCGGGTGCTCTATTGCTCTGGTACATTCTGCTCTATGTCGCAGCGGCATTGTTTGCCTCGCTTTCCCTGTTGCTCGGCGCTTACCTCGTCTGGTATTTCTACCTGGTCGTCCGCCTCAAAAAGCTCTCGAAGTCGATGGCCGCGCAGGGCTGCGCCATCAAGCCGATCAAGGAGCACTTCTCAAATCACAAGCTCGTCGGCTCGCTGCTCACCGTCCTCGCTGTCGTCATTGCCTGTGGCTTCCTGTTTTTCGGCTCCTACCGCATGGACTGGACGCCCAAAGAGACCGGCACCGACGCACAGGTGATCGAAGCCCATGAAAGGCTCCTCGCCCTCGGCTATCCCGAATCCGAGCTCAACGACCTCTCCGACGAGGACCTTCTCACCTGCCTCCGCGCCGAGCGCGTGGTCATCAAAGAGTGCACAGGCAGCGCTTATATCAACTACTCCAATAAGCCGCAGACGAATGACGCCTTCCACCTGACCATCGTTGCCGTCCAACGGCCCTTTGACCGGCTGTTCGTCGCCTGCCATTTCCGCTGGGACGAAGGCATGCGCTTTTACGGCACGGAGAGCCTTGCCTTTGAGCCACACCACGACAGCAACTCCTGGTTTGCCGAAGATTTCTCCGGTCAGGTGCTCTATAACGGACCGAACGGCACGGCTTACACCGCCCCCTACATTGATCCCGGCACAAAGCAAGCCAGCCTCAGCAACTGGTACATCAATTGCTTCAAGCAGATCTATTGCGCCGACGCCTCTTTCCCAAACGATGGCACGAACCAGCGCGGCTACGTCGCCTGCGCCCTCTCCAACAACATCGACGAGTTCACCAAATTCGAAGGACTATTCTATTATGTCCACCAAAACGGCCGCTTCCAGTACCCCGTGAAGACCGCGCGCGATTATCAGGACTTCAACGTCAACAGGCCCCTCCTCCACAATGCACCGTTCGAGCGCGTGCAGGATTATTTTGTCCTCTTCCAAAACGAAGACGGCGTTATGAATATTCACTGATCATTTCAGTAACAATTCCGTGGTTCACGGAGGAATGCCGCAGTCTCTGCGGCACGCAGTCAAAGGGGGATATTCTCTTTCACAAAAGAGAATATCCCCCTTTAAATCCCCCAAGAGAAAGGTTTTAGATTGGCAATCTCAATCTCGAATGACCTTTTTGCCTCCGGAATGGAAATGCTTGCGCGCAGCGTTGCCGCGTTTAGAGTTGCTACACGACTTGCCTCTGCTTCTACTACCCGCTGTTGCGCAGCCGTTGGCGGCTCTGACGCCTTACGGATGCGGCACACCCCTTGCGGGTGCCGCTCTGCCCATCTTGTAGAAGTGCTGACTAATTTCCGTCTACCGATAGTGCCTACCAATGCGGCGAGCGCAGCAATGCCGCTATTTCGCAAGCAGTCTGCCGCCGTGCTACCGTCACTCGCGCCTCACGATAGTAAGGCGCGGTTGATCGTAGTAACAACTCGCAGGGATTCATGGCGAAGCCATGTACACCGCACCTACACTGCGCAGCGCGTGCAGCCATTCAAGCTACAAACTGTCAATGTCGGGGGTCGAGGGGCCCTCCCCTCGCCTTTCTCTGGGGGATTCAAAGGGGGTATTCTCTTCGGAAAGAGAATACCCCCTTTGGTGCCGCGGCGCGCACGCCGCTCCCCCTCCCGCGCTCGCGCGGGAAAATCAGGGCACCCCTTTGGAAAAGGGTGTAAAAAAGACCCGCCACATCTGTGGCAGGTCTTTTTCTGAGCTAATTAGTAATAACGCTTGTTGCGGTTCTTACGGGCGGCCTCGCTCTTCTTGCGGCGCTTGACACTGGGGCTCTCATAGCACTCTCTCTTGCGGACCTCCGCCACGATACCGGCCTTGGCGCAGCTTCTCTTAAAGCGCTTGAGCGCGCTGTCGAGAGATTCGCCTTCCTTGACGTGGATCTCGGACATTTATGTTTTCCCTCCCTCCGATACACCCGGCTTGATCCTGGGCGCTCTTTAAGAGTCATTCACATGACTAACGGTGGTATTATATGAGAAAAATCACGGCTTGTCAATAATCTTTCCTCATATTTTTGAAAAAATCCGAAATTCCGCTCAGCAGGGCTTCACGATCAGGTTGACGAGCTTGTTCTTGACGTGAATGACCTTGACGATCTGCATGCCGGCGATGGCCTTGGCGACCTTCTCGCTCGCCTTCGCCGCTTCGACAACAGTATCCTGATCGCTGTCCACGGGGACGATGATCGTGCCCTTGAACTTGCCGCTGACCTGAACGGCCATCTCAACGGAGGAGGCGACGGTCTTGCTCTCGTCATACTCCGGCCACGCGCACTGCATCGCCATCTTGCCCTCGTACTTGGCGGCAAAGCCCTTCTGCTCCCAGAGCTCCTCGACCATGTGGGGCGCGAACGGAGAGAGCATGAGCAGCAGCGCTTCAAAGTCGCCGCGGCTGAGACCGTTCGAATAGAACTCGTTGACCATAGCCATGAGAGCGGCGATGGCAGTGTTCATCTTGAGCGTGTCAATATCGTCCGTGACCTTCTTGATGGTCTTATGGACGATGGGCGCGTTCTTTTCGGAAACGCCATCTTCCTCCGTCACCTGATCGGCGAGGTTCCACACGCGGTCTAAGAAGCGCTTGCAGCCCTTGACGGCATCGTCCGACCAGGTCGCGACCTTTTCAAAATCGCCGATGAACATGATATAAAGGCGCATCGTGTCCGCGCCGTAAGCCTTGACGACATCATCGGGATTGACAACGTTGCCGAGGGACTTGCTCATCTTAACCGCCGGGCGCAGTGCCTGATTGCCGTACTTGGCGATCAGCGCGTCCTTCTCCTCCTGCGTGGAGACGTTGCCGACGTAGTGCGGGTTCTGGCCGAGGATCATGCCGTGGCTCGTGCGCTTGGCATAGGGCTCCTTCGTGTGGACAACGCCGATGTCGTAGAGGAACTTGTGCCAGAAGCGGGAGTAGAGAAGGTGCAGCGTGGTGTGCTCCATGCCGCCGTTATACCAGTCCACAGGGCCCCAGTACTGCTCCGCCTCGTGAGAGACAGGCTCATGGTCGTTGTGCGGATCCATATAGCGCAGGAAGTACCACGAAGAACCCGCCCACTGGGGCATGGTGTCAGTCTCGCGCTTGGCGTCGCACCCGCACTTGGGGCACTTGGTATTGACCCAGTCGGTCATCTTGGAGAGCGGGCTCTCGCCGTCGTCGGTCAGCTCGTAGCTGTCCACCTGCGGCAGGACGAGCGGCAGCTCCTCTTCGGGCACGGGCACCCAGCCGCACTTCGGGCAGTTGACGAGGGGGATGGGCTCGCCCCAGTAGCGCTGGCGGGAGAAGACCCAGTCGCGCAGCTTGTAGTTGACCTTTTCATGGCCCCATCCCTGCTCGACGGCGTACTTCTTCATCGCGGGGATAGCCTCCTTGACGGTCATACCGTTTAAGAAGCCGGAGTTGACCATGATGCCGGTGTCATCCTTGAGCGTGAAGGCCTCCTTCGTGATGTCGCCGCCCTCGACGACCTCGACGATGGGCAGGCCGAACGCCTTGGCGAAGTCCCAGTCGCGCTGGTCGTGGCCCGGAACGCCCATGACGATGCCGGTGCCGTAGCCCATCAAAACGTAGTCCGAAACAAACATCGGCACGACCTTGCCGGTCGCGGGGTTGATGACTTCAATGCCGTCGAGGCGAACGCCGGTCTTATCCTTGTTGAGCTCGCCGCGCTCAAAGTCGCTCTTGCGGGCGGCGGCAGCCTGATATGCCTCGACCTCGTCCCAGTTCTTGATGATGCCCTTCCACTTCTTGAGCAGCGGGTGCTCGGGAGAGATGACCGTGTACGTCACGCCGAACAGCGTATCGACACGGGTGGTGTAAACGGTGATATCGTCCTCGGTGTTGGTCTTGAACGTGACCTCGGTACCGGTGGAGCGGCCGATCCAGTTGCGCTGCTGCGTCTTCACGCGCTCGATGTAGTCGACGTCGTCGAGATCGTCGATCAGGCGGTCGGCATACTTCGTGATGCGCAGCATCCACTGGCTCTTTTCCTTGCGGATGACGGGCGCGCCGCAGCGCTCGCACACGCCCTCGACGACCTCTTCGTTGGCCAGAACGCACTTGCAGCTCGTGCACCAGTTGACGGGCATCGTCGTCTTGTAGGCAAGGTCATTCTTAAAGAGCTGGAGGAATATCCACTGCGTCCATTTATAATACTGCGGGTCGGTCGTGTCGATCACGCGGTCCCAGTCGAAGCCGTAGCCGAGCATCTTGAGCTGACGGGTGAAGTTCTTGATGTTCTGCTGCGTGACGATGGCGGGATGGATGTGGTTCTTGATGGCAAAGTTCTCCGTCGGCAGGCCGAAGGCATCAAAGCCGATGGGGTTCAAGACATTGTAGCCCTGCATGCGCTTTTTGCGGCAGATGATGTCCATTGCCGTGAACGGGCGCGGGTGGCCGACGTGCAGACCCGCGGCGGAGGGGTACGGGAATTCGATCAGGCCGTAGAACTTGGGGCGCTTGTCCCCCGTCACGGCGGCGTAGGGCTTTACCTGCTCCCACTTGTCCTGCCATTTTTTCTCAATGGCTGCGAAATCGTACTTCATGGATCTTCTCCTTTATGTGAAATAGTGTTTTGACGCGAAAAAAGTCCCTGACCGTTTTTCAAACGGTCAGGGACGTAACGAACACATTACGCGATACCACCCTGATTCAGCGCACGGTTCCCCGTGAGCCCTCAGCGGCTTCATAGCCTTGCCCGTAACGGGGGCGACCGTTCCGCCCTTTCAGGCGGACCGCTCGGGAGTGAGTCATCCACGCGCATTCTCCCACCGGCTCGCACCGACCGCCGGCTCTCTTCAGGTGAAAATCACGCGTCTTTTTGCTCCGTCATCGCGTTTTGCATAAATTCAGCATGACCATTTTAGGCGTTTTGTCCCGCCTTGTCAAGCGTTATTTTTCCTCGGCGTGGGGCAGGATGGCGCTCAGGTCGACTTCCTCGCCGTCGGCCCACAGGTGCTCGAGGGAATAGAACTTGCGCGCCTCGTCGTTGAAGATGTGCACGACCACGCAGCCGTAGTCGAGCAGCACCCACGTGCCGCCGCGATAGCCCTCGCGGTGCAGCGGTTCCTCGCCCGCGAGCGTCAGCTCCTTTTCCACCTCGTCACCCAGCGCGTTGATCTGCGTGTTGGACGTACCGGTGCAGATGACGAAATACTCTGCGAGCGTCGTGATCTTGTCGATGCGGATGAGTCTGATCTCCTTACCCTTTTTGCTGTCGAGTGCCTTGACGGCGATCTCAGCCAATTCTCTGGAAGGTAACATAGAGGGTCTCCTTTTCTTATTTTGAGTTTTTGATCTTTTTTATTCTTTTACGTTGCGGGCGCAGCCACTCCGGCATTTCGTCGCCGCCGGCCGTGCCGCTGTTGTCGCCGGTCGTGCCGCTCTCGCCTGTACCCGGGTCGGTCGGCGTCACGGGGTCGACGGGCGTGGTGGGCTCGCTTGGCGTGGTCGTGCCGCTGTTATCGCCCGTGTTGCCCGGATCAACGGTCGTGCCGCCGCTGTTGTCACCGGTATTGCCGGGGTCGACCGTCGTGCCGCTGTTGTCGCCGGTATTGCCGGGATCGGTGGCCGTACCCGGGTCGGTCGTCGTGCCGCTGTCCCCTGTGCCGGTCTGTGAGCCGGAGGAGGAATGGTGGTTCTGCGGCTGGGCGGCCTTGCTGTCCTCCACATGTCCCGTGGACGAGGACACCGAGCCATCCGAGTTGACGGACATGATGTCAAGGTCGCGCATCGTGAACTTCTCGACAAACGGGCTGAGCTCGTTGTTGACGAGGTCCAGCAGCTCCTGCGCGTTCGGCGTCACGTAAGACTGCATTCTGTGGTACACGCGGCTGTAACACGATTTGTTCGTGTTCGGCATCGTGACGAAGTTGACATTCTCGATCTTGAGCCCGCCCATGACGGCCTGCGAGCCGAACCACAGCATTTCCTCAAACGTCAGGTCGGAGGTAACGTTGTTTTTCACCACGCGGGCAAAGTCGCCGATCTTCGTCACGTTCTTGAGCTGCAAAAGCTGCTCGATCATCGCCTTTAAAAGCGACTGCTGCGTCTTGATGCGGCCAAGGTCACCGTCGGCGTAGCCGTAGCGCGAGTCGGTGTCGTGGCGGTAACGCAGCACCTGCATCACGTCGCTGCCGCTGAGAAGCCGGTAACCCTTCGTCTGGTGGATGTGCAGGTCCTGATATGGGTCGTCGTAGTTCATGTTGCGCGGCACATCGTAATAGACGCCGCCCATGGCCTTCACGATCTCGCCGACGGCGTCCCACTCGACAATGACCTGATAGTCCGGCTCAAAGCCGACGAGCTGGGCGATCTCCTTATAGAGCGCCTTGATGCCCTTTTCGCCCCCGCCGTAGTAGTTGTAGACGGAGTTGATACGCTTGATATCCCACGGGACGTTGACCATCGTGTCGCGCGGGATGGACATGACGGTCGCCTTCTGGTTCGTCACGTCATAGCTCGCGAGCAGCATCGTGTCGGTGTTGCCGCCGCCGCCCGTGTCGCGGCCGAGAATGAGCACGGTGTAGAAATCCTTGCTCTTTCGCTCGCCGCCCGCCTTCGGGCGCACGCCGTCGCCATAGTCGATATCGTCGATCTGCTCACTATTGTTATTCTTGCTGTCAGTGTCCTTGCTCGGCAGCTCCGGCGCGCGGATTTTCAGCAGATAGCTGCCGCCGGCGACCACACCGCACAGCAGCGCGATGAGCAGCACCTTGGCAAAGAGCCTCCCTGGGTGGGAAAAGGTCTCCTTGACCTGCTCCCAGGCCTCGTCGCAGTTGCGCTCGAAAAAGCCCTCTTTCCGGTGCGTGTGCCGCCCCTCGTAATAGGGGTCTTCCCTGTCTCTCTCGTAAATCTCTCTTTGATCACTCATGGGTATGTCCTCTCAGATACTCCAGCGCTTGCAGCGTGTTGTGGTGAACGGGGTTGCCCATCTGCTCCATTTCCTCCACGGTCATGGCAAGGCCCATTTCAAGGCCCTTGTCCAGATCCTCCCACACGACCTTGCGGAGGTTCTCCACGCCGTCGAAGTCGCGGTTCGGCTCGATGTAATCGGCAAGGTAGATGACCTTTTCAAGTAACGTCATATTTGCCTTGCCCGTCGTGTGCCACAGGATCGCGTTGTAAATCTCGTCATCCGCGCCGAACACGTCGCGCGCGAGCGCCGCGCCGGTCTTGGCGTGCAGCAGCTTGAGCGCCTTTTTCTCCAGCTCGTCGAGTTCGATGTGGTAGTGTTCGCACATCGCGAGCTGCTCTTCCATCGAAAGACGCTTGGTCGAGTCATGCAGAAGCGCCGCAAAGCGCGCCTTTTCGACGTCTGCGCCGTACTTTTCCGCGAGCGCCTCGGCCGTCTGCTCGGTGCCGAGCACGTGCGGGATGCGCTTGGCCTTGAGGTAGGAGAGCGCGATGGGTCTCAGATCCTCTAAGGTTAGACGTTTTAAATCGAGATTTGTTCCATAAAGATGCTTGCGGTAAATATATCCCAGCACCGCGGGGGCCAGAAGCCCATCCGTTTCCCTCTTCGGGATGCGCGCGCGCAGCTCCGTCGACGAAACGTCGACAAGGTTCGGCAGCGTCATCGTCACGATGCGGCTGCCCGGAAAGCGCTGGCCGAGGTACTTGCGCTGCGGGGCGAAAAGCTCCTCGCCGTCCTTTTCCGTGCGGCCAAAGGCGCACAGGCCCGCATACCGCACGATCTCGTCCGGCTTGTACCAGTACTGGAACGTCAAGAACATGTCCGTCCCCATCAGAAGCCACAGCTCATCGTCGGGATGCTCCTCATGCAGAATGCGCAGCGTGTCCGCGGTGTAACTCTTGCCGCCGCGCGCGATCTCCATGTCGGAGACTGTGACCTTCACGCCCGTGTCGAGCGCGATCTGCTCGCCCATCAGGCGCGTCATCGCAAGGCGGTCGTCCGCCCCTGCCGCGTCGGCGGAGAGCATCTTGTGCGGCGGGATACCCGCCGGGATGAGCAGGAGCTCGTCGAGCCCTAGATATTTTGCCGCGCTCTCGGCCGCGGCCATATGACCCAGATGCGGCGGGTTGAAGCTGCCGCCGTAAATTCCGATCTTCAAGTTTGTTCGACCTCTTTTTCTCTTTTACACGGTCTTCTTCGCTGCCTTGGGCAGCACGATCTTGTCCTTCTTGTCCTTTTTGTGAGAGGTGCGGTAGAGCACGAATTTCGTGCCGATGACCTGCACCTGCTCGCTGCGCGTCAAGGCGCTCAGCTCGTCGCACGCCTCGCGCGCGGTGAGCATGCTGTTTTCAAGCACGCGGCACTTGATGAGCTCACGCGCCTCCAGCGCGTCGTTCGCCTGCTTGACGAGGTTGTCGCCGATGCCGTCCTTGCCGATGTGGACGATCACGTCGAGGTCATTGGAAAGGCTGCGCAGATACGCGCGCTGTTTGCTGCTTAATTCCATAGTATTTCCTTATCCTTTTTATTGATGTTCCGCAAGATAATTCTTGAGCGTTTCCTTGAATGCCCGCAGTGCCTTGCCGCGGTGCGAGATCTCCGCCTTTTCTTCTGCCGAAAGTTGTGCAAAGGTCTTTCGCTTGTCAGGCACGAAGAACACGGGATCGTAGCCGAAGCCGTTTTCGCCCATCGGCGCGAACGCGATCGTACCCTCGACCTCGCCGTCGTCCTGCAAGACGTCGCCGTTCGGGAACGCGCAGGTGATCGTCGTGTGGAAGTGGGCGCGGCGGTCGGCCTGCCCGTGCAGCATCTGCAAAAGAAGACGGTAGCGGCCGGTGTCATCCAGCCCCTCGCCGCCAAAGCGCGCGCTGTACACGCCGGGGCCGCCGTTCAGCGCGTCGACGCACAATCCCGAATCGTCCGCGATGGCGGGGAGCTTCGTCGCCTCCATGACGGCCTTGGCCTTGAGAAGCGAATTCTCGGCAAAGGTCTCGCCCGTTTCCTCCACCTCGATCTTTACGCCGAGGTCGGCCTCCGACACGACCTCCACGCCGAGCTCGCCAAGAATGGCGCTCATTTCCTTCAATTTCTTGGGGTTCTGCGTTGCCAAAACAAATTTCATCGTCAAACCTCCCACGGGTCTTTTTCCCGTCTCTTCCTGCTTTTTTCTTCGCGCTTTTCTTCCTCGCGCTGCGCCTTGCGCTCTTCGCGCTGCGCGCTCATCTTTTCCTGCCATGCCGTGAACTTTTTGTCGAGCTTATCGAGCGGCCACTCGATCTCCGGCACGGGCACGATGACCACCTTGCAGCTCTCACAGTAACGGGCGGGCGTGTAATAATCTCCTAACAGCCCCGCTCTGCCAAGACAGACCTGTTCCTTCTCGTCGCCAAATCCGTCTTTGAGCATGCCGTCCTCACCTCTTGGACACCAGTAAATATCACGCAAGACAGGGATGGCTCCATCTCGCATTTCCTTTCCGCAATAGGGGCAAACAGATGTGATTTCCATATTCGTCTCCTTATTGTCTCGCAGGTTTATGATTTTCCCATCAGATGAGCGCCTTGACGTATTCCTCCGCGTTGAACGGCTGGAGATCGTCGATGCCCTCGCCGAGGCCGACGTACTTCACCGGCACGCCCAGCTCCTGCGCGATGGCAACGCAGATGCCGCCTTTGGCCGTGCCGTCGAGCTTCGTCAGGATAATGCCCGTCAGACCCGCCGTCTCGCGGAAGACCTTGGCCTGCTGCAATCCGTTCTGCCCCGTCGTCGCGTCGAGCACCAAAAGCGTTTCCTTCGAGGCGTCCGGCGTCTCGCGGTCGATGATCTTGCGGAGCTTGGAAAGCTCGTTCATGAGGTTCCCCTTGTTGTGAAGTCTGCCCGCCGTGTCGCAGAGAACGACGTCAACACCTCTCGCCTTCGCCGCGGCGAGCGAGTCGAACAGCACCGCGCCGGGATCCGCGCCCTCGACCGAGCGGACGATCTCGCACTCGGCGCGGTTTGCCCAAATTTCAAGCTGATCCGCCGCCGCCGCGCGGAACGTGTCCGCCGCGCACAGCAGTACGCGCTTGCCCTCGCCCTTCAGACGGTGGGCGATCTTGCCGATGGACGTGGTCTTGCCCACGCCGTTCACGCCGATGACCAGCACGACGCTCG
>ENA-ORNW01002983-ORNW01002983.1-human-gut-metagenome-genome-assembly--contig:-NODE-2983-length-10343-cov-3.548795_pt1 | contig 10343 bp, 6 predicted proteins | sample MGYA00242121_ERZ509034 | MGnify/ENA primary metagenome ERZ509034 (study PRJEB26280, sample SAMEA2338689) | human gut metagenome | biome: human gut; feature: human-associated habitat; material: faeces... | reverse complement strand
GCTCCCGCGAGAATAGGCCAGCCTTCACGGGCAATGATCGGATGGGGATAAATGCGGTTGGACAAGGATGAGCTCCTGATGGATAAGTTTAGTAATTCACTATTTTAAAAGGTCAAGCGCAGCGTCGTCTCGACCCGGGAATTATTCAATTAGCGTTCAATCGAAATACACCCGCAGGCAAAATGAGAGTGCGGGCGGCGGATCATACCGAGTTTTGTCACTTAGCTTGAATTTATTCCGTCTTTTCCTTTTCTCGATCAATCGGCCGGCGCGAGAAGATCCAGTCAATGAAGCTGCCTTGGCTGCGTGAGCTGAGAATAACTCGGCCGCTGCCGGAGAACTTAAGTACAAAACCTTCTCCGGTAAGCTGACTGCCGATCAATCGGCCGGCAAGACCGCTTCGTCCCGTCTGAAGCGTGATTTCATAGTCAAGCGATGCGTCCCAAGCGACCAGATGCCCGTTGTCGATCAAAAGCGGACGGTCGGGCGTCACCTCCACTTCTTCCAAAGAGCCGAAACCCGAGACCGCCAGCGTGCCGGCACCTTCGGCCTTCATAATAAAGAAGCCCCCGCTGTCGGACAAAATCGCCCGTCCCAGCCCCTGAGCCTTGGCTGAAATGTCAATGCCGGCCGTTGCCGCGAGAAAGCAGCCGTCGGCAATCATCACGCCGTCATCCTTGACATCCAGTACCTTGACGCCGCCCGGCAGGCTTGGCGCTAAATAAGCGGTGCCGGCCTGATCCTCTGCGGCAATCCACTGCTGAAAAAAGGTTTCGTCATTGAGGAATTTGCGCGCGAGCGACTTGAAAAAGCCTCCGCGGGTCTTGCCTTTCAGGATCAATCCTGCATCCATCATCACCATTGATCCGCGCTCCGCGGCGACTTCGTCGCCGGGATCGAGATCAACGCGCAAAAGCGGATCAATACCGGCCTGTGCAGTGAACTTTGCCATCTCTCAATTGCTCCAGCGCTATGCATTAAGGCGTGATACGCACGGTAAGGCTGACGGTCAGAGCGGTGTCTGCAGAACCTGCGCTCACCACCGCTTCAGCGGAATCATTGGCCGCCGCAGCCCGCATCATCATGGGCTGCGCATAGTAGCGCGGAGAAGGACCGGCTGCGCCGGAAACCTGAATACCCTCAATACGTACGTTTTTCTCTTCGAGCCCGAGTGCCTGAGCTGCCGTCACAGCGCGCTCCGTCGCACGCTTCACCGCTTCGGCAAGGAGCTCATCCTGCGCGGCTTCCCGAACCGCACGAGAGACAGAGAAAGTGACGCCGTCATAATTCATGCTCTTGCCCGCAGCGCTCATCACCGCCGACGCAAGCTTCAGGTCGCGAACAGTGACGCGCAGCGTCTGCCGTGCACCCCAGGCTGCGATTTCAGAGGTTTCTCCTTCTTTGGCCCGAGTTCTCACCGGCCAAGTTGAAAAGTCCGCGGTCTGAACCTCGACTTGCCCGGCAGGCGCATTGATGGCATTGAGCGCGGCAATCGCGGCGTTGCCCGCCTTAACGATTTCGTCACTGGCGTCCTGTGCCTGCGGGCGCTGAGCTTCCGCCGTAAAGGTGATCACTGCTTGATCATTGGCCAGCAATCGATTGGCTTCGCCCGTGACCGTCATAACGAGTCCTGCGTCAGCCACTCGCGGCATGGCATAACCCGAAAGCGGCGCTGCCAGCGCCAAAGCAGCCGCAGCTGCACACGAAACCTTCATCCATTGTTTCTGCATGATTGATGGCCTTTCAAACTGGGTTGGTGTTAAAGCAGAGTGCGAAATAAGTGACTCAAGCACATCTCTTTATATTCATCCTATCGAAGTCCTGTGACGCTTATCGTTTGCAAATGAAACTGCAATAGACAAGGGCTGAAGCAACAACGCTTCTGCATGGTCTAGTTACAATTGCCGATCTCGTTTATCTGTACGCACTGCTTTTGCCGTTCACCATGTCCGTCCCAACCTCTTCTGCCCAATGGAGCTCCAGACTCGGCTTTATCCTGGCCGCTGCCGGTTCAGCGATTGGCCTCGGAGCCATATGGAAATTCCCATATTGGGCAGGTGCCAACGGCGGCGCAGCATTCATCCTGCCCTACATTCTCTTTACCTTTACGGCGGGCGTCGTGTTGGTCATGGCAGAACTGGCGCTTGGCCGATCCGGCCGCGGTTCTGCGGTTGAAGCCATGCGCCGTGCCGGCGGCAGAGGTTTTGCATGGTGCGGCGGCATGGCAGTACTCACGTCGTTTCTGATCCTTTCCTATTACGCCGTGGTGGGCGGATGGTGTGCGGCGTATCTCGCGGAAGCCTTGATGGGAGAGGCTGCATCCCCAGATCCTGAAGTGCTCAAAATGCGGTTCGGTGAGCTCGTGAGCTCGGGCGGGCGCAATATTGCCTGGCTTTTTGCCTTTTTGGCTGCTGTTTGCCTGACCGCTGTCTTTGGCGTTCACCGCGGCATCGAGCGGCTGTCCACCTGCCTGATGCCGATCTTCTTCCTCTTGATGATTGGACTCGCCGCCTATTCACTCCTGCTGCCTGGATCAGAGGCAGGGCTCGCGTATCTCTTTCAGTTTTCCTGGTCGACCGTAACGCCGCAGGCCATCTTGAACGCCATGGGCTTCACGTTCTTTTCGTTGTCTCTGGGCGCCGGCGTTCTCGTCACCTACGGCGCTTATGTCAATAAAAGCACGCGGCTGCCTTCCGCTGCCATGTGGGTAGCGATTCTCGCTCTTCAGGCAGCCATTCTGGCGGGGCTTGTCATCATGCCCGCAGTCTTTGCTTACGGCCTTGAGCCCGATGCAGGGCCCGGCCTCGTCTTCATCACGCTGCCCATGATTTTTGCGCAGCTCTCGGGCGGCAGCGTCGTAGCGGTGATCTTTTACTTCTGCCTCTTTGTGGCTGCGCTTACCTCAGCCATTTCCCTGCTTGAAGTGACCGTCGCTTTTTTGCAGAACGAATGCCGGTTCTCCCGTCGAGCCGCCGTTTTTCTCTGCTTTGCTGCGCTCTTTATTCTGGGCTCCGTTTCGGCGCTTTCCTTTGGCCCCTGGAACGACTGCCTCATTTTCGGGCGCAGCATCTTTGACTTTCTCGACTACGTCTGCACAAACTTCCTGATGACTATCAATGGACTGGCCGTTGCTTTTGTGGTCGGATGGAAGGCTTGGCCCAAGGCCATGAAGGAACTGAGCACCTGCTCGCCGGAAAACGGCGTCGTGACCAAAGGCACGCTTTCAGCCATTGGCTTCGGTCTGCGCTGGCTTGCGCCTCTAATGGTGCTCGCATCCTGCTGGCAGGGGCTTGAAGGGTAGATTTCGACCAAAAAGTCCCGCCTTCCCAAAATGAAGGTGGGCCTTTTTTGCTGCAACCGTCTAATGACAGTTTTTAATTCAGTGCTTAGACCGTATCGTTCGGGAATAGGTACGCTGTGCATTAGGGCGGCGTACCTTCAGCGAGGAGTTCCTCAATCAGCTCCGGTGATGGATTGAAATCGAATTTGTCCAACAATTTTGCGACACTCCGTTTCACCGGAGCGACCAGCCACTCTCCTTGCACCCTGGTTGCCATGATCTTTCCCAGCGTTTGTTTCAGGTCTTCAAGGGAGATATTCTTGTCCTCATTCATCGCGGCGATATCGGTAATGCAGTCCATTCCCATCATGGACGAGAGGTGATTGAGAAAAAGCCATGCTTCCTGTGTTGCCTGAGTGCACATATAGGAAGCTTCAAAGTCCAAACTTGCCCCGTAAGTCCTAAAAAACTGTTCAATGGCCTGTCGCTGCTTATATACCCTGTAGACCTGCATGCAGTTGAGATCCGTACGGTTGGTGCGGATCGTCACCGTTCCCATTTCCGGAATTTCACTGTGAATTTCCATCAGATCTTGCGGCTGCAGGGCTTGGAGCTCCTCATTGGTTAGCCTGGGGGTTCCCTTGGCACGGCGCTTCATCTCGCTGTCCAATTTAACCGCATTAGTGTTATTTGTTTTTTCGCCGCGTTCGACGGCATCGGCCAGTTCGTTGGCATAGAGCTGCGCATCAAAGAAGACGAACACATTGAATCCGGCCTCTGCGATCTTCAGGGCCTGAATCGCACGGCCGTTGAAAGGAAACATGTTCTCGTAACTCATCGGCGTCAAAGGCAGTTTGCTTTTAACGAATCTGCTGCCGCGGCGAAGAGGAATGACATATTTGAGATTTTTGGAATCGAGCAGTTCAAAATCACTCTCACTGGCGAATCCTTTATCGACAATGATCGTGCAGTCCGAGTGCCTGAGAGTACTTTCTGTCAGAACATCTGCGAATGCTGAAACATCCGGTGTACTGCCGATAAACTGCTTGTAATAGACGGGGGCTCCCCTGTTTTCGTCCAAACTGTAGATATAGAGAAGGTTGATTTGCGGCATGTACCGCTGCTTGGAGTCGTAGCCTAGTTCCGCAAAAGGCATCGTCTTGGAAGATGTAATCAGTCGATGCCCGTCAAACAAAATAAATGCGCTCTTCTTGTCTATGTCTTCACGCATAAAGCTGCTGATTGCCTGTCGTTTTTTACCCAAAGTCCGAAGCATGGCTGCATTGTCGGAAGCGGTGAATGACAGTTTCGGGAAAACATGCGACAAGATGCTGTTTTCGAAGTGAAGCTGAAGGCACTTAAAACGAGGTTCCCTGAGCAGTCGCAGGAGAGCCGCAACGTAGATTTGCTGCCATTGGTCAGGAAAATGCACCTGAAGACGTTTACGCAGATCTTCAGTGCGTTTCCACATGAAGAGAGAAGCTCCGACTTCTACCGTCTCTTCAAGGGCGGCTGCCGGACGTTCTGCCGGCGTCAAGCGGCGTTTGGTAGCAATCAGTCCATCAGGCGTAATTTTGCCTAGACAACGTCCGGAAACCTTTCGACTGCGTTTGAGCGTCGGATCGTACTTGCTGAATCGTTCATATAGATACCAGTTGTTGCCGATTTTCTTAATTTCGGTGTTTTTTGGACGATCGAACGTCAGGATGTAGTCGGGTTTTTCAGTCATTTCTTTGCAACGCGCGAGAAACCTATTAGGTACGCTAATTTTAACAAAAATGGAGTGAGATTGTCACTCCATTTTTGCTAGAAAATCAATTAATTTGATATTGATCTAATGGTTCTCTGAACGCCCTAAATGCGAGCGATACAGTTTAAGGGGTTGAGGATCATCAAATCAGCCTTGAATGTTATTTAGCTCATTCTGAAATTCCTGCAATTTTTCTTACGTTGAGATTGCAGGAATTTTTATTTCATGTATAATAGATACATATTTATTCAAACATATCTATCATGGCTAAATTACTGGATTCCGAAGGCAAACTCTGGGCGCTTATGTCCTCCAAAGACAAAGCCGGCCGCATCTACATCAGGGCGTACCGCAATCGATGGGATTCAGTGAAGAAACGTTCTTTCGTTGAGTCCAAGGTCCAAGTCGGACGGCTGCTCGACGATGGTTCCATCCGGCTTTCAAAGAACTTTGTTGATAAGTTCCCGCAATACGCTCATCAAACCGTGTTTTGGGGCGATCATGAACTGATTTCTGAAGAAAACTTCTCTGAAGCTTTTGTGCAGAAGCCGACATCGACCGATATCTCCTGGAGCTGTGACACCGTGCGCATCGGTGTGTCGTATGCCGCCTGGCAGTTTGGCCAAAATACCGGCATTTACGAAGATCTTCGAAGTGTGTTTGGTGAACAAACCGCACGAATTCTGTTCGCTCTCAGCGTTTATAAACTCGACGGCGGCGGGGCAATGATGACTTTCGAGGATTGGCTCCCGCAAGTCTGGCTGCCTGAGGTTCAGCCGCTTGACGGCCGGCGAATATCCGAAATGCTCTCAAGCATCACGCAGCCGCAGCTTGAGCGTTACTACAAACTGCGTTACGACCGCGCGTGCAAACACAGCGACTCGCCCGTTACTCTGTCTTTTGACAGTACGAGCATCTCCACATATTCAAACACCATCAATGCGGCAGCTTGGGGACATGCCAAACAGAATCCGGAGCTCCGGCAGGTCAACTATATGACGGTATGCGACCATGCCACAGGAGATGTGGTCTTTGCCTGCAGCTGCGACGGATCCATCAACGATCAGACAATTCTCCCGGAGATTTATCTGCGCATGAAGTTTGCCGGTTTGGATCTAACCAACAACATTCTGGTGACAGATCGCGGCTTTCAGAGCATTTACAACACACAGACGGCCATCAACCTCAACTTGAAGTACATCCAGTTTCTGAGCCTTAAAGAAGGAGCTGTCAAAGCTCACCTGCAGCGGCACAAACAGGCCCTGTGCGATTCGATTGCACATAAGGATCCTGTCTTGGGGATCTCTGCGATTGCAGTTCCTGACGAATGGAAGGAGAACACGGATGCCGGTCCTATTCCGGTCAAGGCTTATCTGCATTTGTATCGTGACCCTGTAATGGCCGAGCTGCAGACCAATGAACTGTGCCGTGATGTTCTGAAAGCGCTTGAACTCAAGAATGAAGGGGCGGCAAAGATCCGAGAGATCGAACGTGAAACTCTGAAATCCATTGAAAAAGCTGCTCAAAAAGGAGAGGCCGCCGTCAAAAGAGTGAAAAGCAGTGCGGCTGAATTCGTTAGGAAGCAGGAGGAGCAGAACTCAAAGCTCATTGATCCGGTGCAATGGAAAAAGATCAAGCGGTTTCTCTACGAAAACCGAAGAGCTAAGGACGACGAGCCTGTTTGGAGCATCAAGTTCGATGAGCTTAAAGAGGCCGTCGAGTTCAAAGGCTGCCAAGCCATTCGCAGCAATGTCGAGTCCAATCCGTTTGTCGCTCTGAAACTCTATCGTCAGCGCCAGATCATTGAACAAGGCTTCAATCAACTCAAAAATGAAGTCGGCGGTTCACGATTTGAAGCGACGGAAGCAGCGTATCGAGGAAAACTGTTTGTTTATACGCTTGCTCAGGCTCTGCGTATGAGCATGCTGAGCAAAGCTCGAGAAGTGCATGCAGTCCATCCGGAGCTGAAAATGCCGGAAGAATCAATGCGCAAGCTAATTACCCAGCTTCAATGCATGCAGGCTTATAAGCATCGGACGACCAACGCCTTTGAACTTGGCACTGTCGCAAAACGCCATCGGGATCTGCTGGCTCTGTTGGGATTAACGAAACTCCCGAAGACTGTTTTCCATTTTAGTTAGGATCTAGTTATTTAGGAGTTCGGGATACCTTAGTTTCCCGAGCCAATAACGGATTATGGTTATGATACTCATCATAATGATTGAGTATCATAACCCTGCAAAATTTGTTTCAAGAGCGAGTTTGACGGTTTTAGTTTTACCGGGATGGCGCAATAAAATATAGGGTCATGACAAACGGGAGTGGTTGGATGACTACTATAAGAGATTGATGGCCCGGTACTTAAATCCTTTTGGCGGTGTGATAAGATTTTCCTTTATGAATTATGCTGGATTATGGTAGTATAGCTACATCAATTCATTTTATATGAACAACATACACAGCGTCTTGTTTAGATTATTTTAAATCTATTTTTGTTGTTATTATGTAACTCGATAGGAAAATTGATAGAGCCTATTAGGGGTGAATATTTGTCTCTAGAGAAGGAGTTAAATATTCATTAAAAAATGCTAAAAAAGGTGGGGAGGGGGTATTGAAACGGAAGAATTATAGGTGTGAACTATTTCTAGTTCGTCTATATTTGTAAATAAAAAAGTCACTGTTGAGAAGGCGGCGAGTTTGACGAGTATTTGATTCTTCCTCGGTCCTGACGTTTTTCTCTCGGCGGAGCTCTTGCATCCCAGATGAGCTTGACGGAGTCACCTTTTTTGTCTCAACATATATGGGACCTTCTACATAGATCCTCTATCAAATATTGTGAACTTTTGCGATTTGAAAATACAACAACCAAAAGCCGTGAAAAATGATTCATTAAGCACGGTTATATAAATCATCTATTGATGGCGAAGGGGTCTCTAATTGGATAAGTATAAAGAGTTATTCGATCGGTTAACTGCTTTGTTGGATAGCAATCCAGCTGAGGCGGTGAAGCAGGTCAAAGAGATCGATCTCCCACGTCCTATTGACGAGTTCTACAACCTACAGGTAGTACGCGCAGCCATCCTAGTAGATGGTGGTGCGTTGACTCAACAGCAAGATGCGATTGAAGACGGAATCACACTGTTCCGTGAGCTCTACAACAAATTTCCAACCGCATTTCTTGCTTATAACTTGGCAAACGGTTTGGCCGCAGCAATAGGTTCTCCACCACGTGACGATAGTTGGTTAGACCACATGGAATCGTCTAGGGAGCGTCGTGCTGAAGCGCGAAAATATTATTGGGAGGTCACGCAAGATAAAAATGCGGATGTAAAGCTACAAACGCAGGCCTGGACAAATCTTGCAAATCTATTCAGCAGTAGTCGCCGGTTTGGCGAAGCTCAAGATGGTTGGCACGCAGCGCTAGTAATTGATCCAAAAAATGGGGTAGCTGCAAGTTCTGCAGCTCGCAATCTCCAGTGGCTTTGTACGTGCGGTGGAGGCTCAGATCTTACCTGTGTTGAGATCAGGATGTTGGCTCAAATTGCAAATCAGAATCGGGATCGAGTCACTAAATACGTCGGCTCTACAGTAGCAGAAAAAATCGTTGCGTTCACAAGTACTTTGCAGGGGCCACCGTCGAGATTAAAACCCAAAGATCCATTTATTAGGTGGGTCGAGGATGAACGGTTGGCTCTGGCACCAACCATAGGATTGATTGACCCCACTATGGATAAACTAGACTGGCTCATGCTTTCCGCGATTCGGGAGCGAGAGCCAAAGGAGGGAGGAACTCCACCTCCCATCTTTGCTATGTTCAACACTCTGAAGAGTGATTATATTCTGGCACGTGATTTGCTATGGCGAGCCATGGATGAAAATATCTGGCCTCGAACAGGACGATTTGGGGACACTCTTGACTACGCAGCCTATGGACCAGATATATCCGCACTCATATTGGCCCATCGTACAGCTCTCGATCTACTTGATAAAATTGCTGTAGCAGCGAACTATCATTTCGAGCTTGGACAATCGTCAAACAATGTATGTTTCGGCAAGCTATGGCGAAAAAAGTTGGGCAAAACTCCTGATAGGTATCCACTTGCCGAGAGGGTGGAGAAGGTGATTCGTGAGGGCACAAGCGCTCTTTATGGCCTTGTAGAGCTTGCTGATGACTATGCAAGTCAATCCGGAATTTTGCATTCACAAAAGGATATTCGTAATGCAGGTACACATCGATTTGTGGTACTTCATGATGTCGATGATCTAACGCAAAGCAGGCGATCGCTTGCAATTAAGCATTTTCGAAGAGAATCGTTTATTTATGAAGTACTGTGTGTTCTGCGTATTGCCAGGTCAGCCATCCAAATGCTTGCATTTTCGATCTCGCAGTATGAACAAATTTTAATTCAGAAGACAAGTGTTCGAGTTGTTCCGTTGATTGTTCCCGACTACGATTGAAAATTCGGAAAAGGTAAGAAATTTTGTTTAAGATCGAAATTCTCTGATAGTTGGTTTGGTCAAATGGTCGGTAAATTATCCATCATAAACAATTGAAAATTCTTCCAAGGCATTAGTCCAAGCTCAAGAGGGATTTTTCCATTATTTTGTCACTGTTTGCAGTGACAGCCATACGGTTTTGTAGGCCGCATTGTCCGTGGCAAAGTACCCCTTGGTCTTAATAGTTTTACGGATCGTACGGTTCAGACTCTCAAATTGGGCGTCGAATGGCCGCAGAAAAGGCAAAGAATGGGATAGCGTGGTCCCAAGTCGATTGCCATAACTTCACCACACTAGGGTACTTTTCTCCCAATCAACTCGCTACGAATTGATCCAGCTCCTGCCGTTTTGGCATTTATCGCTCGGTGGATGGGCTTGTGGGTGGATCTAATCTTGGCCCGGTTCTTTTGTGCAACAAAGTCAAACTATTGCGGATTAAATGCGCGATGCAGGTTTGATGGGGCGTGCGGGGAAAGGCCGTTTCGAGACTGCGGGACATGCCGCTCAGACCATCCGATACTGCAATCAAGATGTCTTGGACAGCCCGCGATTTGAGTTCATTAAAAACATTGAACCAGAAAGTTGCGCTTTCGGTATCATCGAGCCACAAACCCAACATTGTTAGCGGACAGCATAAGATGAAGACACCCCCGCGCGGACATTTCCTGACCCCTCTTCAACGCAAGAGAGATTAACCGTGAAGGTTCAGATGTTACGCGAACGCATAAATTACCTACCTAACGAACGCATAAATTACCTACCTAACGAACGCAAAAATGACCTATCCCATCAGGTCACAAAACATGACGGTAGGAA
>ENA-ORNW01002982-ORNW01002982.1-human-gut-metagenome-genome-assembly--contig:-NODE-2982-length-10344-cov-2.405190_pt1 | contig 10344 bp, 10 predicted proteins | sample MGYA00242121_ERZ509034 | MGnify/ENA primary metagenome ERZ509034 (study PRJEB26280, sample SAMEA2338689) | human gut metagenome | biome: human gut; feature: human-associated habitat; material: faeces... | reverse complement strand
CCTACATAAAAGAAACCTACGGCAGAACATAACGTACAACATACAAAGCTAAAAATACATTCGCCTGGCTCACTTAACCTTAACTTATATATTACCAAATATTATATTACACCATATAACAAGGTTGCCCAAAAGAATGGGAACATAAACCATAATGCACCTGCAAATGGTTCTGCGTTTAATTTCAAATAATTTACTAGAGCATCCATCCCTGTACATATGTCATACGGCTGATATACATCGGAAAGAAACTATGCAGCCTTGCCGCAATTAATCTTGATACATTATTAGCATACTTTTCTTTATTATATGTAAGTCCAATTATACCTATCCCCTTCAGGTATGAAATCTCCGTATGTTTCTTCATGCTTTCTTCCTTATTATTCTATTTTTCATTTTTCTTAATTTAGTTATTATTCTCCAACTACGACTATTTTTTATCTGTGTAAGTTCTAATTCTAGTTTTTCATTTTTTTCAAGTTCATTTGCTATTCTAAGCTCTAATTCTATCTTTTCTTTTTCCCGTTTTTGAGCACTCATCTCTAGTTTTCCATATGCATTTGTTAAATGCTGCACGGCTTTAACCAGTTCTTCTTTCTCTTCAAATATACGATCCATATCTTCTTTCAGTCCATTTTCAGACCAAAAAATAGATAGATTTTCTACCCTTATTTCTAATTCTTTTATATCAGAAAAGTCACCGCTTAATATATACTGTGGATCTTTTGTTAAGAATAAATCCTCATTTCCAAAATGAATTCCATTCAAATTATTAACTTCAATATGTATGTCATTAACAGATATTCCAGAACACACACACATAAATTTCTCACATGGATCAAAGCGAATATATTTTATATTTTGAGGAACTTTAATTTTAAAAGAAAGCTCCTCTTTCTTTCCAATTTTTAAAATATATTCTATCTTTTTAACCTTCGATACTTCAAAGCCATCTCCGAAGTCATAATAGATTTCACTCTCAAGCTGCATAATTGGTGGAAAACACTGTAATTTGTTTTCATTAAACGCTTCATATCCATACTGATTATTAATTAGCAAATCCTCTTTCATTATATATGCTGGCAAAAAACCATTATTTTGCATATATATAGACATCAGATAAAATATTCCCTGTGCATCGAGGTCCCCGCACCTTACTGTTTCTATTCCACGAATTGCCTCTGTTTTTATAATTGCAAAGCCATCTTCTGATATTACAGGCGATTTGTCCTTGGATAAAACTATTCGAATGTCATTTTTATCCGCTATTTCCTTTATATCGTAATAATAGTCCTGCCAATTATCATAATGCCCCATATTATGAGCTTTTATATAATCCACATATGGAACAAGCATCCCCTCTATTCTGGAGTTTTCCAACAATTTTAATGACTTTTCAAGTTGTTCCCTACTACCAAGAATATTCTGTAAATAATACAACTGGCGCTGTAACAATACGCTTTTTAATTCTGTAGTACTTTTTTTCAATGGATTTATTATAACAATATAATCAAAGTCATCGTAATTTGCCTTCACATTCATTCCTAAATGCAACAAGGAATTTGACTTTTCATTGCATTGAAATACTTCCAAATCATCTTCAAACTCGTTGCATATTTTCCATATTATTTCTTTATATATTAAATTTTCTATATTAATAAATAATGCAACCTTTTTCCCAAGTATTGCCATGATTGTCCCCTTTCTATATCACATGAAACAATTGGAAACTCTCCACTAAATCTTTTTGATGACATGTTCTAATTAAATTAGAATATATTAAAGCTGTATCATATGAAGTTTCTTTTTCCAAAAAATCTAGAAACTCTTTTGCAACTGGTAGGGTTTGACTATAATCAGTCTTCATAGAAAAAAATGTTCTTCTTTTAAAGAAAGGTGACTTTCTATTTTTTATAACCTCCAATGGTGCTACAATCAAAGGACAACATGTATATATCTCTTCATCCATATCATCATAATTAGTATAACAATCCCATCTATAACCATTATCGCTAAAGTATTTTGTTATATACTGTTCATGACTCCCTCCCGATTCATAATAACTTTTTATCATAGGCATTTCATCCCAATATTTCTGAAAAATAGTGGATGAAACAATACTTCTTCTAAAAGCCATAAAGCTAGACTGAATATGTTCTGGAATATATCCATAAGGGCACTGCCAGATTTGTTGTGCCACTGGAGAATTTTCTTGAAAACACTTTGTAATCCCCCAAAAATCCAGTTCCAAGCGCTTATCCATTATGTCAAACATCTCCTTTAATGGATACACCGGTCCCATAATAGTATAATTCATTAAAATAATTTCATCATACTCTATAAGCTTATTCCAGCCTTCACTGTCTATAGCTGTCTTATATGCCCATACATCAAATCCCTTATTTTCACGGACAATAATATTACCTGTAAACTTTTCAAATGTTTTTCGCCCTCGCTCATTTAACTGTCCATTGCATACTACAATTAATTTATCAACATGTTTTGTCAAATCCTCCAATACATAGTCAACATACTTATCCACTATGCCATCTTTGTCAAAGAAAAAGTATATACCCAGTCTCTTCATTCTTCATCTCCACTTTTGTATCTGATTATTTCTTAATACTAATGTTTTTTTATTTTACTCTTCAATTCAAGAAGTTCTATTTTTCTTTCATCAAGTTCTGACAACACATTTTTATATAATTCCATATAACGTTGTATCTCTGCTTCCGCATGATTCACTCTCTCTTCAGCAAATTGAATCGTTTCATTATGTTCATTATAAAAACTTTTGTATTTTTTCAATTCATTATCAAGATTCGTTGCATGTTTCTGCAGATTTTCTATATAATGACTAGATGAATTTAAATTTTCGCTCAAACTTAATGTCGTTACCTCTTTTTGTTTCAATTCGGTCTGTAATATTTCTATCTGACGTTTTAATTCACTAACAAGTTTTTGATACTCCTCCTCAGAATTCATTGACATTTCTTTTCTATTTTGTTCAACCAAAACAGACTTTCTATTTTCTGTTGCCACATGTATAACGCTTGCATATGCATACTTGATTACAATCCCCTCTACACGTTCATTATTCTCTTTAAACACAAAAGAAAGCCAATTTTCAAATTTCTCATTTCTATAAACTTCCATCATAACAAAACGCTTTCCTTTTGCATCTAAATTTTTATCATAATCCTGCATTATTTCATCCGGAACAACCACAACATTCTTATTTTCATATTCAAGAAATGTTGCATATTCACTTGTAGTTAATATTGTACAATTCTGTTTGCTTTTTTCCAAAAACTCATCCCTATAAATTGGTATTCCACTATCATCTATTTCAGTAAGCATATATATATATTCCATGATTCAAATTCTCTCCTCTATTTCTCTTTGTTTACAATTTTCCCAAATAACCACATAAATTTATCATTCAAGAAATATAATACTAAAGATGTAACTAAAATAATTCCTACACAAATTCCAAATACACCATAGCTTTCTGCAGTTGATATTTTATAAAAATCAACCATATCTGTCACTTTATAAATAATAAAATGATGAATCAAAAAAATTGCATATGCATACTTTGAAAGGAAACTACAGATAGCTTTCACAACACCACATTCCATATATTTTGCAATAAATGTTAATACCAGAAATGCTGCTATACCAACATAAGTCGTCTGAATGTTACTATTGAAAGCAGGTGACAGAATGGTATTCGCAATCAACACCGCCAAGGCTCCCAAAGCAACTTTCCAGTTTGTCTTTTTAAAATATTTCATATAAAGCATTCCAAAAAATACTTCCGGAAGTCTCACCGTCACCAGTTCTGCTTTGCTCAATCCTGTCTGATAACACACAATTGACAACAGATATACTAAAATAATTGCTGCACTAAATGTTCCCGGGTGCTTATTTGCCCCCCAACGCAGTAACGGAAATAGTATATAAACTAAAATAATACATCCTAAAAACCATTCACCAATTATGAAGAAAGTCGGCTTTACAGCAGCATAATAACTGTCAAATCCAAATATCGTATACAAAATATTTTGTTTTGGTATTCCAGAATAATCCGCATGATATACCAGCTTCTGTATTACAAACGCAATTATATAAGTAATCCAGAACATTGGATAAATTGCAACAAATCTTTTCTTGTAGAATTTTGCCAGATTGCAGCTGTTTTCATATACGTACATCAATGCGGCGCCTGATATAATAAAGAACAATGACACGCCAAAATCACCGATATACAAATTGCATATTTTATATGTGATTACTACCTTATCCAAAGGTTGTGGATCCATATATAGAAATAATGCATTGTAATGTGTAAGCAAAATAAGTATTACCGCCAATGCCCGAATAAAATCCAGATAAAATATTCTTTCTCTTTTCATTGTTTTCACTTTCCAACTTTTTTTATTTTTCTATACACTTTTTTCAGGAATTTAAACGGCTTTTTACCAACGATTTTATCGTAAATTTTCTGTGCACATTGTGTAGAAACACTATTCATGAAATCGCACTGTACTACTATTTTTTTAATAATTCCTGTAGTCCTTAATCTGAAATACAATTGTGGATCCGGAGCAATGAACACTAGACCATCATCAACCATTACTCCGTTGCTCACCGCATCACTTAGCGTATATTCCTCAATGTGGTTGTTTTGAAACAATACTTTAATATGAATATCTCTTACTACAATTCCGCCAACTTCACCCGGATCCCAACGTAATTCTTCAATCACACCAAGTTTGTCCAAATCTGTATACAAAAATTCATGATTATCCAGATGGCTGACTTCATCCACTGAGTTCTCTGCCAGGAATGAATTTTCTTCCGAAAATCCACTTTCATTTTTAAAATACATTCTGGCCCGCACAATATTTCCTTCCAAATAGCCTAAAGCCGAGCGGCACATTCTCCATTCCCCAAATGCACGTTTTGTTGTAATCAGAACATCCTCATAATTTCCCGCACCCGGTCCCATATGAAATACTGCATTATTTAATCCACGCACCATATAGTTTAAGTTAGTCACTTCAATCTGAGCACCTTTTTCCGAAAAAATCCATGCCGGATAGTAGCCTTCCTGCTGTACTACATAGCTATAAATCCGTTCCACAGCATGCAATAGCGTTCCATCAATTTTATTTGGTTCTGCCGGGAAATCCTTATACTCCCAATCCTGGTCAAACAATAATTTCAAGGCCTTCGGTCTGAACCAGAACATTGTTCCCAGTGGAGCAATCGGCTCTTTCTTTTTATCAATCGGAACTGTTATGCCTAATTTTTCTGCAAGTTCTACTGTAATATCATAATTCTTGCCCCATTCAAGTCCCAAAGTAATATAATAATCACCATGATTTGGCGGTGGCGGTGTCAACAATCCAGCTCTTGGATTCTCTTCAAATGTCCGAATTACATTCTGAACAAATTCCTTTGTCGGCAATAAATTTTCAAAACATTTGTATGAAAAACCAGCCCCAACTGTTTGTGGCGATAATTGAGTTACCTTTTTATCATGAACAAAGCAAACATAATCATAATCCATGATAAAATCCTTTGTTCCAACTAAAAGAGCGCTAACATCTCTTCCCCGGTTTTCAATCAAAATCACTTTCACATTGTTTTCTAATACCGAGAAAGTCTCTTCAATAATTTTTTTCTTTTTTTCTGAACCAACCGTCACGTAAATATCTGCTTCTTTTGGCATTGACTGTACATAATGAAGACAGTATTCTGCTAAATCCTCAAAATAGAAATGTAGCACAAGTGCTACTCTTTTTTTCTTTAACACTTCTGATATATCTGTACCATGTTTACTGTCCAGTATGTAATTAAGCTGCATATTTTTCTTAATATCTGCCTGATTCTCCAGACGTAAAATATTATCCCAAATCAGATTCACATCATAATCTGTATGCTTATCTATGAAATCATATGCTTCGATAGCTTCCTGTCCTACTGTATCATGAATAATGTTGGAGTAGTCCTGCATAAATGATCTTCTTTTAAAAATAGGGCAGCGTTTTTCTTCCAGCATTTCTCTTGTTGCACACAAAATCGGATGATTATTATAACCATCTCCCATATCTGCATAAACATCCCATTTAAACCCCTTTTCCGAGAAGCGTTTTGTAAACATCGCCTCGTGACATCCTACTGCATCACGATAATCCTTAATTTCCTGCATATTATTCCAATAACTTTGGAATTCAATGCTTTTTAACATAGGTGTTCGTACTGCAATAAAATGAGACTGAATATGGTCTGGAATGTAGCCACATTCAATAGTTCCAAATGGATCACCCTTCTCATATTTATGATACATTGTAATTCCCCAGAAATCTAAATCTCTGGCACTCATGGATTCAAACATTTCACTCAATGGATACACCGGTCCCATTATCGTAAAATTCATCATGATAACTTCATCATATGTAACTAGTTTATCCCATCCATAATAATCGAGAACTGTTTTGTATGCCCATACATCAAGTCCTTTATTCTCTCTCACCATCACTACAGGTGTCACCTGATTTAACTTTTCCCTGCTTTCCGATGTTAATTTTCCATTTACAACAACGGCTATTTCACTGGAATGCTCTTTTAATGCACACAGCATGTAAATGATATAATCATCTACAATTCCCTGTTTATCATAAATAAAATAAGCTATTAAACGTTTTACTTTCTTTTCATCAATTATCATAATTTAACTCCTATAGTCTTGTATACATATCACACACTTCATCCACGTCACCATGTAAGAGCATATTTCCGTGATTTATAAGCACAGCTTTATCGCAGATTCGTCGTACCTGCTCTGTACTATGTGATACTAATAGCAATGTGGTTCCACTCTCTAACATAGAGCCAATTCTTTCCTCACATTTTGCCTGAAACCTAAAATCGCCTACAGACAAAATTTCGTCTACGATTAAAATATCCGGTTTATATATTGTTGCAATAGAGAAACCCAGACGTGTTACCATACCAGAGGAAAAATTCTTCACCGGAACATCTGCAAACTTTTCCAATTCCGCAAACTCTATAATTTCATGCTCCATTTCACGAAGCATCTCCTTAGGATACCCCAAAATAGCTCCGTTCAAATAAATATTTTCTCTTGCAGTCAAATCAAAATCAAAGCCTGCACCAAGTTCAATCATTGGTGCAACTGAGCCTTGTTTTCTCACCTCACCAAATGTAGGTTTTATGACTCCCGCAATTACTTTCAACATTGTACTCTTTCCAGAGCCATTTTTTCCGACAAGACCTACTGCCTCACCTTTTTTTACATCAAAGCTGATATCTTTCAGTGCCCAGAAATTTTCATATTCCAATTCTCTTTTTGCTCTTTTTAGCACATACTCTTTTATGCTATCAACTTTTTCTTTATATAAACGGAATTGAAGTGAAACATTTTCAACTTCAATCACATTTTCTTCGTGTTTCAAGCCAATTCCTCCTATAATTTCAATATGAAGGTATCTTGCTGTTTTTTAAACATCCACAAGCCCAATATCATAGCTACAGCACAATAAATCAATGTTTTTAATACCAATACGAACGGAGCTACCTGATGGTACAATACATTATATCTTAAAATTTCAACAATTAATGTCAACGGATTATTTCTAACTATTACTGCAACTGAATCAGGTAGCATACTAATTGGGTAGAATACTGGTGTCAAGTATAGCCATGCCGTTGTAATAACACTATATAAGTGTTTCATGTCCCGAAATGTCACCACAACCACAGACAATATAAGTCCTATTCCAAGGGAAAACAATGTTGCAAAACAAATTGGAAATACTGACAAAAAAATAGTCCATGTAATTGGTGTTCTTGTAATTAATATAACAATCATTAACGCAACAAATGATGTCAACATATTTACCAAAGATGAACACACCCTTGATAATGGAAATAAATATTTTGGCACATATACTTTTTCCATGGTTAACGGATGGTACCCTGTATAAAACATACAGGTGGAAATGGTGCCCGGGGTAGGATAAAAATCCTGCACAGAGGTCATTGCCATATTGCTCGCCTCATTAAAAAAGTTAAATGTTAATTGTCCACACATTAAATAAACCGGGAAATTTGGAATTGCCTGCTGAAACACTGTAGAAAATACAATAGTCAATACAACCATCATTCCCAATGGGTTCAGCACCGACCACATAAATCCCAATGCAGATCTTCTGTATTTAGTTTTAAGGTCTCTGCTGACCAGTTCTGTCAGCAAAGACCGATATCTCATGAATGTATCTATATACTGTCGCATATTAACCTCTATTTCTTAAATGTGCTAATACCGCCCCAAACCTTATCTTTATCCGATAAAATAAGATCTGCCTCAGTCATGCCTTCCGGCATTGGCCATTCAACTCCGATTTCCGGATCTTTCCATAATAATCCGCCCTCATCATTTGGATGATAGAAATCCGTTACTTTATAGCAGAATTCTGCATAATCACTCAAAACAATAAATCCGTGAGCAAAATTTTTCGGAATGAAGAACTGTTTCTTATTTTCTGCGGAAAGTTCTACACCAAACCATTTTCCAAATGTCTCAGAGCCTTCTCTTAAATCTACGGCCACGTCAAATACAGTACCATTTACAACTCGAACCAGCTTGTCCTGTGGATAATTTATCTGAAAATGAAGTCCTCTTAAAACACCCTTCTTAGATGCTGACTGATTATCCTGCACAAATTCACAATCAATTCCAGCCTCTTTGAAATCGTTATAATTATATGTCTCCATAAAATAACCTCTGGCATCTCCATATACTGCAGGCTCAATTACTTTTAATCCTTTGATACCATTGCAATCATCTGTTACTTTAATTTTTCCCATTTTGTTTTCCTCTTTTCTATTTATAATCCTTCTGCAATTTCCATCAAATACTTACCATAATCTGTTTTCAACAAAGGCTGCGCCAGTTTTACAAGCTGTTCCTTATCTATAAAGCCTCTCTTATAAGCAATTTCTTCAATACATGAAATATACAATCCCTGACGTTTCTGGAATGCTGATACAAAATCAGCTGCTGCCAAGAGCATATCATGATTTCCTGTATCAAGCCATGCAAAGCCTCGTCCTAAAGTCTCTACACTTAAAGTTTCCCTGTTCAAATATTCATTATTAACACTTGTAATTTCAATTTCTCCTCTGGCTGACGGTTTCACAGTTTTGGCAATTTCAACTACATTATTGTCATAGAAATACAAACCCGGAACCGCATAATTAGACTTTGGTTCTGCTGGTTTTTCTTCAATAGATAAAGCTTTTCCATTTTCATCAAATTCTACTACGCCGTATTCTCTTGGATCTCTTACATAATAACCAAAGATTGTAGCTCCGCCTTCATTTTCTGTACGCTCTGCAGCACTTCTTAATACCTTGGAAAAACTCTGTCCATAGAAGATATTATCTCCTAATACCAATGCAACAGCATCTTTACCAATAAATTTTTCTCCAATAATAAATGCATCTGCAAGTCCTCTTGGGCTTTCCTGAATTGCATATTCGATGTGCATACCCAATTGACTTCCATCCTCTAACAATTCCTCAAATACCGGAAGGTCTCTCGGAGTAGAAATAATAAGTACTTCTCGAATTCCAGCAAGCATAAGTGTTGATAACGGATAATAAATCATTGGCTTATCATATACTGGCATAATCTGTTTTGAAATAGCCTTTGTTAATGGATAAAGTCTTGTGCCGGAACCTCCAGCAAGTATAATTCCTTTCATCAAACATACCTCCAACATTTTCGTCATAATATAATCGATTTATTTTAACACTTTTGTAAAGAAAAAGCAAATTACGGGTCTTTTGTATTTCACAATATACATTCTTTGCAATGACTTGATTTTGTTGCAAAAAGGGCTGTCCGATTTAAAATCGGGCAGCCCTTCCATTTCTTATTTATTTCTTATTTTTATTTATTACTATACATATCTTCGTAATATTTCTGATAATCTCCACTTGTCACATTCTTCATCCAGTCTTCATGTTCAAGGTACCACGCAATTGTCTTCTTAATTCCCTCTTTAAACATGGTCTCTGGTTCCCAGCCAATTTCAGCCTTAATTTTGTCCGGTGCAATTGCATAACGTCTGTCATGTCCCTTACGATCTTCTACATAAGTAATCAGATCTTTGCTTACATTTGCTTTTCTTGGGTCACCATCTGGAAGAATCTCCTGTAATGTTTCAATAATAATATTAATAATTTCAATATTACGTTTTTCATTATGTCCGCCAATATTATATGTTTCTCCGAGGCGACCTTTTT